>Ga0123352_10000069_pt1 | contig 105900 bp, 97 predicted proteins | sample TergutLab28metaG_FD_89700 | JGI IMG/M metagenome (GOLD analysis project Ga0123352, IMG submission 89700) | Labiotermes labralis P1 segment gut microbial communities from Petit-Saut dam, French Guiana - Lab288 P1 | ecosystem: Host-associated > Arthropoda: Insects > Digestive system > Gut ...
TGATTAAAGGTTGGCATAAAGGTAGATTGTCCACCCATCGTCCAACTCATATAGTTTCCAATGCCATTGGTATTGGTACCAATATTGGCAGGTGTGCCTGTGGGATTGTGAACCGGCCATGTCATATAATCATTACGCAAAGCTCCTGTTCCCACTTGGGATACCCCACTAAACTCCAAAAATTCCCGCAATTGAATCCTTACGAATAAGGGAGATTCACCAAAGTTCTCGGCAAATACATCTTTATTACTACCATTAAAGTGGTCATGAATCCGTCCACCCTCTTCTATCGGTGGTGGCGTTCCCTGAATCGGGTTGGTCGCTCTTTGGGAGATGGAACTCCAAGCGAACGTACCTGTCAATAACATCGCACCGGCTAAAACCGACGAAACTATTGCTGCTAATTTTTTTCTACGAGAGCTATTGCCCCCCCCCGTCTGAAAACGGCGTTTGAATCTGTGTTTTGTCTCATAATTTTCTCCTCTTTCTGTTTTTTTAATGGTTTTCACCATCTTTACTTATGTATGACTGTTACCCTAACGACTTCCATCGTCTATTTATATATAATTAGTCCGCTGCAATAGGCAACATTGTCACCCATCTTTATTTCACAACTTCCTAATTTATATCCATAAAATCTAATCTGCTTTTAACAACGCTATCATTTCTTCTTTGATTCGATTAATCTCTATGCTATCTTCCTGTTCCATTTCTTCCATTATAGATGTTTCTTTTGCTATTTCTCCCGATTCCTCCAAACTACCCTTTCGCCGAAACACAATACGCATCGTTCCAATAAAAGCAATCAATAAAGCAACAAATATTCCTACCACTAAAACATGTTCCCCAATGAAGTGCAAAACCTGCCCGAAAAATACATTGTGCCAGACAACCCGACCTACGATATTTTCCGGTCGGACAATCTCCCAATCCGGGGAGGGATTTTCGATACCTTGGGTTTGAAAACCCCGCTGACCAGTATCCCGATAGTCCTCATAAATCAAAATCACACGATGGGTCATGGTAGTGGTTTCACTAACCATAAATGTAATATCATCGCCCACTTGGATTTCCCTTGGATCCACTTGCTTCGTAATGATAAGAGAATGCCTCGGTATCTCACTTTGCATACTACCCGTCAACACTCGCATGGCAGAAAAGCCCGCCATATGTCTTGGAACGCCTGCCTCCTGATCTCTTGTCAAAAAAAATACCGCCACGATGATTCCAATCAAAGTTAAATAAAAAAATATACCACCAAGACTTGATTTTATATGTGTACGTTTTTTTTCTTTATTCCTCATTGATATTTTAAAAACCCCTTCTACGATGATGCCACACTGTATAAATAACATAGAATTCCTTGCTTTGTACGCAAAAACACACGAATACACATTCTAAACCCATGAATAACATTTCTATCAAGAAACAAAAAAAGGAACCTCCTTCGATGTTCTGAAAGACACTCCTTCACTTAAAAATACTAACTGATAGCAATTTCTCAATCGTCTGTGTAACTTTCTAAATCTTCTAACTTTTTGCCCGCATCTTTCACATATCCGTGAAAGCCATCCCCTCTTTATTTCATAGCTTCTTTTAACTGTTTGATATACTGCCGTGTCACCGGTATGACAGCTCCGTTTTGCATCACAACTGTTTTTCTTTTTTCCTCATACCGTTCTATGTGAGAAAGGGACAACAACGAAGAACGATTAACCTGCATAAAACCATCATTATCAAAAAGCAACTCTTTAATCTTCACCATAGACGAGGTGAATTCAAAACGTTCTTGCTGTCCATAATAAACACACATCATGTGGGCTGATACCTCAAAATGAGAAATCGAAACCACACTAACTTTACGTGTTTCACCAATCGACGAAAACAACAAGGTCCTCTCGTTTCTCTCTTTGGCTTTTTCTATCGCTTCTAAAAATACATTCAAAAAACGTTCTTCCGCATCTTGATTCTTCGTAATATAATTAAACGCTTTTACATCAAAAGCTGTTTTCCAGTGTTTTTCTGACCTTGTCACAAAAATAATCACTCCTTGAAAACCTTTTTCTTGCAATTTTTTTGCCACTTGTACCCCACTTGTACCGGGCATATTAATATCCAAAAGAACAATATCTACCGTAGCAAACACTTTTGTATCTTGAAAATCATTTAAAAGAGCATCACCACTCTCATATTCTTTTAGTTTGATTTGAATCTTTTTTTGCTCCTTTATTTTTTTGCACATTTTCAAAAAATATGCCCGTTCTATTGCATCATCATCACAAAGAGCCACTTTCAATGGTTTCAATATACACTCCCCCTTAAATACCTGCAAACACAATAATAGGAACCTCCAAATTGCCGGAAGTTCCTAAACTCATTGTTTTGCATAGATCAAGGTGTAGCATAAAACATAAAACTTATAAAACTTACCAACATCTTTGGCATGGACATCATTTTACAATACATTTCTTAAAAAAAACCATTTTTTATGTGAACTGTAGAAAAAGTGAAGTTTATTACAAATGAATTACTTTTTTCTTTACAAAATGTAACGTTTTAAAGATATTTGGTTCTATCCTATTTTTGCTTTCGGTAAAAATTTTATCTTTACAAAATGAGTTTTCTGTATTAAAATCACAATTGTATTTTTACTCATATTTCTTTTATCAAAAATGATAGAAAGAGAGGTTTATAACATTATGTATAACAAATCCACCCCCCCCCCGTCACTTTTTTAGTTTTATGTAAACTATTTTATTTTCTATTCGCGCAAATTTTTTATAATCGCTTTCTCTCATCTTTTGATGCTTCTTGTATCAATTGCTGTAACATAAGTTATTTTATGCAAAAGAGAGGAGGCGCATATGTTACCACTCTTTATCTGTGAAAATAATTCCGTTCAACGCAAGAATCTAGAACAAACTGTCAAAAACTATATTTTAATGGAAAAATTAAATATGGAGCTTACCTTATCTACCGGCAATCCTCTGGAAATCCTAGATTATTTGCACCACCATCCCAATACCCTTGGTCTGTATTTCCTAGACATCAACCTAAACCATGAGATGAATGGTATTGCGCTTGCCGCACAAATCCGGGAATTAGATCTGTTGGGGCATATTGTTTTTGTCACGGCTCACATTGAATTGACCTCTATGATATTTTCACTAAAGATTGAAGCCCTTGATTTTATCCTAAAAAGCAAAGAGTTTCAAGATATCAAAGACAAAATCACTGATTGTATTGACGTTGCTTATAAACGCTATCTCGGTAGCCAAAACGCAGAAAGACAACAATTTCAAGCAAATATCGGAGGTAAAATCCAACTGTTTCCCTTTGATGACATCATGTTTTTTGAAACCTCAGATGCGCAACGTACTGTTATTTTACATTTAAAGCAAGAACAAAAATCCTTTCGTTATTCTTTGCGAGAAGTCGAAGCCTACAGTACATCGTTTCTCCGATGTCATCGCTCCTATGTGGTGAATTTGCAGAACATTGAATATGTGGATACAAAAAAATTAGAGGTGCGGATGAAAAATGGAGAACTATGTCCGCTATCCGCTAATGGGATGCGGAAATTAAAAGCAATGTTGGAATAACTAGGTTTATGAGCATCAAGTAGGAGGCAGTGAACTCACTGCCTCCTACTTGATTTACACACTTAACCTGACAAACCCATTTTCCTTTCATGATAAAAGCAAAACAAAAAACCAAACATCCACAAAAGACATTTGGTTATTTTACATTATTTATTATGTTTGCCATTTCCTGTTCTATTTCCGCTACCCGTTGATTCTCTTCCAATACCCGCTGCTCTTCTGCCAATTTCCTTTGTGCTTCTGCTTTTTTCTTCGGCGAGAAAATGATTCTCATACAAGCGATAAAAGCAATCAACAAAGCCACTAAAATACCCACATAAAGCACATTTTCAGCAATAAATTTCAAGGCTTGACCCAAAAATAAGTTGTGCCAGACCACCCGGCCTACAACATTCATCGGATCTACAATTTCTCTATCCGGAGAGGGGTTTTCAATTCCCTGTGTTTGAAATCCACGCCTACCGGTCCCCCTATAATCTTCATATACCAATATAACACGGTGGGTAACAGTGGTATTTTCGTTTACCATAAAGGTAATATCATCTCCCACTCGAATTTCATCAGCCGGTACCTGTCTTGTAATAATCAAAGAATCTTGCGGCAACTCGCTTTGCATACTGGACGTGAGAACCCGCATAGCTGTAAAACCTGCAAAATGCCGTGGTACACCAGACGCTTCCCCTCTTGTGAAAAAGAATACCAACACAACAATCGCAATCAAAATACCGTAGAAAAGTATGCCACCGAGATGGGTTTTTAAACGTGTTTGCTTTTGTTCGTTTCCTTCCATTCTTCTCCCTCCTATAATAGCTCCCAATCATCTGTTTTACTCTCTATCTCTTCATCTTTCCCATCCTGTACATATCCGTGAAATCCCTCCAGTTTCTCCCGCCGTTTTTTTAACACAATTTTTAATATCGTACCTGCCACAATCATCACAAACAGCAGAATTAATCCGATTAGGTTAAATATACTTATAGCCATCATCTCCCCTTTCTTCAAAGCGCCTTGCTTCTAATAACTCCCGTTTTTTCCGATGTTCCCAGAACAATAATCCAAACTCACCAAACAGCAAAACGGCAAACACAGCCAATACCATAAAATTGGCACCTGTCACCACTGCCTCCTCTACACCGAACCAAGGACGTTCCGGTTCCGGCAATTCCGGCGGTAGTTCCGGTTCTGGTTCCGGTTCAACCGGTACAATAGGCAAAGCCTCTATCACTTCATATTCTCGCATGCCGCAGTGCCTGCATATCCGAACAAGTTGCCCTTCTACACCCTCACTGGCTTCAAACACAATTTCCCATGCCCCAAAATCATGCCCCAACGGCGGAATTTCTTCTGTCACAGTCCTATCACAATGCACACAAGTAAATGTCAATTCTCCCGCTTCTTCACAAGTCGCCTCTCTTGTAATGCTTTCCTCCCATTGATGTTCCAACACCTCTCCATAAGGTTCATAGGTGCGATAACCACAACGAACGCAGGTCTGTATGATTTCTCCTACCTCCGTACACGTTGGTTCTATCCTCGTTTCAACAAAATTATGACCCAAAGGTGGCATCTCTTCCGTTTCATTATCCCGCCTTTGAAAACCAGGTAATGTGCAGGTAGGATAAATCTCTACCACCCAATTGCCCCGGTCCGTCGCAAATAGAATTTCAATCACATCCAAACCACAGATTTCACATCGAAACACAATATACCCATTTTCTGTTTGCGTAGGAGGTACCTCTTCCACGACTATAAAATCATGGTGCCCTGTCTCACAACCAAAATCAGCCGCCCACGAAATCATCATCGGTGGTAACAAAACAGATGTGAGCAATATTGTTATTGCAATCACCAAACTTACCTTTTTCATTTTTCTTACTACTATCATAACGCTATTTCCTTTATTCTGCCTACCTTTTTATAAAGCAAGCGAATCATAAGTGCCATCAAAATGAGGAATATAGCTAAGAAAAACGGAAACACATAGTGACCGGTATGTTCTGCTAATACCCCAAACAATGGTGGCATCAATGTGGTACCTATATAAGCAAAAGACATTTGCATGCCTATAATCCCTTGTGAATATTTTGCACCGAAATTGTCCGGTGTTTCATGGATTAAAATCGGGAAAATCGGAGCGCATCCCAAACCGATTAAAAATAAACCAACAATCAAAAGGCTGGAAGGAATCGGAAGTAAAAATACAATAATACCTGCCCCAATCAAAGCAATAGATAAGCGAATCAAACCACGCCGATTCAATTTCATGGTCAAAAAACCTGCTGCAAAGCGACCCACTGTAATACCCAAAAAATAAAGGGATACCCAAAGGGCTGCCGTACCATCTGCCAAACCACGCACCGTAACCAAATAACTGGCTGCCCACAATCCCATCGTCGCCTCAATGGCACAATAACAGAAAAATACCAGCAAAGATTGCTTTACCCCGGGCAAACGAAACAATTGCATTTTTGGAAATGTTTCTATTTCCCCTTGTTTTTCTTCCACTGCTGTACCTTGTATTTTTTTCCACCAACGAAAGGTGACCAAAAATACAGCAATAAAAGCGATTTGAACAACAAAAATAAAACGATACCCTGCAACCCAAGAACCACGTGCAAGGAAAAATGACATCACAAGGGGCCCGATAAAAGCACCCACACCCCAAAACGCATGCAGCCAATTCATATGTCTGGCCTGATAATGTGTGGCTACGACATTATTTAATGTTGCATCAATAAAACCTAAGGAAAAACCCAAAGGTATGCTCCAAAGGCATAACCATATAAAATGATTTGCCAAGAAAAAGCCCAATAAAGAAGTTGCGATACCCATCAAACTAAACAAAATCAACAAACGACTACCCAAACGTTTTACCGCAACATCACACCACATCGTGGAAAAAATCGTTCCTCCGGAGATAATCAAGGAAATAATCCCTGCATTTGCCAACGGTACACTAAACTGTTCATGCATCGCCGGCCAAGCACTCCCAAGCAATGAATTTGGTAATCCCAACATAATAAAGGTAATATAAATAATAACCAATAATGATATCATATTTTTTATCCTCTTCCCACATGCAACTGATTCATGAACCATCTAACATTTTACCATGAATAAAGAAATTTCTCAAAGTGAAATTGTTAATTGCTTTATTAAAATATTTCAAAATAATTAAAAAAACAAGGTTTCCCTTGTTTTTAATACAAAGCAAAGATAATCGGACATCAATCAGTCTACCCCCGATTTAATTTCAAACCAACGTATTTCCCCAGATTTCAACTCCAAAGAAAAATCTTCTCCATCGGTATAAACAATGGTGTTTTGGGCCTCATAAGAATTATTACAAACGCAATAATAACCGCTTTCCAAATAAGCATGCACATCCACATAAGGGTTCGCAGAAAACCATTTCTCTAAGTCATTTTCTTTTTTGCAACTCCATAACAAGGCCTTATGAAGCAAACGCGCATTTTCTGCCCTATCCGGCAAACCACCAAAATAAACAGAACGTCCGTCAAAATAACAATTCGCCGCCAATTGCACTTCTTGCTCCCGCTGACAAAGGACAGCCGCTCCCGCTAAGGCATAGATATTTTTTGTGCTTTGACCAAAATCAAGACTATTGCAATCCCTCACATGTGAAGTAATAAAATGTGCTTGTTCTTCCCAATTGTACTTATCATACCCCAATGTATAACCATTTTCTTTTTCTACCCCCAGCACCGAAGCCAGTTGCAAAATTCGGCCTTGATATGGATGTCCGCTCGGCTCACCAATGCCAATCAAACCACCACCCTTTGCCACAAACCGGCGAATGGTTGCAACAATAGACTCATTTTCCCAATACATACCACCGGTATGCGCCGTATCCAACGCACCCACATTTAAAAGCACATCTATATCTTCCAAAATTTGAGGATTTTCTAAAATATCATCAAAGCTAATAAAAGATACATCATAAGGCCCGCCGGATAATATATCAAATACCCCGGCAAAGCTATAGTTTTGTTTTTGATACAAAGCATGATGCACCATATGGCAGCCCCATGCCCGCATTTTACCCCAGCAATTCAAAACAGCTATTTTAACTGCACAATAAGGCTTACTGCCGTTGATATATTGATACAAATCTCTAAACTCATTGGCCACCTCGGCAACATAATCCATAAATTCCGGAAATTCCAAAGCTAATCTCAAATAACCACCATACCCGATTCGGTCAACCGGGCTACGCATAATGGCACTTCTCGCCGAAAGCCAATTTTCCTTGGCCTCTTTCAAAGGATCCCCGCCAGGGTGAAAGGTATCCGGGAAGAAATAAGGCAGCAAACGACCCTCCGTATAAGGTACACCTTGAATATCACTAATCAAACGTAAGGTGCTGCCATTTCCCACACTACCTACTACCGCATCCAGACCAATTTGTGCAAATTCTTCCATAAAAGGCTCCACACCAATAAAATGATCTCCCAAAAACATCATCGCCTCTTTGCCGTATTCATGACAAATATCAACCATCTCCTTGGCCAATTTTGCCACTTCACGACGTTGAAACGCCATAAAATCCCGGTACTCTTTGCTTGGCACCCGATACTGATTGTTGTAATACCCGGCATCAATAATAAACTCCGGGCGGAACGTATAACCCACTTCTTGTTCAAATTGCTCTAAAATATAAGGGCTTACCGAAGCGGAATAACCATACCAATCCACATATTTTTCTCTGCCCAACTCATCAAATAATAGGGTGAATTGGTGGAAAAAGGTGGTGAAGCGGATCACATCAACATAAGGCTTTTCTTCTAAAAAACGACGCAAACGTTTCATGGAATAGGCTTTGGTTTTTGGCTGCCGTACATCAAAGGTCATTTGTGGTTCCACATCCAACCAATCATTGACCAAAGCATTGTACATATGGACCGGATCCCAAATCAAATATGCCAAAAAACTCACCGTATATTCATGAAACGGCTTGGTTTTTTCAATGATTACACTTTTGCTCTCTTGCTCATAATACCAACTATCACAAGCTACCACCTTTCCCTCACTACGATCTATCACTTCCCACCAACGCTTGATATCATCTTTTTCATTTATCTGAATCAAACGAGGGCTAATACCTTTCAAAAGCGGAATACATACGGTTTGATTGGCACTTGTATGAAAATCGGTCATAATATAACACTGCTGAATTTCATCCGGATTGGCTTTGGCCCATGCATTATCTTTTCGGGTCGTATAATAAGTGGCATAAATCTTGACATCGGCTTCCTTTAATTCTTCCGGGAATTCCGTACCATCACAATCACGGAGCGCATCTGCCCCCCAATGTTTCAGCGTTTCTATGGTCTGTGGTATCACATCAATATCTGTAGGTATTGTTACTCTTCCTTTCATATTGTCTCCTTTATCCTTTTTCACCACCCATGGCAATGCCCTTGGTCAAATAACTTTGGCCGATAAAATACATAATCAGCGTTGGCACCAAAACAATCATCAATGCTGCATACAAAGCACCAAAATCCGTGGCACGCCTTTGCACCTCAAACAAATTGGCAACACCAATCGGTAAGGTACGGTTTTCCGGACTGCGCAACGTAACCAAAGCCAAAATATATTCATTCCAAAAACCCATGCCATTTAACAGAGCAACGGTTATAATCCCGGGCTTGGACATCGGTACCACTACCTTAAACAGCGTTTTCCAATTGCCGCAGCCATCTATTTTGGCAGCCTCTTCAAAACTGGGCGAAATACCCCGCATATAACCGGCCAACAAAAATGCTGAAAAAGGAATACTAATTGCCGCGTACACAAAAGCCAACGCAAACAAATTATCCAACATATTGAGCCTATGTAACAAAGAATACAAAGGAATATAAATATAAACCGTTTGAATGAACAAGCACATAGCAAATAATAACTCCACCACCTTTGAACCAAAAAACTGATACCGAGCCATTGCATAAGCACATGGAATAGTGAAAATCAATAACATCACCAAACTTGATGTTACCACAAAAATCGAATTAAATAAATACTCTCCCATATTCGCCTGCACAAAAGCACGCACATAATTGTCCAAAGCAAACCCTTGGGGGAAAGCTGTTAAACTATGCAAAATTTCCTCCGTGCTTTTAAAGGATGACATAATATTCCAAAAAAGAGGGTAAAGCACAATCAAAGTATAAATAAGGAGTAAAATGCGAATCGACCAACGAATGGTAAAGGCTTTTGCCCGATAAGCGTCAAATTTTTGTTTCATACGTTCTCACCTAAAGCCTTTCCTTACGCACGGTTAATTTTCTGGAAACAAATGCAAATACCAAGGCCATACCCAAAGTAAATACCATAATTGCCATAGCATAACCAAAACTTGCCGCTGGTCCAAAGGCCATATTGTACATATGACCCGGCAAAACCAAAGTAGCCGTTCCCGGTCCAAAATTCGTCATGACTCTACCTAAAATAAAACTAATGCTCATAGTGCCGGAAAGGGCCAGTACATAAGTAATGCCAATTTGATCCATCAACAAAGGTGCCGTAATCCGGAAAAACTTGGCAATGGCAGATGCACCATCAATATCAGCTGCTTCATAAATTTCCTTGCTAATACCGTCAATGGCCGCAATCAATAAAACCATATAATATCCAACTGCCTGCCAAACCATCACAATGGTCAATGCCCAAATGGCAAAGGTCGGATCCCCCAACCATGGAATGGCATCTATACCAAACCAACCAATGAGCATATTGATGGGACCTGTTGATCTTGGATGGAATAAAGCTGAAAATACCACCGCTACTACAACCAAAGACAAAATACTAGGCAGGAAAAATAACACCCGATAAACACTCTTTTCCTTTAGCTTTGATTGGGTCAACCCAAAAGCAAAAACCAAAGCCATAAATATGGTCACCGCCGGTACAACCGCCAAAATCTGTAAGGTGTTGCGCAAAGCAACTATAAAATGCGGGTCGTTGGTAAACATCCGAATATAATTGTCCAGAAAAATAAAGTCTACTCCACCGGCTGCTAAACTAGCCGCATTGGTAAAAGACATCACAACAGCTGTTGCCGTCGGATAAATCAAAAAAACTAACACCAAGGCCAAAGCCGGAAGTACACAAAGGGCCACAAAACCTTTTGGCATTGCGTTGACTTTAGACTTTCTTTTCAATCTCATAGCACACTCCTCTCATACGCAAAGTCAGGGGATACAACAAAGACCATGCTATTACAAAAGCCACGGTCTTGGTTGCATCACGCCTTATGCTTTCAAAGCGAAATCAATGACTAATTTCCTTCTGCTTCTATTGCTTCACGAATTTCTGCATTCAAGTCTTCCATCTCTTGAATATATTGATCCACCGTCATTTGCCCTGTCATAAGAGGGGTCATTCTGGCATCAAAAATCTCTTGGGGCATATGAAGCGGCAATCCTGCCGGGATTGGGGCAAAAGACATCAACATAAAGGTGCCTTCATCATACGCACGTAACATATTCAAAACACTGGGACTTAAATAATCTTCTGCTACTTCACGAGAACCAACAATCGCCAAAGAACCATCCGCGTGCTCAGCAAATGAAATAATGGTTTCATCCGTATAGAAAAATCTCAAAAATTCTAAGGCCAACTCTGTATTTGCTGCTTCGGCCGGGATGCTCAACTGCTCAAAAGACGAAAGTACATATCTTGGTTGTCCTGCCGCCACTGTAGGAACAGGGGCAATGGCAAACTCAAAACCATCCTCTCTGGGCGCATCCGCCATTTCATTTACAAACCAAACGCCGTTTGGAATAAACAACGCACGGCCTAACATCATGTCCGCTTGAGATTGGGTATGATCCAAAGCCACGGTACCATCCATCAAATAACCCTCTGTACCCATTCTTGCGAAAATTTCAATAATTTCCCGAACGGCCGGATTATCCCAAGCACCCTCTTCATAGTTTTCGATGGCATGAATGGCTTCCATTCCACCGGCACCGGCTATAGCCGGCCATAAAATAGACTCTAAGTAACCCGCATGAATACCCTGGTAAGTAAAAATCGCTCTTCGTTCTTCGTTTCCGCCTATATCCACAAAGGTATCTGCATCATCCAAAAGTGCATCCATGGCAAAAAACTCATCCCAAGTTGTGGGTACGCTCCAACCCATTTCTTCGAAAAGGGTAATGTTATATACCGGACCCATAGGACTTGCATTAAATGGAGCTAAATAAACACGTCCATCGCCATAAGGTGCATATGCCGTACTATCCAACATACCGGGAATAATCATGTCGCGAATGCTCGTGCCCGGATGACCTAACGCTTCTGAATCAAAGAAATCTGTTAAATCTAATAATTCACGATTCTGAATCATCGCTGTCATAAAACCGGCATGTTGTTCCGGAATCGCCATGAAATCCGGAAATTCGCCAACAGCGATTTGCGGTGCAATAATGGTTTCAATATCAGGAGAAATTTGCATTTCTACTGTCACGCCCGGATGCGCCGCCTCAAAACGATCAATCAAATCATACCAAAACCCTCTGCCATATCCACCCTCAAATACGGCGATATGAAGAACCGTATCGTCTCCGGCCGTTTCATCTTGTGTATCATCCGTGCCCACATCCTCCGTGTCTGTTGTTTCTACCGTTTCCGTCGTTGCATCATCGTCTCCATTTCCCCCTGCGCCACAAGCACTCAGTAGACCCAATGTCATCAAAGAAATAAGGCCGATTGCAAGCATTGTCCATACTCTTTTTTTCATAAGTTTCTCCTCCATCTTAAACTTTACAAATTTTTGCTTCACATGATTTTCTTACTCTTGTTGAATATAACAATAACAGCTTTACTGTCGAAAATTCTTGTGCTATAATGTTCCACAAATATAAGAATATTCACTTTTTAGGAGTCTTATGAAAAACTTAAATCTAATAAAAGATAATACACAAAATATGTTTGATTTTCCGATTATATACCAAAGGTTGGACAGTTCCCATGCCGACTATCAAACCACTGCACACATACATCGTGAAATTGAAATGATTCGTATTTTACAAGGGGAAGTGTCCGTTGTCATCTATGAAAATATCATTTTGGCCAAAGAGCAGGATGTTGTTTTAATCTGTGATGCCGCACTTCATCAAATCATTCCACATGACAGTGTTTATGAGCTGATTACCTTTGATCCGCATATGATTTTAAAAAGCAATTGTGTATGTGCAAAACAAATTCACAACCTGCTTAACTTTCGTATCATAACACCTCTATTACCCACAAATATAACAGAACTAAACCATAGCATCCACTTGTTGTTTACCGCCATACAAAACAAAAGCCCAGGCTATGAACTAACCGTCCAAGCAGCACTTTATTTGCTATGGAGCCAAATCATCCAACATGAACTTTTCACAGATAAAAAAACTGTATTTCATAAAAAAGATGAAATTTTTGATAAATTTAATAAAATTTTAATAAAGATAGAGTCCGATTATATGAATCCGATTTCTTTAGAAGAACTTGCTACCATTGCCGGCTTTACACCCAAATATTTTTGTAAGTTTTTTAAGTTTATGACCGGTTATAGCCCCATTGACTTTCTGAACAAATACCGCATTGAAATTGCCTGTGAATATTTATTAAACAGCGATTTTCATATTTCAGATATTACGTTATTGTGTGGTTTCAACGATTTAAGTTATTTTATCAAAACTTTTAAAAAATACAATCATATGGCACCCCGCAAGTGGCAAAAGAAATGGATTACCAACAAAAAAACCGGGGTAACCCCGGCTCTATCCTTTCGCCCCATTGCAAAGATATCATATTAGTTTGTAAACAAACCACGAAACCAATCCAGGATTCCTCCACTTTCCTCTTCTTCAATCTCTTCCGATTGCTGTGCTTCCTGCTCCGCCGCAATCTGTTCTGCTTCTATCTGACGGTTTTGCTCCTCTGCTGCCCTTAACAAAATGGCTTCTTCAAATTCTGCGATTTTCTCATAATTTGTTACCAACTGCCGTTGTGCAAATGTTAAACTATTGTAATGATCTCTAAGGCTTTGAACCATCTCCGCATCCCTTACAGTCAAAGAATTCACATGTATAAAATCAATAGCGGCAATCAATTCTTCTGCAACCAACCTATCTTGTAATAACTGAACATAAGCAAGGGCATCCGTCAAGTCTGCTGCGTTTTCCACCAATGCCTTTTGTGCATCTGTCAACGCAAAATACTGCCCACGTATCAATTCCAAATCCCGTTCGGAATCAATGGTAACATCTCTAGTATGGGTTTCAATCAAATGCATCACCGCATAAGCTGCTTCCCGGTCCCGTGCAGCCTCTTGGTTTTCTAACAGATTCGGAATGATATAGAAAAAACTAATGACCCCAAAGATAATCACAGCAAGGGAAGAAACCAACACCACAATGGCTACCGTTTTATTGGGTTTTTCCTTTTTTTTATCATCTAAATCATAATCCGGAAATGCCTCTAAATCTCCAACATGCCTAAATTCCGTCATGCTTTCGATTTTTTTTGTCATACCTTCCATATCGAATTCATTTGTATTTTTGTTCTCCATCTTTCGACCTCTTTGCTCTTTAATTGCTTATATTCCTCTCATTTCATTCATATAAAGGAAAAATATTTCGGTTTGATATCCCTAACTCTTTCGGTTTTTCCATCGCCCGTCTAGACTTGGGAAACTTCCACCAAATATCCTCGCTTTCCGCCTGCTGATTCTCATAACGAAAGGTATAGATATAACCATAAGGTTCTTCTAATTCACCTGTAAATACAATCGGGAAACGATTCCAATTTGCTTCTGTATTAAAATAATGCGCCCGTATCGCTACGGCACAAAGCCCATCTTTTAAAGGCTTATCCACTTGAAAACGAATGCCCCAACTGGGTATTTCCAACTCATGAGCACTGATTTTCCTTGCCGCAACAATATTTTTGCAGCCGGTCAAAATCGCAGCTTGACGACTCTCCGGGTTAAAAAACAAATCTTTGGTATTTTTAAAAACACCCACTGTACCATCCTCAATCAAAACAATCTGCTTACACAAACGATAAGCCTCATCCATATTATGGGTCACCAACAAAACCGTTTTCCCAAATTGTTTTAATAAGGCTTGCATTTGTATCTGCAACCGTTCTCGCAGATGGCTATCCAAAGCACTAAACGGTTCATCCAGCATGATTAAATTCGGATTGCCTACCAATATTCTGGCCAACGCCACCCTTTGTTGCTGCCCACCGGAAAGCGCATGGGGGCGGTGCTTATCCTTTCCCTGTAATTGCATCAGTTCCAGAACTTCATCCAAAGCCTTTTCTTTCTCCTGTTGATTCTGCGCACCACTAAAACCGCACAAGATATTTTGCCTTACATCCATATTGGGAAATAAGGCATAACTTTGAAACAAATAACCCAATTTACGTTTTTGCGGCGGTAGATTAATTTTTTTTGCCGAATCAAATAGTATCTTGTCATCCAAAATGATTTTGCCCGCATCCGGTTTTTCAATACCGGCAATACATTTTAAAATCATACTTTTACCACAGCCCGAAGCACCTAATAACCCTAGGACACCATCCTTTGACTCAAAGCATACATCTAAATTAAATTTCCCTAATCTCTTTTTGATATCTACGTAAATACCCATTTTTTCTCTCTATCATATTCACAGCCAAAAGCACCACCGCACTAATGGCCAAATTTATCATCACCCACACAAAAGCACCCTGTTCATCATTTACCTGCCACAGATGAAACACCGTAGTCGCAATGGTCGCTGTACGCCCCGGCGTATAACCAATCAGCATACTCGTAGCACCAAATTCACCCAATGCTCGGGCAAAGGCCAATACCAATCCGGCGATAATGCCTTGCTTACAAGCCGGCATACGGATGCGCCAAAATATAAAACGATTGCTCAAACCTAAGGTTTGCCCCGCATAAGCCAAGGTTTCATCAAAACTTTCAAACCCACTGCGCGCCGTACGATACATCAAAGGAAATGCAATGACTGCTGCTGCCAATACCCCGCCTTGCCATGTCATAACAAAACGAACACCAAATTGCTCCAAAAACATGCCCAAGGGCCTGCGTGCCCCCACCGTTACCAAAAGAAAATATCCAATTACAGTAGGCGGTAAAACCAAAGGAAGCGTCAAAATTACATCAATCACACCCTTTACAAAGGGACGCAGTTTTGAAACATAATATGCCGCAAAAATGCCAATAAAAAACACAATAACAGCACTTAAAGTCGCAATACGTAACGAATTCCAAAGGGGAAATAAGTCCATATAAGGATTTCCTTTCTAAATGATAATATGCCATCTATCCAAAACAACTACCGAAAAGGGGAAAATCCCCAATCCACAAAAACTTCCATCGCTGTCTCACCGGTCATAAAATCAAGAAAGGATTCCGCAGCAGCCGGATTTTGACTGCCATACAAAATCGCCGCCGGATAAATCACCCTACCTGCCATCTCTACGGTGGCTACATCCACTACTTTTAAGTCAAATTCCACTGCATCAGTTAAATATACCATACCCATATCTACACTGGCTTCTCGTACTTGACCGGCTACTTCCCGGACATTAAAACCATAACTAATCACACCACTTGTGGCAAGTTTCTCGTGATCAAGACCAAAATAAGTCAAAATTTCTTGGGCATAACGACCTACCGGCACATCCATATTACCCATGGCCATCCACACATCACCTGCTAAAAGTGCCTCTGCCATATCTTGAAAACTTTTAATATTCTTCGGATTTTCCGGTGCAACCACCAATACCGTTTTGTTTTCCAAAAAATCAACACGGGTAGCCTCTACCACAAGCCCCGCTTCACTTAGTTGTTCCATTTCCCGCAAAGCCGCTGAAATGAACACGTCTGCTTCTGCCCTTTCTTGAATCTGGGTAGACAAAGTGCCGGAAGAATCAAAATTAAATATAATCACCGCATTTGGATTATCCTGCATATAAAGCGCAGCAACCTCTTCTAACGCACCGGACATAGAAGCTGCCGCAAATACGATAATCTCTGTTTTCTCTGCATCACCGGAAACAGTTTCACCACCGCAACCAAACAAACCAAACGCAAACACAAATACCAAAATAAGTATCATCTTCTCTTTCACCAGACAATCCCCTTACTTTTGTACGATATTAATAATCCGACCCGGCACATAAATCTCTTTTACAATCGTTCCTGTCAATCTATCTCCGATTGCCTCTTTGCCTGCTGCAATCGCCGTTTCTTTATCTGCGTCCGCTGAAATGGTAACAACAGCTTTTGTCTTTCCATTGATCTGCACGGCAATCTCAATTTCATCATCTTTTAGAAATTTCGTATCACAAACAGGCCAACCTGCTTTAAACACAGTATCTCTATGCCCCAATGAAGCCCACATTTCTTCCGCAAAATGCGGTGCCAGCGGTGATAATAATACCGCAAAGGTTTCTAATGTGCCTTTGTCTATGCCACCCATTTGTTTTGCCACATCAATCAGCTTATTATTGTATTCCATAAATCCGGAAATCACCGTATTTAAACTAAAATTATCCAAGCGATGAGTAATATCATTTATCATCCTATGGCGCAATTTTAACATATCTTTTGTTTCATCCACCGGATTGTCCAAACTATCTTGCAGCAAATTATACAACTTGCGTAAGAATCGATTCACACCGTCAATACCCCTGTCATCCCACTCTGCGTCTAACTCCGGAGGACCAACAAACAATTCATACATGCGTAAAGAATCACAGCCATAATCATCCACCAAAGCATCGGGAGAGACTACATTTCCCAATGATTTACTCATTTTCTGCCCGTCTTCCCCGAGGATCATACCTTGATTAAACAGTTTCATAAATGGTTCCTCAAAATCAACCACACCAATATCGTACAAAAATTTCGTATAAAAACGAGAATACAATAAATGCAACACCGCATGCTCTACGCCGCCAATATACATATCCACCGGAAGAAATTCTGCCATCTTTTCTTTTGAAACCAGCTCTTTTTCATTTTTGCTATCCACATAACGCAAGAAATACCACGAAGACCCTGCCCATTGGGGCATGGTATTGGTTTCTCTTTTCGCTTTTTCACCACAGACAGGACAGGAACAATTGACCCAATCTTCTATGCCGGCAAGTGGTGATTCTCCTGTGCCTGTAGGCTCGTAAGAGGCAACGTTCGGCAAACGCAAGGGCAACGCTTCCTCCGGCACCGGTACATTGCCACAGATTGGACAATGAATAATCGGAATCGGCTCACCCCAATAACGCTGACGTGAAAACACCCAATCCCTAAGTTTATAATTGACCGTCGCTTCGCCAAAGCCCGCCTGTGCAACCATGTGGGCCGCCTCTTTTTTCAGCACAGCCGACTCCATGCCATTCCAATCACCGGAATTTATCATACTTCCAACGGCCTCTGTATAAGCTTCTGTCATATCTTCTATGGCCACACCATCTTTAGCAATGACCTGACGAATGTGAATCCCGAATTTTTTTGCAAATTCAAAATCTCTGTCATCATGTGCAGGCACACACATAATAGCCCCTGTGCCATAATCAATCAAAACATAATCAGATATCCAAACCGGAATCCATTCCTTACTCAAAGGATTTCGCGCATAACTACCTGTAAAAACGCCTGTTTTTTCCTTATCTTGCATCCGATCTACATTGGACTTCATGGAAGCCGCATGGATATATGCCTCCCCCGCCTCCCTTTGTGCATCGGTTAATAATTTTTTTGCCAAATCGTGCTCCGGTGCCAATACCATAAAGGTGGCACCATAAAGGGTATCCGGACGTGTGGTATAAACCCGGATCTTTTCTTCGCTCTCTTTTACCGCAAAATCTACTTCTGCCCCATATGATTTTCCAATCCAATCAGACTGCATTTTCCGAACCTTTTCCGGCCAATCCAACTGATCTAAATCCTTTAACAAACGCTCCCCGTAAGCCGTAATCTTCAACATCCATTGACGCAAGTTTTTCTTTGTTACGGTACTGTTGCAACGCTCACAAGAGCCATTTACCACCTCTTCATTGGCCAAACCTGTTTTACAAGACGGGCACCAATTGATTGGAAATTCTTTCTCGTAGGCCAAACCTTTTTTAAACATCTGCACAAATATCCACTGCGTCCACTTATAAAACCCAGGATCTGTGGTATTTACTTCCATATCCCAATCATAAAGGGCGGCGATTTGATCTATTTGAAGTTTTATTTTTTCTACATTTTCTGCTGTAGAAATAGCCGGATGAACCCCCATTTTTATGGCATAGTTCTCCGCCGGCAAACCAAAAGCATCCCAACCCATGGGATGTACAATATACTTTCCTTGTTGCAATTTATAACGACTCCATACATCAGAAATCACATAACCACGCCAATGTCCTACATGAAGACCATTTGCAGAAGGATAAGGAAACATATCCAAACAATAGTACTTTTCTTTTTTGTTGCCATCTTCGTCCACCGGGGTATTAATGGGGTTTTCTGCCCATCTCTCTGCCCATTTTTTTTCAATTGCTTTGTGATTGTAAATACGCTTCGACATTTTTTATCCTTCCTATGTAGAACAATAATAATTATATAGCCAAATCAGTGGCCATCAAAATAATAAAACCGGCCGCCACACCAATTGTAGCAATATTTGAGTGCTCACCCTCCATGGCCTCCGGAATCAATTCCTCTACCACAACATAAATCATAGCACCCGCAGCAAAAGCCAACACATAAGGTAATATCGGCTCTATCAGCGTCGTAATTCCCATCGTGATAAAAGCAGCAATCGGCTCTACTACCCCTGAACCAAATCCCGCTGCCACTGATTTCCTCCTGGAAAGCCCTGCATCCCGTAAGGACACGGAAACAATCGCTCCCTCCGGAAAGTTGTGCAATGCTATGGCTCCTGCCAAAACAAAGGCACCGGCAATCGTCAATACCTGATTGCCCGACAGCGCACCGGCAAATGCCACACCAACCGCCATACCCTCCGGTATATTATGCAAGGTCACGGCAAACGCCAACATCGTCGGTTTTTTGAATTTACTTGTATAAAGGCCCTCCGGCTTTTTGGCACTTTTGTGCAAATGGGGTATCACCGTATCTAAAACCAATAAAAACAAAATACCCAGAAGAAAACCAATGGATGGCGCCAACCAAGGAATACCGCCTTGCGCCTTCACCAAATCAATCGCCGGTTCTAAAAGAGAGAAAAAAGCTGCCGCAATCATCACACCCGATGCAAAACCAAATAACAATTTTCGCCAAAACGGACGCAACTGCTCCTTGATACCTAGTGCCAACAATGAACCCAAACCTGTTCCAACCAAAGGTAAAAACATCCCAATTACTACATATGCGCTCATAGAAACCTCCCTTTCCACAAACTATTTACCAGTATACCATTCTCCTAATATAAATGCCTAGTATTTCCCGGAAAAAAATAGACACCTGATATTTTTTGTCTATTTTGTCTTTTATTCTTGTCCAAAATCAACTTCCATAGTATAATAAACACAACAAATTGTAGTAACAAAGTAAATCACTACATAAAGTAAAGGAGAGACAAAGCCATGGTGAATATCATTACAGGTCCAAAGGGTAGCGGCAAAACCCAGCACATGATTGCACTCGCAAATGAAAAAGTGAACAATTGCATCGGAAATGTCGTATTAATTAAAAAAAGTCTCAAAGGCACATCAAAAGCAGATTTCAAACTTCGCGTCATTTGTATGGAAGAATACAAAGACATCCTCACACTAGAAGAATTTGTTGGTTTTATTTACGGCATGTTAGCCGGAAACCACGACATCTCAACTGTCTTTATAGACGGTATACTCAAACAAGCAAATATCAATCTGGATAGCTTACCTGATTTCCTTCAAAAAATACAAAAAATTTCGGAAAATAGCAATATTGATTTTGTACTTAGCGTAAGTGCAAAAGAAGATAACATGCCTAAAATAGATACCAACAAATATACTGTACTTGCTCACGCGTAATGATCAAATATGCTTTATCCCTTTGTTTCTTTGGCAATAAACCAAAGAAACAAGGGAATTTTTACTTTAAGGGGATTTTTCATTGTAATAAATCCTGAAGGAACATCTCTACAATCTCCTCCGGTGTCGCCCATGAAGTTACCAAACGAACCACCACGGGTTTGCCTTTCTCTTTGACAGGCAACCATTCATAAAAATCATATCGTTCTTTCATTTTTTCCCAAACCAAATAGGGCAAAACCGGAAATATTTGATTGCTTTGCGGCTCACTGTAAAAATCAAAATCCAACTTACGCATACCATAGGCCAACTTTTGTGCCATATCATTGGCATGCAAAGCCAATGTATCATACAAAGGCGTATCACCGGCAAACAACGCCATAAATTGTAAACTCACCGCCGTTCCTTTTGCCAACATCGCTCCTTTTTGTTTGACATGGTAACGAAACCATTCTTGTAACCCGGCGTTACAAATAACAACCGCCTCACCAAATAATGCGCCGTTTTTCGTGCCGCCAATATAAAACGTATCCACCAACTCGGCCACATCTGCATAAGTCATATCACAATGATCACTGTTTAGACCCATCCCCAAACGTGCCCCATCCAAATGCAAATACAAGTTATATTTTTTACAACAGGCTGAAATCGCCTCTAATTCATCCTTGCTATAAATCGTGCCTGTTTCTGTAGCTTGGGAAATAAAAACCAACTTTGGTTTCACCATATGCTCATCTCTATGCAGGTTTAAAACACCCTCGATATCTTCGGGGTTTAATTTACCATCTCTCCCTTTTACCGTGCAGATTTTATGGCCCGTCGCCTCAATCGCCCCCGTTTCATGGGTGGCAATATGCGCACTCTCACATGCAATCACCGACTCATAAGGACGCAATATAGAAGAAATGCACACCAAATTTGCTTGGGTACCACCGGTCAAAAAATGAATCTGTGCATCCGGTCGCTTTATTTTTGCTTTAATTACCTCTTTTGCCGCACAAGTATAACCATCTAAACCATATCCGTCAAATTGTTTATTGCCAATCTGCGCCAAAGCTGCCAAGACCTGAGGATGTGCCAATTCACTGTAATCATTTTTGAAACTATATTTTACCGTCATTCTTTTTTCCCTTTATTTTTCTCTTCTTTTTCATTATAATAATAATTGTATCTTGAACTTATGTCTAAGTCAACAAAAGAGGGTCAATGTATGAACAATCTAATCTATTTGGACAATGCCGCCACTTCCTTTCCCAAACCGGAATGTGTCTATTTGGCCGTAAACAAAGCCTTACGTGAATCCTGCGGCAATCCCGGACGCTCCGGACATAAGCTCTCACTCGCTGCCAATCAAACGATTCATGAGGCACGTCTTCTGTGTGCCCGCTTATTACATGCAAAAAAACCGGAACAAATTATTTTTACCAACAACGCAACCACCGCCTTAAACATTGCCATCAAAGGTTTGTTGCAACCGGGTGATCATGTTATTACCAGCTCTTTGGAGCATAACTCTGTGGCCAGGCCACTCAAACACATGGAAGCACAAGGGGTTGAAGTAAGTAAAATACCCACAGATTTCATACATGGTCTCAATGGCAATGTTATAAAACCTTATCAAAAAACCAATACAAAACTGGTCGTTTGTACACATATTTCCAATGTAACAGGCACAATCAATGACATTGCATCCATCGGTGCTTTTTGCCGAAAACAAGGCATTTTGTTTTTGGTAGATGCCGCCCAATCCATTGGAACAAAACCCATTGATGTAGAAAGTATGTGTATTGATATGCTGGCCTTTCCCGGCCACAAAGGTTTGCTGGGACCACAAGGTACAGGCGGCTTGTACCTCAAACCGGGGCTACCACTAAATACCATCATAGAAGGAGGAACCGGAAGTACTTCTGAATCCTTGATTCAACCGGAAAACTTGCCAGAACGATTTGAAAGTGGCACTGCCAATACGCCCGGATTGGCTGGATTGGCCGCGGGCATACGCTTTATATTAGATACAGGCATCGATACAATCTCCGCACATGAAACAAACTTGACCCAACAACTCATCGAAGGAATTTTGAAGATAGAGCAGATTCAATTGATAGAACCAAACATCATTCCCGGACGGGGGAGTGTGGTTTCTATTTGTTTTTCTCACATTTCTGTCGCGGAGGCTGCGCTTATCATGGATTCCGCTTTTCAAATCGCCGTTCGCAGCGGACTGCATTGCGCTCCGGACGCCCATCAAACCGCCGGAACCTTAAAAACAGGAGGAACCTTACGCATTAGCCCAAATTATTTCAATACCACAGAAGATATCAATCAATGCTTAGAAGCACTTCAATTAATTGCAAAAGGGAGATAACAATGGAACGATATGCCAGACAAACTGTGTACCACCACATTGGGAAAGAAGGACAAAAAAAACTTTTACATGCACGGGTAACCATCATTGGCATGGGTGCTTTGGGTACTGTTGCCGCCAACAATCTCTGTCGTAGTGGCGTAGGCTTTTTACGCATGATTGACCGTGATTATGTAGAATTGAGCAATCTGCAACGCCAAATTTTATATGATGAAACCGATGTAAAAGCAAGCCTGCCCAAAGTGATTGCCGCAACCAATCACCTAAAAGCCATCAATTCCGACATCCACTTTGAACCCGTTATAGCCGATGTAAATTCAGCCAATATTGGGGATTTTATCAAAGATGTGGATTTGGTTTTGGATGCCACAGACAATTTGCCCATACGTCTTTTAATCAACGAAAGTTGTATCAAATTTCACATTCCTTGGATCTATTGTGCTGCCTTGGGCAGTGAGGGTATGACTTTGAATATATTGCCCGACAGCAACGGACCTTGCTTACGTTGTTTTATAGATGAAACTAAATCTACAGAGCAAACTTGCAGCAGCTATGGTGTTTTGAATATGACAACCAACATCATGGCTTCATTGCAAACTTCCGAAGCACTAAAAATATTGTTAACTTCCGATGAGATACGCAAGGAATTGCTGTGTGTCGATTTATGGGAAAATACCTTTCAGCTTATTCCCTTGCAAAAAAACGAGCATTGCCCCGTCTGTGTAGAACATAAGTACAAACTCTTGGAACAAATGCCCGGCGCTTATACCACCTCACTATGCGGCACAGACTCTATTCAAGTGATACCGGCAGGAAATAGGAAAATTGATTTGGCTATTTTTGCAGAACGTTTGAAAAAAATCGGCACGGTTCATCTTACACCCTATTCCCTTACCTTTATAGATAACCGCTATGAAATACATCTATTTCAGGATGGCCGTTCCATTATCAAACATGTTTTGGATGAAAATCAAGCCAAATCCGTGTATACAGAATACATTGGATTAGCCATAGCAAATTAAAATACGTTCCATGATTTTTTATTTCTCCCTATACCACTTTGAGACGGCCGCTAAAAAGACGACGTGCTATCTTTGCCGATGTTAAAGTATACATCGTCGAAATGTAAAAATACTCCTGACTTTCATCCAACTTGATGCCAATAATCACATCGTCTTCCCCATAAGTCTTTACCAGTTCAATGGTATCCGCCCCGTACTCATGGGGGTTGATACCTATGTAATCCGGATTGGCAACAATTTCTGAAAGCTTACACAAGTACTTCAAACAATTATAATGTCTCCGCTTTTTGATATGGATTTCCAAACCCTTGGAATAACAAATGCGCGTTCCGCCTAAATCCAAACCCAAAACTTCATTGAATACTGTACTAAACTTGCCAGCTGTTTTCATACTGTTGCATTTAATCTTAGACAAGACAATCTCCCCCCTTCTGAAATGGACAAAAGATAGAGATATTTGTTATCTATATTATACAACAGTATTCGCTTTTTTGAAATAATTATTTTAAATTTTCAGATATTTCAAGCGTTATATGTGAATTACTTGGTCGGCGCGCGCCATAATTGTTACAATTTCTGTCATATTGCTCACTGTGCCTACCGCCAACACCTCCTGTAGACTATAATAATCCACACAGGAACCACAAATTAAAATCTTTGTACCTTTTTCTTCTAGCTTTTGCAAATCCTTGAAAGCGTTCGAATCTTTTACTGTCACGTAAACACCTGTGTTTATAAAAATAATCTCTTTTGGTACTTGCGACAATTCACTTAAGGTATAAATATAATTTTTCAATAGGGTTTTCCCCAAGACTTCCGGACCCTTACCAAATGTTTCACCGCTAATCACAATCGTCATTTTTCTCTCCTTAATATGCTCTTTGTTGGAATTTCCTGCAATTATGATACCATTTCCGGTGGTAAAAATGCAAAACATATATCAGCCTTGCATTTACCCCTTGCGACCGGCTCCAACCTCTGCTAAACTCTAAATCATGAATAATAAAACCTTATTAAAGCAAATTCCACAACTACTGCTACCCTGGTATCAAACAACTGCCCGTGACCTACCTTGGCGTAAAAACCAAGACCCTTACCATGTTTGGTTATCGGAAATTATGCTCCAACAAACCAGAGTAGAAGCCGTCAAAGGCTACTATACCCGTTTTTTACAAACCTTGCCTACAATCATAGATTTGGCCCATGTGGATGATGATAGATTGATGAAACTCTGGGAGGGATTGGGCTACTATAATCGAGCCAGAAATCTAAAACGCACGGCAGAAATTATCACAACAAAATACAATGGTATATTTCCGCAAACACATGGGGAGATTTTGTCATTACCCGGAATTGGTCCTTATACAGCCGGCGCGATTGCTTCCATCTGTTTTGATTTGCCTTATCCCGCTGTAGACGGCAATGTTCTACGGGTATGGGCACGGCTCACTGCATCTTCTGATTGCGTTGATTTGCCTCTTGTGAAAAAGCAGGTCACTACAGAATTGGAAACCTTACTCCACAACATAAATCCCCGTGATTTTAACCAAGCGATTATGGAACTCGGTGCTATCGTTTGTTTGCCCAATGGTGCGCCTTTGTGCCATGTTTGCCCATTGGCCAAGCTTTGCCGTGCAAAAACCGCAGAAACACAGTTAGATTATCCGGTACGGCTTAAAAAACAAACACGCAGAAAAGAAAAACTCACAGTTTTTATCCTTACCGTAGATGACGCTTTGGCTGTCGAAAAACGTTCCGACAAAGGACTCTTGGCCGGTTTATGGGCATTGCCTGCCATATTGGGTGAACTTAATGAAAAAACTGCTTTGGATTTGGTAAGTACCTGGGATGTCAAACCAATCAACCTAACCCAAGTCAATCGCAAAAAACATATTTTCACCCACATAGAATGGGATATGATCGGATATTATATAAAATGCCAAAAAAGAAACCCTTGCTTTACTTGGGTTACAGCCAAAGAACGGGCAGCACAAATTGCACTGCCCACAGCCTTTCGCCAATTTTTATCATAAGAATTTAGGATTGTGCAAAGTAAACAAACCCACTTCAGCAACTTATCAGCAATACTTCTCCAACGTTTTATGCCATTTTTCCTCTTCCGCAAGAGACAATGGCATAAAGGGCTTTCGGCATTCACCACAGTCTATTCCTTGAAAACGCAAAGCTGCTTTCACCCCTTTGAAAACACCAATCTCTGTTAAAACTTCAACAATTTTATTGATTTCTCCCTGCAAAATCAAAGCCTTTTCCATCTCTCCCGCAATAAATAATTTTTCCAGAGTAATAAATTTCTCTGCCATAAAATTAAATGTAGAACCAATTGCCGCCCTAGCTCCCAAACTATACGCCGGCAAAAACAACTCATCATGTCCGCCAAATACGGACGTATCCGGAAATTTCTCTATGATTCTTTGCATTTGATGCAAATCATAACTCGTATGTTTCATTCCAACCACATGTTCAATGGCAAATAGTTGTTCCAGAGCTTTTTGATCCAAATGAACACCTGTCAAAACCGGTATATTATAAATGACCATAGGCAAGGAAACCGCTTTTGCTATATCTGCATAAAAATTCAAATACTCTGACAGGTTAAACTTGAAATAAAAGGGAGGAACTGCTGAAATCGCCGCTACATCCAATGATTCTGCATGACGGGCCAAATCAATCGTATGCTCTGTGGCAAAGGCACCAATATTAACAATAATATCCACTCGTTTCGAAACGATTGCTGTGACCAAGACAAGTAGCTCTTTCCTCTCCTCCATTGACAACAATAAAAACTCACCGGTACTTCCACCTACATAAAAGCCCCGCACACCCTTATTGATATTATGCTCAATCACTTTTTCCAAAGCCACCGCATTTAGATTGCCGGCATGATCAAAGGGCGTTAGCAATGCCGGATAAATACCTGTAAATTTTTTCATACAATCACCTATTTTCTAAAACAAAATCCCAATTTATTTCTAAACCCAATCCGGGAAGTTCCGGCATTTCCAGATAACCGTTTTGGGGTTTGGGACAATCCTTAAACGTTACATCCGTCAGCTGCTCAAACAAAATCAAGCGTTCTAAAAAAGGGATATTTTGCATAGCTCCCGCCAAAGGAAGATGGATAAGTTCCATGGCGTGAGGTGCAAATTTCAGATTCCATGCTTGGGTAAGTGCCGCCACTTTTAATGCCTCTGTATAACCACCGGCCCGCGTAAAATCCATTTGAATCACATCCGCCGCTTCTGATAAAATCAAATCACGGCAACCATATCTTGTATATTCGTGTTCCCCTGTTGCCAAAGGCATATCCGTTGCTTGTTTAAATCTTTTCAAACCCGGTATATCATCCGCAAATGTCGGCTCCTCTAAAAACATGATATCGTATTCTTTCACCAAATTGGCAAAACGGGCACCTGTTGCTCCATCCCAGCAATTATTGGCATCCAAGAGCAAGCCTATATCCGCTCCAACCGCTTCTCTAACCAGCTTTACACGCCGTACATCACGGGCTATATTCTGTCCGCCCTCGACACCAACTTTAAACTTAATAATCGCATAACCGGAAGCCACAAAAGACTTCATTTCTTCCACCAACTGATTTTCATCATAAGAAGTCCAACCACCACTGGCATAAACCGGAACCGATTTTCGATTTCCGCCCAACAAACGATATAAGGGCATATCCAACATTTTCCCTTTTAAATCCCACAAAGCAATATCAACCGCACTTATGGCACAAAAGCTCAAACCCTTACGACCAACCCCGCGCAAATACTGAACCAAATCATGGTATAAAACCTCTGTTTCAAAAGGATTTCGACCAATCAGTCTTGGTGCGATACTTTCCTCAATCAAAACCTTTGTTGCTTCGCCCCCTACTTCATTGTATGTAATACCAATACCTTGATGACCTTGATTTGTTGTGATTTGAACAATCGTATAACCTATGTTTTCTACCTTACGGGTGGCATCAGCCAAACCCGACTTTACCGGATATCTTACCAAAAATACTTCTATTTTAGCAATTTGATTCCTCATGCACTTATCTCCTAAACCACCAAACTTTTTACTGTTTTTACGATATGCTCCGTTGTCAAACCAAATTCCGCAAAAAGATGCTCCGGCTTGCCTGATTTTCCAAATTTATCCTGAATACCCACCATCGCAAAAGCCGCTCCGGCATGTCCGGCAATCACTTCCGCAACCGCTGAACCTAAACCACCAATGACTGAATGCTCTTCCACTGTCACAATTGCCTTGCAAGACTGATTCATCTTTAAAATAATGTCTTTGTCAATGGGTTTAATTGTGTGCATATTCACAACCGTGGCTTCCACCCCTGCTTCTGCCAATTGCTCCGCTGCTTCCAAGGCTTTCACAAGCATAAGGCCACAGGTAATAATACAAGCATCTTTGCCCTCTCGTAGTACATTGGCTTTTCCCGGTATAAATGGAGTATCGGCATTTGTCAAATCTTCACAGACCGGACGGGCTACCCGAATATAAACCGGCCCCTTTATTTGCGCAGCGGCAAAAACCGCTTTTTCTGTTTCAGTTGGATCACAGGGCACTAATACTGTCATATTGGGCATCTCCCGCATCAGGGCAATATCCTCAATGGACTGATGACTTCCGCCATCTTCTCCTACAGACAAACCGGAATGAGATAAACCAAATTTCACATTTCCATTGGCATAAGCAACCGCATTTCGTACGATTTCGTAGGCTCTTCCGGCTCCAAATAATGCAAAGGTGCTCACAAAGGGAATATAACCACTATGGGCAAACCCTGCGGCAGCACCAACCATATTTGCCTCGGCAATACCCATATTGAAAAATCGTTTTGGATAGGCCTCTGCAAAAATATGCGTCATGGTTGCATGTGCCAAATCCGCATCAAACACTACTACTTTTTCATTTTCTGCCCCTAGCTTTGTCAGGGCTTCTCCATAAGCGACTCTTAATGATTTTCCCATTTATTTTACCTCCAATTCTTTCATTGCAGCGTCAAATTCTTCTTTATTCAACGGTCTGCCATGCCAACCGAATTGATTTTCCATAAATGAAACGCCTTTTCCTTTTATCGTATCACAGCAAATAAATTTCGGTTTTCCATCGCTTGAAGCTTTTAAGGCTGCTACAATCGCCTCGATATTATGGCCATCTACTTCAAAACAACAAAAACCAAAGGCTTCAAATTTTTGAACAATATTTCCCAGGCTCATCACTTCTTCATTGCTACCGTCAATTTGCAATTTATTATAGTCTAACATAAAAACTAAATTGTCCAATTGATAATGAGCCGCTGACATCGCCGCTTCCCAAACCAAACCCTCTTGACATTCACCATCCCCTAAAAGCGCATACACATTGTAGGCTTTTTTGCCGTGCTTCGCCGCCATAGCCAAACCAACGGCTACCGAAGCACCTTGCCCCAAAGAACCGGTATTGACATCAACACCGGGGGTTTTTCCCGAATCCGGATGCCCTTGCAAATGACTGTCTATTTGCCGCAATTTTTTCAAGTCCTCCTTTGGAAAAAAACCTTTGTCCGCCAAAATGGCATACAAAGCGGGGCAAGCATGCCCTTTACTTAATACAAACCGATCCCGATCAGCCATTTTGGGATTTTTTCCATCCACATTCATCACATCATAGTATAGGCCCATCAGTATTTCCACACAGGAAAGAGAACCACCGGGATGACCTGATTGGCAAGCATAAAGCATGCTCAAAATTTCCCTTCGAAGTTCGGTAGCCTTTAAATCATACTGCATATTCATTTTCCTCCATTGTTTCAAGTTATCCTTTCACTGCACCGGCTGTTAGCCCTGTAACCAAACGTTTTTGGGCAAAAAAGAACATAATACAAACCGGTATCACAGTCAAAATACCACCGGCTGTTAGTAAGTCCCAACGAACCCCCAACTGGCCGATTAAGTTTCTAAGTGCAACCGGAATGGTTCTGGTTGCATTGTTGGTAAACATCATAGCAAAGGTATATTCATTCCACGATGTCATAAAAATATAAACACCCGTTGCCACCAAACAAGGGCCTAGTACCGGCATGATTATTTTTAGAAATGCTTTTCTACGATTGCAGCCATCCACCAAAGCCGCTTCCTCCAACGACATTGGCAAATCCTTTAAAAAACCCAAAATCAACCAAACAGAAAAGGGAATGGTAAAGGTTGTATAAGAAAGTACCAAAGACCAGGGTGTATGCAAAAAACCTAGGGTCCGCATAATGGTAAACAAAGGAATCATAAGCAAAACCGTGGGGAACATATTGTTGCAAAGAAACATCGTCATCAAAGCTCTTTTGCCGATAAATTCATAACGGGAAAAAGCATAACCGGCTAAGGTGGATACCGTTAAGGAAACCGCAGTGGTTAAAGCCGCTACAATAAAACTATTGCGAATCGCAGCAAAAAAATCTACCGTAGTCGTAAACAATTGCCGATAAGCCTCAAAGCTAACTGAACTTGGCCAATAAGTAACTCTACCCAGCAAATCCTCCGCCGGTCTTACCGAAGTTATAAATGTCCAGTAAAAAGGAAATAGAATAAATAACAAAATGGCAATTAAGGGAAGATATAGCAAAAAGATACGACTGAGTATAGACTGTTTTTTCATGCTAATCCTCCTTTCTAAAACTGATTCGCAAATAAGGAATCGTCACCAATACTAACAAAATGGCCAAAACAATCGCCATCGTCGAAGCGATTCCTAAATTCAGCGAATTTGCTTGATTAAAAATAAAAACACTCAGGGTTTGCGTTGACCATGCCGGCCCGCCCTCCGTCATCGTAAAGATGATATCCACCGAGTTGGCCACCCAAATCACCCGCAATAAAAGAGTCACAAAAATCGTATTTTTAATAGACGGAACTGTAATAAAGAAAAGTTTTTGTACCTTATTTGCACCATCCATGTCCGCCGCTTCGTACATATCACTGGGTACCCCTTGTAAAGCCGCCAAAATCATCAAGGCGAAAAAAGGAATGCCCTGCCAAACAATCGCAATAATAACACTAGGGAGCGCTGTTTCCACTTGTGAAAGGAATGGAATATTGGTAGATAAAATGCCCAAGCGATTCAAAAGGTCATTGATTACTCCAAAATTCCCATCATACATCCAACGCCACATCAAACCAATCAAAACACCGGGTGTTACCCAAGGAATCATACTAACCGCTCGAACCACCCCCCGACCCCGAAAACTATGATTGAGCAATAAGGCTAAAATGAAACCGAATATAAATTGAAACCCTACCCCAAAACCAACCCAAGCGAAGGTTCGCCAAAGTGAGCCCCAAAAGAGTGTATTTTCGGTAATGGCTCGATAGTTTTCTAAGCCAATAAACGCAATTTCCTGCGGCCGACGCAAATCATAACTTTGAAAGCTCATAAGGATTGCATTCAAAACCGGCACAAAAATAACCAATAGAATCGTTAATACCGCCGGGGCAACCAACAAGTATGGATATATCGACCGTTTTTTAACCATATTCTTCCTCCTTACCGTTTAAAAAGCGAGCTCGTATAAAGAACTCGCTTTTTATTTTTTTACTATTTTCACCTAGCGATAAAGCGCATCTTGTAATGTTTCCATTGCCTCTTCAGCTGTAACTTGTCCCAACAACGCTTGGCCAATTGTATTTGGGAAAATGGTTGAAATCCACTCAGGTGTCGTATCCAAAATCGGAATTACCCCACCAAAGCCTTGACTTTCAATAGAGGCTTGTACAAAGCGGTTGTTTTGGAAGAACTCACCGGCTTGAACCGTTCCGCTAACCGGAATGTTTCCGGTTCCTTCTGTCCACATTCTTTGCCCCTCTCCGGTTGCTAAGAAAGATACCCACTCAAAGGCCGCCTCTTTGTTTTCAGAACTTTCAAAAATCACCGTGCTTGTATCAGCCATCGATGTCCAACGCCCTGCCCCTGCCGGGAAAGGAAATGCAGATACATCATCACCAAACACTTCTTCCATACCACCGCTTGAACCGGTGTGATGAATCGTCATGGCTGTTAAGCCGGAATGAAAATTGTCAATAATCTCACTAAAACCATCACTGGGTGCTGTTGGCGGGGCAAAACCATTTTGGAATACATCTATAAAATCTTGCATCCCTGCAATGGATTCTGCAGAAGTCATATCTTCGAAACTTCCGCCTCTTCCATGAACAAAACTGCCCCAAGGCTCTTGGCCGCCGGGACCACCTCTTAGACCAAATCCATAAACATCAGGCGTTCCGTCACCATCTCTGTCAATTGTTGTCGCTTCGATTGCTGCCAAAAACTCTTCATAAGTAGTCGGTACTTCAATACCGGCTTCTTCAAAAATCGAGGGTCTATAATATACATAAAGAATTTGCAAATTCCAAGGCATTACAAAAGTCGCATCTTCTCTACCGCCGGCCTCTCTCATGTTTGCCCAAATGTTTCCATCAATGTCACTTACGCCATCCCAGGTATCTAAAAACGGAGTCAAGTCCGCAAGCAAATCATTGTTCACAAACAAAGGTGTGGAGGATAAGCGCCAAGTTGCCACATCAATATCAGCTCCACCCATCACAGAATTGAACAGATTTTCCGCAAAGCCGCCGCCATCCCAAGGAGCTTCTTCACCTACAACAGTAATGCCGCTTGTATTTGTTTCATTAAAATAAGTAATAATATCCTGCATCAATTGAGAAAACTCAGGGGTATCCGCCCAATAACGGAACTGAACCGTCGCACCATCCACCGCGGGAGTATCCGGGGTTTCCGCAGTATCTTCAGAAATATCCGGGGTTTCCACGTTTTCAGCCGCTCCTCCATCCGGGGTTTCAGTGTCATTTCCACCACAACCTGCCAGCAGACTTAGGCCCATTATCGCTGTAGTTGCTACAACTACCAGTCTTTTTAACCATTTCTTTTTCATTAAAATCCTCCTATTTTTCTGTGACTCAAGGCTTCCTCCGATTCTGTAATATCCTCCAAACTCTCCCAAACATGACGTTCTGCCATAAATTTGGCACTAAAATAGTCACCCTGTGCGATGGCATTCATGATTGTTCGATGGCTCCGCTTTGCCCGTTTGAAACTTTCATGATTGTCACAAGTTTCAGCATAGCAACGGCGAATCGATTCATTAATAATTGGTATTACCCGAATCAGAACTTCATTGTGTGTACATTTTGCAACAGCAGTATGGAACTGAACATCCATCTCAGCAGTAATAGAGCTATTTGCATCCATCGACTCCATCTCCTGCACCAACTGCTCCAAACTTTCAACATCCTGAGATGTTGCCCGCTGTGCAGCCAAACCGGCAATGTGAGGCTCAATCAATGCCCGGGTTTCATACAGATTTCTAAGAAGATTTTTTTGATCCACAAAACTCAAACCCAAAGCATCTTCCCGAACCCCTGTATCAGAGCTTATGAACGTACCGCTTCCCTGCCGAATGACTACAACATTTTCAGCCCTTAATACTTTCATGGCTTCCCGCAAGGTGGAGCGACTCACTCCAAACTCTTTGACCAACTCTACTTCTGTCGGTAACCTATCACCGGGCTTTAGATTACGATATGTAATCATGGTTTTCACCTTTTGTGCAATTGTTAACGGCAGAACATCTTTCCGCTTCTTTTTTACCGAATCGCTATACATCTTTTTTCCTTTCGCCCATTAAGCGTTGCACAAACTACCAAAATCCATATCCTTATGTACACCTACAAACATCATACCTTAATCATATGATGTATTTCAATAAAATTGTTGGTTTTTTGTTATTTTCGTCATAATATCTTAAAATAGGTCCTGTGGTTTTATGCTATTTTGTTGAAAATAATTACAATTCATCATACCTTTTTGCTTTTTTCATACCAATTGGTATAAACATTCCCCTCAAAAATCTGTTGTATTACGTTTGATGATTTCGCAAGGTACCGATATTTTCTCCTTTGGTTGCACTTTTTCCTCCAACAAAGAAATCATCTGTTCCACCGTCACAGCACACAAAATCTCACCTTTATTATCAATGGTGGTTAACTCCGGTTCACAACAAATGGATAAGCGCGAATTATTAAAGCCTACCACCGACAGTTCTGCCGGTATGGCTAAGTTCTTGGTTTTGGCATATTTCACCGCCGCAATTGCCAAACTATCCTCCGTTGCTAAAACACCATCAAACTCCAGTTTTTTGTTTAATAATAACATATCTCTGGTATCATGAATGGAATGCTCTGAATAAAAAATCAATGCTCCATCCACCGGATAAGCGTTGTCAATCAACGCTTTTTCATAACCGGCCCGCTTTTGATCGCCACTAAAAGAACGGGCATTGGATAAAAACAAGATTCGTTTTTTCCCCCGCCGGATATAAGCTGCCGTCACCTCATAAGCCGCTTGAAAGTCATCCGCATAAGCACAATAAATATTTTCTCCGGGCACATAAGCATTGATCATAAAAATAGGTGTTTCTTTCGCCGCAAGGCGCAAATACTCCGTTTCTGCCGGATTATCTCCTTTTCCGGCATAGGTAGAACCAACCAAAACCAAAGTATCTATTCGCTTGGACAACAGCAATTTGATGTATTTCTCTTTCTCTTCCTGCCGATGACCGCTGCAACCTAAAATACAATCATAACCATGCTTATTTAAATTCTTTTCCAAATAAGAAACCGCATTTGCCATATAAATATCAGAAATATCCGGGCACAAAATGCCGATGGTCCGCATGGAATTTAAGCCCAAACCCCGAGCAAAAATATTCGGAATATAACCGACTTCTTCCATCACTCCCAACACTTTTGCCCGGGTTTTCCCACTCACTTTTGCGCTGTCATTCACTACCCGGGAAACCGTAGCAATCGAAACGCCGGCTAATTTTGCAATATCATAAATGTTCACGGCAGTCCCTCCCTTGTTGACAAAAACATTGCAATCATTCAAACCCGCGTCAAGTCAAAGCAAAAATAATCCACTGCATTGTTATAAGAGATCCCTTTTATAATTGCCGCCAAAGCCTTATCATCTTTAGGGTATTCGCCATATTCAACCCATGTTCCTATTAAATTACATAAAATCCGTCGAAAATATTCATGCCTGGTATAAGATAAAAAACTACGGGAATCCGTGAGCATACCCACAAAATTACCCAACAATCCCAAATTCCCCAAAGAAATCATTTGATTTTCCATGCCCACTTTATGATCATTAAACCACCATGCACTACCCTGTTGGATTTTACCGATTGCTTGTGCGTCTTGAAAACAACCAAGCATTGTTCCAATCACCCCATCATCATTGGGATTCAAAGAATAGAGGATGGTTTTGGGTAGCTGAGCCGTGGTTGCCAAAGAATCCAAAAAGTCCGCCAACTGAGCTGCCGGTGCTGTGTTTCCAATACAATCATATCCCGTATCGGGACCTAATTTCCGAAATTGTAGCGTATTGTTATTTCTTTTGCCACCATAATGTAATTGCATCACCCAGTCACGCTTATGATATTCTTTCGCTAAAAACTGCAGCATTGCTGTTTTAAAAGCCAATTCTTCTTGTTTTGAAATGGTCTCTTTGAGCAACCTTTTGTAAAAGATTTCGGCAACTTCTTCGACCGTAGCAGGCACATACATCACAAAGTCCAAACCATGATCCGAAAGTTTGCAACCACATTCTTCAAAAAAGTCCATACGTAAACACAATACCTTCTTTAAATCCGCAATACTATGAATGGCCAACCCGGCGACTTTGCTTAAATCCTCTAAATAATCCAAAAAGTCCGACTTTTCAATATTGATCGCCCGATCCGGCCGCCAAGCCGGTAACACTTGTACCGTAAAATCCTCATCCGCAGCGATTTTTTTATGCCATTTCAAAGAATCAATTGGATCATCCGTGGTGCAAATCAAGGTTACATTGGATTGTTTGATTAAACCACGAACAGACATATTGGTTTCCTGCAATTTTGCATTACACAAATTCCAGACTTCTTCAGCTGTATCCCCATTTAAAACACCAAAATAATCAAAATAGCGTTGCAATTCCAAGTGACTCCAATGATATAAAGGATTACCAATCGCTTTTTCCAACGTTTCCGCCCATTTCTGAAATTTCTCCCGGTCAGATGCCTTTCCTGTCACAAACTCTTCCGCCACGCCATTTGAGCGCATTTGCCTCCATTTATAATGATCACCACCCAACCAAACTTGAGTCATGTTTTCAAATTTTTTATCTTCCGCAATCTCTTGGGGATTAATGTGACAATGATAATCCAAAATAGGTGTGTGTTTTGCATAATTATGATATAACTCCACCGCTACATCATTGTTCAATAAAAAATCTTTGTCCATAAATTTTTTCATCCGCTCTCTCCTCAACAAAATCATTAAATAGTAAGCACTTACAATTTCTTATATTCTATCCCACCCCAAACAAATATACAAGTTTCTTTTTTCGGTACTTTCAACCAAATTTTCTTTCTCATTTTCGTTAAAATCACTAGATTTGATTGACTTCTTTTATTCTCATTGACTTATACCTGCCCCATCGTCTAAAATAAATCATGAAATGTATGCGCTTACATTTTAGAATGAGAACATATCACAGAAACAAAATAAATCAACAAAAATCGGAGGAAATGGATGAAAGAATGGATCCGTATTCACAATGATGACAACGTAGCTGTTGCTTTGGTTCTACTCAACAAGGGCAAACACATCGAAACAGGTAATCTATCTTTGACATTAAAGGAAAACATACCGCAGGGTCATAAGTTTGCCCTAACCTCCTTAAAGACCGGGCAACATGTAATCAAATATGGCGCTTCCATCGGGGTAGTACTTTCTGACACCTCACCCGGTTCCTGGATTCACACGCACAATCTAAAAACCAACTTAGGTGACTTATTGACGTATTCCTACAAACCTGACTTTAACACCTTACCCGCACTAACCCCTGCTACTTTTCAGGGTTATCGCCGGGCTTACGGCAAAGTTGGAATTCGAAATAACATTTGGATCATTCCTACCAATGGTTGTGTGAACAGCATTGCTTCTGCTTTAGAAAAGATGTCTCAAAAATATCTGGGAGAACATATTGATGCAATCGTTGCTTTTCCCCATCCTTATGGGTGTTCCCAAATGGGTGATGATCAGGAAAATACCCGAAACATCCTTTCCAATCTTGTCAAACACCCCAATGCGGGAGGTGTTTTATTGTTGGGCTTAGGTTGTGAGAACAGCAACATTCAAGTTTTGAAACCGTACTTGGGCGAATATGATAAAAAACGGGTACGCTTTTTGCAAGTCCAAGATGTTGCAGATGAACTTTCTTCGGGCTTGGCACAGATCGAAGAACTGGTCACTTATGCCCGGCAAGACAGACGCGAAAGCATCAGCTGTAACGAATTGGTCATTGGTATGAAATGCGGCGGTTCCGATGGTTTATCCGGCATTACTGCAAATCCTACCGTAGGCGCTTTTTCCGATTTGCTCATCGCTATGGGGGGATCTACGATTTTAACAGAAGTGCCTGAAATGTTTGGTGCTGAAACATTATTGATGAACCGCTGTGAAACACCGGAACTGTTTGACAAAACAGTAGACCTAATCAATGATTTTAAAGATTATTTCAAAGCCCATCATCAAACCATTTACGAAAATCCGTCGCCGGGCAACAAAGATGGCGGCATCTCTACGTTAGAAGATAAATCTCTGGGATGTACGCAAAAATCCGGAACGGCATCCATCCAAGGCGTATTATCCTACGGTGAAATAATTTCTGCCAAAGGCTTACATCTACTAAACGCACCGGGCAATGATTTGGTTGCTTCTACCGCTTTGGCTGCTTCCGGGGCTCATATGGTTCTTTTTACCACCGGTCGGGGCACTCCCTTTGCTTGCCCTGTACCAACCATCAAAATTTCTTCCAACACCACATTGGCCACCCATAAAAGCAATTGGATTGATTTTAATTGCGGCAGCTTAGTGGAGGGGCAAACCTTGGAAGAATTAGCCAAGCAACTATTTGATTTTGTCCTCCGGATTGCCGCCGGGCAAACATCCAAATCCGAAGAAATGGGATTCCATGATATGGCCATTTTTAAACAAGGTGTTACTTTATAAATACGTTGCCTACTGAAAGGATTTTACTAATGAAAACATTATCTTATGAAACATTAAAAGCCCAAAACTATGACGGTTATCTCCTAGAATCCGCTCCTGAACGAGTCTTTCAATTTGGGGAAGGCAACTTTCTCCGGGGCTTTACAGATTATTTCATTGATGTCATGAATGAAAAAGCCCATTTCAATGGAAAAGTTGTTGTTTGCCAACCCATTGCCTCCGGTTTGACCGAACAAATCAATAAGCAAGAGGGCTTGTATACCCTTTTCTCACAAGGCTTTCAACAGGGAGAACAAATCACAAAAAAACGGGTGATTTCCTGTATCAGCCGCTGTCTAAACCCTTATGAAAACTATGAAGCTGTGCTCAACTGTGCCGATAATCCCGACTTACGTTTTATCATTTGCAATACCACCGAAGCCGGTATTGTTTATGATCCAAACTGTCGTTTTACCGATATGCCGGCCAGCTCTTTTCCCGGAAAACTAACACAATTTTTATATCGCCGCTTCCAAACATACCATGCAACAAAAGGCAAAGGCTTTATTATCTTAGCCTGTGAGTTAATCGACAACAACGGTAAGGAATTGGAACAATGCGTCTTAAAATATGCAAGGCAATGGGAGCTAGGTGCTGATTTTATTTCTTGGCTCACTGCCGAAAACGTCTTTTGCTCCACTTTAGTGGATCGTATCGTAACCGGCTATCCCCACAAAGAGGCTGAAAAACTCTGGCAAACACTGGGTTATAAAGACCATTTAATCAACACCGGAGAACTCTTTGCCCTTTGGGTAATAGAGGGACCTGATTGGATCAAAAAAGAATTTCCCGTGGAAGAAGCCAAACTTCCTATTTTGATTACAGATGACCATAAACCATATAAAACACGCAAAGTCCGAGTACTCAATGGCGCACATACCGCTTTTGTACCGGCCGCTTATTTAGCCGGACAAAATATTGTACGTGATTGCATGAACGATAAGGTGATTCACGCTTTCATGAACAAAACCCTTTATGAAGAAATTCTTCCCACCTTGGATTTGCCAAAGGAAGAACTGCTTGTTTTTGCTGCCGCCGTTACCGAACGCTTTCAAAATCCTTTTATTGACCATGCACTACTTGCCATTTGTTTGAATACCACTTCAAAATGGAAAACCCGGCTTATGCCCTCATTAAAAGAGTACATCCATAGGAAAGGACAACTACCTGCTTGCATCACAGCTTCTTTTGCTTTTTACATCGCTTTTTATAGCGGCAAAAATCCAAGAGCCAAAGATTATGAAGTACAAGATGCGCAATTTGTCCTAGATTTCTTTCATGCAAATAAGGAACAAACAGAGGCACAACTAACCAAAGCCGTTTGTCAAAACCAAGAATTTTGGGGTGAGGATTTGAGTTTGATTCCCGGCTTTGAGCAGGCAGTACTTGATTATTTCACAATAATCAATCAATCTGGTGCTTATGCACTTATGCGTCTTTTTTACGAGCAGAAAGCATAATTAATAGCCTGCTTTTTGATCCACAATCCGCTCAAATGCCCGTCCTGCCACATAATCTTCTAAATACTTCACAAATTTATCCACACCCATCTCATTGGTCAAAGGCAATGTATTGTTTCCACTCACATGAGGTGTAATCATTACATTTGGCATCTTCCAAAGGGGGGAATCTTCCGGCAAAGGTTCCGGATCCGTTACATCCAATCCAACCCCACCCAAATGCCCGGATTGAAGTACCCCAATCAAAGCCTTTGTATCAATGGCCGTTCCACGACCAATGTTTAGCAAAATTGCACCCTTTTTCATCTGCTTTAATCTGGCTTTATCAAATAAATGATAGGTATCTTCTGTTCCCGGCAGGCACAAGGCCACCACATCTGCGGCTGCAATGGCTTTCTCCAGTGCATCTACTGTATATAAAGCATCTACACAGTCGGGTTTGTTTGCTCTTGCTCTACGCACTACCCCGTTTACTGTGGCACCCAAAGCCTTGCAACGTCTGGCATAATTTTCACCGATATCTCCCAAACCTACGATGGTAATTGTACTTCCATATACACTTTTTTCCGCGCCTAAGCGCTGCCACTTGCATTCCCTTTGTACAAGAACATATTCATTCATCTTTCGCAAAAGCATCAAAGTTATGGTTAATAAATATTCCGAAATTGTCACACCGTAAGAACCGGAAGAATTTGTTAATATCGCCTCTTCAGGAAACCGATACTCTGACTTTAAAACATAATCCACGCCCGCAGATTGGGTATGGTACCATTCTAATTTTTTCGACTCTGCCAATATCTTTGGGTGTGCCTGACCAAAAACAATCTCACACTCCGCCAAACGCGCATCGTCCATTGGCATTTCAATCACTTGATATCCGGGTGCTACCCATCGTATCTTTTCTAAAATCTCCGCCGATATCGGCGTGAATGTTACCGCTATTTTTTTCATTTTATAGGTGCTCCATCTATTCTAATTGTCCCTGTTTCATTTTGTTGCTGTATGTAATGCTTCCAACATTTCTTGAACGGTCCTACCATAAACAGGATGACGCAAAAACGGCGCAATCTCATACAACGGCTCTAACACGAAACTGCGCTTGTGCAATTCTATATGCGGAATGCATAATTCTTTTGACTCCAACACAACATCCTCATAAAAAAGCAAATCCAAATCCAAGGTACGTGGTCCCCAACGAACATCCCGCACCCGTCCTGCTTCCTTTTCTATTTCATGCAACCGTTTTAACAATTCATCCGGACGATATACGGTTTCTAACTTCATACAACTATTTAAAAAATCATCCTGTGCCACATCACCATAAGGTTTTGTCACAACAAACTGCGCCACATCTTTCACCTGACAATGAACATCTTTTTCTAGCATTGCAACGGCATCTTTTAAATAAGCCACCTTATCCCCCATATTGGAACCCAAACCAATATAAGCCGTATGCCATCTGCGCTTAATTTCAACTGCCACAAAATCCAAAGGTAAACCAATCGGTGCCCAAGGTTTTTTAATTTCCAACTTCACTTCACGTATCTTGGGAAAATGTAGTAATAATTCCCGTGTTACTTTTTCCGCAATTGCTTCTAATAAATGAAAGGTGGTATTCTTCACAAACGCACTAATCCATTGACAAACCGCACCATAATCTACCGAATCACTTAAATCATCGGAATGGCCGGCAACTTGAATATCCACCGCCAATTCTGCTGAAATCAAAAATTTTTGTCCCAGCTTTTTTTCTTCCGGATAAACACCATGGTGGGCAAATACCTCTAAATCACGAAGCCGGATAACATCTACAGAATCCATCCTACCATCTCTTTTCATTTCAATTTCCTTTTATAATCGCTTCTGTCATCTGAATGGCACGTTTGTTTTTTTCCACATCATGAACACGCACAAACGCACAGCCTGCCATCACCGCCATCACCGTTGTAACCAAGGTTCCCTCTTCCCGCTCTTCAAAAGGCAAATCTAAAGTCAAACCAATCATAGACTTTCGTGAAGTTCCAAGCAATATGGGGAATTCTAATTTTGTAAACTCTTGCAAATGCTTGACAATCTGTAAATTGTTTTCATAAGACTTGGCAAACCCCACGCCCGGATCTAAAATAATCTTATCCTGGTCAATCCCTGCTTCAAATGCCAATTCTACACTATCCATCAAACCACCAATCACATCGGAAATAAATCGCTCATATTGAATGTTTAAGCAATTATGCATCAAACAAATCGGCACGTTATACTTCGCTACCAATCCTGCCATCTTGTCATCATATTTTAAGCCCCATATATCATTAATCAAATGCACACCTGCTTTTAGGGCTTCTTCTGCTACCTGACTTTTATAAGTATCAATCGACAAGGGTACGTCAAATTCTTTTTTTAAGCTTTCGATAATAGGCAGCACACGCTCTATCTCTTCTTTTGCTGTGATTTGCGCATGGCCGGGTCTTGTTGACTCTCCACCAATATCCAAAATATCCGCACCTTCGGACACCAATTTTTGAGCATGCTCAAGTGCCAAGTCTTTTTGATTATACTTGCCACCATCTGAAAAAGAATCCGGTGTGATATTCATAATCCCCATAATATACGTATGCTTTTTTGTATCAAAAGTTCGATTGCCAATAATCATATTCTACACTCCTTATATACTTATTTTATCATCTGCAAAAAACGATTTACCAATTCTTTCTCCTGTTCAAACTCGCCCTTACTTACCATAGAAACCGTCCGGCTGCCCGATTTTTGAATGCCACGCATCGTCATACACAAATGCTCCGCCTCAGCCATCACAATCACGCCTTTGGCTTTTAAATGCTCCGCCAAAGCCTCTGCAATTTGACCGGTCATGCGCTCTTGCAACTGCAATCTACGTGCATACACCTCCACGGTACGAGCCAATTTGCTAAGACCCACCACCTTACCATCCGGAATATAACCAATGTGTACCCGTCCGAAAAAAGGTAACAGATGGTGCTCACAAACTGAATAAAACACAATGTCTTTTTCAATGACCATTTCGTTGTCCGCCACATCAAAGACTTTGGATAAATAAATTTCCGGTTCCCGAGTCATGCCTGCAAAAATTTCTTCATACATCTTAGCAATCCGCTTTGGCGTCTCTATAAGCCCTACTCGTGTCAAATCTTCACCTATACCCTCTAAAATAAGCTTTACCCCTTGCTCAATTTTATCTTGATTCATTTTCATTCCTCTATTTCCGAAATCATACCCATATTCTAATATCACTTCACTTCATCCGCCACTGCCGCCAAGTAAGATAAGGAACCAAACGCAATCACTACTCCCGTTGTTCCTGCGGTTTCCAGTGCCCCTCTCACAGCCGCCTTTATACTCGTACTTGCCAGCAATCTAACCTGACTGTTTTGCTCTGTCTGTACTTCTTCTAACACATCTCGCAACGCTTCCGCTGACAAACTTCGTTCTAAATTGGGCAACGTCACCGTATATATATCACTTGCCAAAGGTAAGACATCTCCGGCCATCTCCCGATACTTTTTATCCTGAAATACACCCACAATAAAAACCATTTTCTGATTTGGAAAATAGTTTTTTATATTCTCTGCCAAAACCTTGACACCATCTTCATTGTGGGCACCGTCTATGATAAAAACCGGAGATTTGCGCAAAAGGGTAAAACGCCCAAAAAACATCGTTTTCTTTAACCCCGCCTTTACAGCCTCATCACGGATACGAAACCCTTGTTTTCTCAACGCCCCAATCACTTCCAAAGCTGTACATGCATTTTCTAGCTGATGGCGTCCTGCCATATGTATCTGATATGATTTTTCCTTATATAAAAAACGCTGCGCTTCATAACTTTCTTCCACAATTCCAATGTCCAACGGATCCACAAAGGTAATGGGGCAAGCCATCTCCTTACCTGCTTTTTCTAACACCGGCACCACTCGTAAATCCTGCCTTGTGGATACCACCAGCGAACCGGGCTTCATGATTCCCGCTTTTACCTCTGCAATTTCCTCTATTGTCTCACCTAAAAAGTCCATATGATCCAAACCAATGGACGTAAAAACAGAAACCAAAGTATTTTTCACAATATTGGTGGCATCATCACGCCCGCCCATACCTGTTTCCAATACGACAATATCACATTGTTTTTTTTGAAAATACAAAAATGCCATTGCCGTTTCCACTTCAAAGACAGTTGGCACCATCTTTCCTTGTGCTTTTAAGCGTGCAATGGCATTTTTTATTGTTTCAACTAATTTTGCAAAGTCCCTTGGGCGGATCCATGCCCCATCCACCTGTATCAACTCACGCTTGGATCGTAAACAAGGAGATGTATATTGGCCAACCCGATAACCCGCCGTCTGCAAAATTGTCGAAGTATATGCCAGCACAGAACCTTTACCATTGGTACCTGCAATATGGACAACTTTAAGCGCATCCTGGGGATTGCCCAATTCTTCCAACAGGCCACCAATCGCCTCTAAGCCAAGTACACTTCCGTATTTGGATAATTCCTCCAAATAGACCTTTGCTTTATCATAATTCAATTTATTTTTACCTTTTCTAATGTGTAACGTGTCACTGCCTATAATCATATCATTGATTGAGATTCTAAGCAACTGAATAAAAACGAAAACGTAAAGCGAAAAAACAGTCACATTTCTCTTTCTATTCTCTCTTGCATTATGTTAAAATGGACTATAACAAAGAAATCCAAATGATGAAACCCATTCTGTTTCATCTTACTATAAATTAGGAGGACAATAAAAAGTGAAATACAAACCATTTCCCGTTGGTGTTGACAATTTTGAAAAAATGATTTCTGAAAATTATTTTTATGTAGATAAAACCCTTTTTATTAGAGATATCATAGATACAAAAGGCGAAGTAACACTTTGTACCAGACCAAGACGTTTCGGAAAATCATTAAACATCAGTATGCTTCATTATTTTTTTGACATCAACAAAAAACAGGATGCACATATATTTGAACATCTAAACATTACCAAAGCAGGGGAAGCATATCTTGCGCATCAAAATAAATATCCTGTGATTAAACTTAGTCTAAAGGGTGCCAGTATGAAAACCTATCACTCTTCTTTGGAAAAATTAAAAATTGAAATTGCACGGGAGTTTCGACAACATGATTATTTACTGAGCAGTCCGGCACTCAACGATGACGAAAAAGAACTTTTTAGGCAGATATTTGCTCGAAAAGCAAGTGAAGAAGATTATAGCAGTAGTTTGAAATTTTTATCCGAATGGCTACAAAGACACCATAATAAAAAGGTTCTTATTTTAATTGACGAATATGACGTTCCCTTAGAAAAATCTTATTTCAACGGCTACTACGATGATATGGTTGATTTTGTCCGTGGCTTTTTTGGCGAAGCCCTCAAAACAAATGATGCCTTACACAAAGCCATTTTAACCGGCTGTCTTAGAGTAAGCAAAGAAAGTATTTTTACCGGTGTAAACAATCTAAATGTGGTGTCCATCTTAACAAATCTTTACGATGAATATTTTGGTATTACCGAAGATGAAGTAGCAGATGCACTTGCTTATTATGGTTTTGAGGAGAAAGCCGAAACAGCCAAAACATGGTACAATGGTTATGTATTTGGCAATACAACGGTCTACAACCCTTGGAGTCTCATACAATATTTACAAAGTGTTTATTATGAAGAACTTTATCCAAAATCATTTTGGGCCAATACAAGCTCCAATAGCATTGTCAAAGAGCTTATTCACAATGCGGATAATGATACCAAGGGTGAAATCGAACTTTTGATGGCAGGTGGCATCATTACGAAACCAATCACAGAAGATATTGCTTATAATGAAGTCATAACCACCATGGACAATTTGTGGAATTTTCTATTTTTCACAGGATATCTAAAAAAAGTAGATGGCCATTTTGAAGAAAGAACGCTTTACTTAAACCTAAAAATACCCAATCAAGAAATTATGTATATTTATGACCGCTTTGTTTATGAATGGTTCCAAGAAAAAGTTCAAGTCGCAGATTTTTCCGCTCTTTATACAGCCGTACAAAATGGTGATTTGCAGACTTTCCACCACATCCTTACAGATACGTTGTACCAAACCATGAGCTTTATGGACCATGGCGAAAGTTTTTATCATGGTTTTTTACTTGGGCTTTTACGCTCTATGAATGGCTATTTTGTAAAATCAAATCGAGAATCCGGCAACGGACGAGGGGATATCTTTATCAAGCCGATATCCATACGCAAGCCGGCCATTGTCATTGAATTAAAAATCGCAGAAACAGCCACGCAAATGAAAAACAAAAGTCAAGAAGCTTTGATGCAAATTATTGATAACAAATATGAAGTTGATTTGCTCAGTGAAGGATACCCCAATGTTTTAAAATATGGTATCGCCTTTTATCGCAAAGATTGTGAAATTGCCATCGAAAATGCAAATTAGAAAAAAGACAAAGTATACGGGCTAAGGTAATGTTCCTTATTCCGTTTGCTTTGTCTTTCCTTTAAACATGATAAAGCTACCTATTTTCTTTAAAAACCTCCGGTACATGCTCCACCGGTGACCAATCTGTAATGTCATTGTCCCACAACCATAACCGCTTCAAATTTTCAAGATTGGACAAAGGCTCTAAATCTATAATCCGATTGCCTACCAACTCTAAACTTTCCAAATTTTCAAGATAGGACAAGGGAGATAAGTCATAAATCTGATTGTGACTGGCCTCAAAAGTAACCAGCGATACCAAACTTGTTACAAACGTCAAATCATCTATTCCATTTCCACAGATATCCAAATAGGTCAAATCAGCCATATTGGATAAGGGCGTCATATCATGAATCCGATTGCCGCACAAAACCAAATACTGCAAATAAATAAAATCTTCCAAAATACTGATATCCGTAATCTCATTAAAACCTAAACCTAGACCTTGCAACCGATTTAAAGGAGCCAAAGGTGTGATATCTTCAATTTCATTGCCACCCAACCACAGCTTCTCTAGTTTATCTAAATCTGACAGAGATGTTAAATCACTGATTTGATTATTCTCTAAATCCAACTCTTCTAAATTTACCATATAGCGCAAATATACCATATCTTCATCTTGTAAATTCCGCCAACTTAAATCCAACTCCGTTAACGAAGTGGAAAAAGATTCGCCTCGAATCACAATATAAGTGCCATCTTCAGACAACCAACTTCCCTCTTCTTCAGATATCCGATTTTCTTCTTCATTTTCGACTGAAAACCCTAAAATCATTTCCAGAAGTTCGGGGCTGATGTTTGCAGCGTCTGGATTTTGGTTGAATAAATCACCGACATTGTTCACATTGGGTGTAACCGCCAATTCCGGCAGTGGTGTCGGTCTTTCACAAGAATCACTACCGGCTGCTCCAATCACCATAATCAGCAAAGCAACCACAACACCAACCCAATTACCTCTTCGCCTTCTGCCGAAAATACCTCTGCCAAAGGAAGTATCCGCAAAATCTCTAAACGGCTCTCGTTCACGAGAGGAAGGAGGGACGTTCCAAACTATTGGCTTTTGAACCGGCGTTTCTTGCCTTGGTATTTCTTGCGCTGGCGATTCTTTGATTTCTTCTTGTCTTACCTGTTCCGCCTGAAAAGCCACTACCCGCTCTTCTAATGTAAGTTCCTCTAACGGTTCCGGCTCAGATAATGGTTTTGTTTCTTGCACAAACGGTTCTTCGATTTCTTCCACAGCATCATCCAACAAAGAAGAAACTTTTTCTTCTCCTACATGGATTGGCTGAATACTAAGCCCTGCGTTACAACTTCGGCAAAACAATTGTCCACGCCGAACTTCTGCACCACATTTATCACAATATAATTGATTGGCCATAAGTCGCATTTTCTCCATGTTTTCTAAAATAATGTTTATCTTGTAATTCTTGGGGCGCCGGCTTTACTTGAGGATTTAACATCTCACAACGTGCTGCCATTTTCGCAACCTCTTCTAATACCACCCCATTGTGAACCGCATCAAAAGCATCCTTGCCCCAGGTAAAAGGACCATGATTTTTACATAATACTGCCGGAACGGATGTATAATCCCTATCCAAACGAGCAAATTCATCACAAATCACAAGGCCTGTATGGTATTCATATCCGGCATCAATCTCCTCTTTAGTCAAATTTCGCACACAAGGTACACCACCATAGATATAATCCGCATGGGTGGTACCATAACAAGGTATGTCACGCCCCGCTTGGGCCCAACTGGTGGCCCAGGTCGAATGGGTATGAACAATACCCCCAATATCAGAAAAACGATTGTACAATACCACATGGGTCGCCGTATCAGAAGAAGGATTGTACTTTCCCTCTACCCGATTGCCTTTTAAATCAACCACCACCATATCTTCCGGGGTTAATCTCTCATATGCTACCCCACTTGGTTTAATCACAAACAAACCCGCTTTTCGGTCAATACCACTTACATTACCCCAGGTAAAGGTAACCAAACCATATTGAGGGAGTTGCATATTTGCTTCATAAACCTCTTTTTTTAATTGTTCCAGCATTTTAGGTCTCTCCTTTTAATTTTTTACTGTTGCAAAGCTGCTACTAACGTTGGTACCAACTGTTTTTTCCTTGAAACCACACCTTTTAAATATACCTCTTCCAATAAATCATCAGTTAAATCAAAGGCATTTCTCACAATACCTTTTGCACCGGTGCCACTACAATACAACTGTGTGGATTCATCCAAAATATTGGTAATCATAAAATACAGGTATTCTAAATTTTGTTTTATTCTCACCTGATCCAAAGCTTGTGGAATGATTTCTGACAAGGTTTTAATCTCCTCTTCATTCATAGAATTTAACTGTCCAACACCAAATTTGCTGTCTCCAACCGTAAACTGCTTAAAGTCTGTCAAAATAATATCCTCTGTGGATTTGCTTTTTATATTGCTGCCGGCGTTGAACATCTCTTCCGCCAGGTCCTTGATGTCCACTTGCGCAATGTGAGACAATTGGCGTGCCGCATACTCATCCAAAGTGGTACAAGTAGGAGAACGAAACATCAAAGTATCCGATATAATCGCTGAACATAATAAGCCGGCTGTTTCCTTGGACAACTTGGTCAATGTTTCTTCATACATCTGATAAATAATAGTTGCCGTACAACCTACCGGTTGATTGCGGAAAAATACAGGTCCCATCGTTTCCAAATTTCCGATGCGGTGATGGTCAATAATCTCCAATACCTCCGCCTGCTCTATACCATCAACAGCTTGGCTTTTTTCATTGTGATCCACCAAAATCACTTGTTTTTTACTACTTTTAATCAAACAGCGACGTGACAAAAACCCCAAAAACCTGCCTTCACTATCAGATACGGGAAAGTCACGATATTTTTTCTGCACCATCAATGGTTTGATATCATCCAAGTAATCCCGCAATTGAAAAGACATAATGCCCTCTTTGGTCATAAAATATTTAATCGGAATACTTTGATTCATCAAACGAGCCACTGTATAAGGATCAAAAGACGAAGAAATCAAAACAATCTCTTTTTCTTCTGCCTGCTGAATAATATCCGCAGATATCTCTGCAGCCTGGCAAACAACCATACAACTTACATGAGAGTCAATGGCCAATTGCATCTCTTTTGGTTGATCTGACAAAATCACCAAATCATTGGGCGCAATCACCTGACTGTTTAAATCATAACTACCCGCCAAAACCAGCACCTTACCTTGTAAAATATAACTATATTCATTGCCTGTCAAAAGCACACCATCAACCACCGCCACAATATTGCGATATTGGGTGCGTGCCGTTGATAAAACCTCATTGTCATACACATCCATATAAGAATTCGCAATATCCCCTACAGTAATCAATCCCTCTAACTTGCAATCACGAATGACCGGTAAGGTTTTGGTATTTAAATCTCTCATCTTACGCCAGGCTGTTTTGATAGATACAGAACCATCTATCCCTTCTACTTTACGTAATTCCACATCCTTTACTTGCACGCGCAAATCAGACAAAAGAAGTGGTATCTTTACACCAAACTTATTTAAAACAAAATGCGTTTCTTCATTGAGTTGCCCTGCCCGTCTTGCCACATATGCGTTCCCCGTCAATATACCTTTTAACTCTGCATAAGCAATGGCGGAACAAACAGAATCCGTATCCGGATTTTTGTGCCCTACCACGTATATTTTTTGATTTTCAATCACACTTTCCATGTCTTTTTCCCCCAAAGTAGGCAAATACCCACTTAACAAAAAATACAGTACTATTGTAGCTTGCCATCTTTTCACCAATTGGTCAATACATTTACGAAGATTTCTTGTTTTTTTACTAGTATTTGTGGTACAATAGCCTTATCTGTGACGATGAAAGAAAATAGAATTGAGGTAATGTAATGAGTGAAGAACTGAAAACCGAAGTTACAGCCGAGGCTGTAGAGACCCCCGAGGAAGTTGTAGCTGCATCTACTGCATCTGAAACAACAGACAAACCCACCGTTGCCGAAGAACCTACGGTCACTGTGGAAGAACCTGTGGTTGCTGTAGAAGAGCCTGCGATTGCTGTGGAAGAACCTGCGATTGCTGTAGAAGAGCCTGCTGCCGTGAAAGAATCTAACACACCGGAAAGTACAGAAACAATGGCCGACTTAGAAAATCATTTTGATGATGCCAGCCCTTGGAACATTGTTAAACGATACATGCAAGACAAAACCAAGCTGACCGTTACAATAGAGGGCGTTGTAAATGGTGGTGCTGTCACTACCATAGAAGGTTTACGCGCTTTCATTCCCGCATCTCATCTTTCTTTATCCTATGTGGAAGATTTGACCGTTTTCTTGACAAAAGAAATTGAAGTACGTGTGATTGAAGCTGACCAATCCAACAATCGTTTGGTCATTTCTGCTAAAAGCATTTTACGTGAAACAGAAAAAGCTGAAAAAGAAAAACAAATCCGCAACATTCAAGTTGGTACTGTTACAACCGGTACCATTGAAACACTTCAAAACTATGGTGCTTTCGTAAAACTTGAAAATGGCTTGTCCGGCTTGATTCACGTTTCACAAATTTCTCATAAACGCATCAAAGCACCCGGTGATGTTCTAAAACTTGGCGATGAAGTCAAGGTGAAAATCATTGGTGTAAAAGATGGAAAGATTAGCTTAAGCATCAAGGCTTTGGAAGAAAATACAGAACCAAACAACGAATATACGGAAAAAGTTGATATTCCAAAAAGCGAAAACATCGGAACAAGTCTAGGAGATTTGTTTAAAAATATTAAATTATAACTTTTATTCCACACTTTAAAAGGGCTGTCGGATTTGCATCCGCCTCAGCCCTTTTTGCTTTATTTCAAGTTGATTTATCCTCGTTTTTTGATGATTTCCTTGGCTACATACAAACCATTTGCTGATGCCTGTTGCAAGCCCCTTGTAATAGATGCTCCGTCACCCATAGCCCGTAGCCCTTTGATATTGGTTTCAAATTCTGTATTCACAATCACACGATTGGAATAAAATTTCACCTCCACCCCATAAAGTAAGGTTTCATCACTGGCCATACCCGGTGTTACTTTGTCTAACGCCTGAATCATCTCATCAATCGCCAACATAATCCGATGCGGAAATACCAATGATAAATCGCCCGGAACTGCATCTTTTAATGTTGGAATAATATTATTTCGCACCAATCTTTCATCCGTGGTTCGACGCCCCCGGCGAAAATCACCGTAACGTTGCAACAATACTCTACCGTCACAAAGCATATTTCCCAATTGCGCAATATGCTTCCCATATTCAATCGGCGACTTAAACGGTTCGGTAAAGTTTTTCGAAACCAAAATTGCAAAGTTTGTATTATTGGTCTTCATATCTTTTGATTTATAGGCATGACCATTCACTACCGCCAGACCGTTCTCATAATATTCCGTCGCCACTTCACCGGAAGGATTTGTGCAAAACACCCGTACCTTATCATCAAATGTCGGCGTGTAATAAACCAACTTCGCCTCGTATAATTTCTCATTCAAATCACGCATGATTTCATCACGAACTTCTACACGCACCCCAACATCAACGGTACCATTTTCTGTTTTGATGCCATATTGCTTACAAATATTCGCAAACCATTCCGAACCCTCGCGGCCAATACCGGAAACAATCTCAGGCGCAAAATAACTTTCGCCATCACCGGTTGTAACACCTTTTGCCACACCATTTTCAATCACCAAATCTGTCACCATTGTATTAAAAACAATTTCCACACCAATCTCCAGCAAATGCTTTTGCAATCTGCTGTATAATTTATACCCCTCTTCTGTTCCTAGATGGCGAATTGGACATTCAATCAATTTTAAATTGGCACGAATGGCTCTGGTACGAATATCGGTAATGGCTTGTTCATCTTCTATGCCATAAACCTTTTCATCTGCTCCAAATTTCAAATAGACATCATCAGACTCTTTGATTAATGCAATGGTTTTTTCATACCCCAAAATATTGGGCAGATTCCCTCCCACATCCGGTGACAATGAAAGTTTCCCATCTGAAAAAGCACCAGCACCGGCAAAACCTGTGGTAATAGAGCAAGGATGGCACCCGATACAAACCTTTGTTTTTCGCTTTGGGCAATTGCGCTTTTCTATATTGCGCCCTTTCTCTATCATCAACACGTTTAAATCCGGTGATAATCTTTTTAATTCATAGGCACAAAATATCCCGGACGGACCTGCACCGATTATAATGACATCATATTGATTCTTACGCATACAAAACCTCCTCAAAAAACGATTCGCTGATTTACAGCATTCTGATTATACCATGAAATTATATTATTTGCTTTATGAAATTCAAAATTGTGATTTAAGTCCCAAACTCCCTTGTCACATTTTTTAACCACTTAAAACTTTTATAACGCAAGGCTGACAACGGAACCTTAATCAATTCATCTGCCATCAACAACACATATACAACCGGCACCGAAAAACGAAATACATAACCGGCCAAGAAAGCCAGCAATAATGATCCGGTCCACATAGAAAAGGTATCCGCATATAAACCAAACTTCGTATCACCACCTGCCCGTGAAATACCTACAATAAAAGTTGCATTGTAAGCCTGTGCTACCACATAATAGGCCATCACAATCAACATAAATTGCAAATACCCGGCAGCCCGTTGCGAGAGTACCATAAACTCAACCACAAAGGAAGAAGCAATCAAAATAAGAATACCACCTACTACGCCCATAATCAAACTGAGTTGTGTGAATTTTTTCGCATATACCTTTGCTTCCTCGAATTTTTTTTCGCCAATGGTTTTCCCTAAATAAATAGCGGTGGTACTAGCCAAACCAAAGGATACTACCGTTGCTAACTGGCGCACCACCTGCGCCACTGAATTGGCGGCGATAGCTTCACTGCCCAAATGACCAAGAATCGCAGTATTGGCAGAAATCGCCACACCCCAAATCGCCTCATTGCCCACCACAGGCATCGCATAACGAATAAAATCTTTCAACAAAACCTTATCCGTCTGAAACAAATTTTTCCACCTGAACTTCACATCTTTATTAAAAAAACGTGCATAAATAAAAATAAGCAACACTTCCAGTATACGAGCAAAAACCGTCCCAATAGCCGCACCCTGAATGCCCAAAGCCGGCGTATCTATGTGCAATGCCCCAAATCCAAAGGAAATTCCAAAAATTAAAATAAAATTGAGGATTACATTTACAACCAAAGAACAAGAATAAACCACCGTTGCTACAATGACACGCTGTATACTGCGCATCACCAACAAATACGTCATGGTAATACCCATAAACACATAAGAAAAAGCCACGATTTGCAAATAAATTCTACCATTGGCAATCACCTCTGCCTCTCTGGTGAATATCTGCAACAAATAGGTCGGAATCAATACCGCCAAAACATTAAAAAACAAAGTAATCACAAAAGAGATACGCATACCCATGGCCAAAATCTTTTCAATGGTTCCTTTGTCTCCTTTGCCCCAATACTGCGCTGCCAAAACCGTAATGCCGGAACCCAATCCAAATAAAAGAAGTATCATAATAAACTGAATTTGATTGGCAATCGCAGCACCGGCCAAAACAGACTCCCCCACACGACCCAACATAATCACGTCCGCAGCGGTCACCCCAACATTAATTAAATTTTGCAACGCCAAAGGAATCACCAAAACAAAAACACTTTTATAAAAGTGATTTAAGTTGATGTTTGACTCCCCTGCCTTAACTATTTTCCCTTTGCGAAACCACATAAATCTTCCTCAAAAAGGTTGTTGCAACTTGTGTACAACAACCCTTTATATTTTTTATATCTTTTTTATACCTCTTCAAAGGCTTCTTTTACTTTTTCAAAAAACCCTTTTTTTTTGCTACCATCATCAGAAACCATACCTGCTGTCTGATTCAAAGAATCACCCGTCAACGCATCAAACCGGCGTAAAGCCTCTTTTGCCTCGGCGCTTAAACGCTCCGGCGTTTGAATAATCAAGGTCACATAATGATCTCCACGGACCTGGGCACTTCTCAGAGATGGTACCCCTTTTCCTTTCAAACGCACCTTGGTATCCGTTTTGGTGCCTGCTTTTATGGTATAAATCACATCACCGTCTACCGTACTAATCCGAATATCACTTCCCAATGCCGCCTGTGCATAACTAATAGATACCGTAGAAAAAATGTGCATATCCTGACGTTGGAAAATGGGATGTCTGGACACATTTACCTCCACCAATAAATCACCTCGCGGACCACCATTGGCTCCCGGTTCTCCCTTATCACGGATACGAACGCTTTGCCCATTGTCAATCCCGGCGGGAATAGATACTTTAATACGCTTGCGGGTGGAAGTATATCCGGTTCCACCACAGGAGGTGCATTTATCTTTGATGATTTTACCCGAACCATGACAGTTTGGACACGTCTGCACATTTTGTACCGTCCCAAAAAAAGACTGTTGGGTATACACCACTTGACCTTTTCCACCACATTTGGTACACGTTTCCGGTGATGTACCGGGCTTTGCACCACTACCATGGCAAGAGGTACAAGGTTCTTTCAGCATCACTTCAATCTCTTTTTCACAGCCGAAAACTGCTTCTTCAAAGGAAATACGTACACGATGACGAATATTTGCTCCTTTCATAGGACCATTGCTACTACGCCCCCGTCTACCACCGCCTCCAAATAAATCGCCAAAAATATCACCAAAAATATCACCAAAATCAGCACTGTTAAAATCAAAACCACCAAAACCACCGGGGCCGCCCCCACCATTGTCAAAAGCTGCATGACCAAATTGGTCATACTGACGGCGCTTCTCAGAGTCGCTTAAAACTGCATAAGCCTCCGAGGCTTCCTTGAAAAGCTTCTCCGAGTCTTTGTTGCCCGGATCTACATCAGGATGATATTTTTTGGCTAAGACACGATAGGCTTTTTTTAGGTCATTGTCATTGGCATCTTTGGAAACACCAAGAACCTCATAATAATCTCTTTTTGAATCTGCCATTGTAATTCGTCTTCTCTTTCGTCTTTATTTTTTCTCTCAACAGAAAAGGTGCCTGTATCAAAAACCCTTTTTCAGTTTTCATCAAATAACCTTGTTTTATACCTCTTTATAGTCACCGTCTACTACATCATCACCTTCAAAACCTTCCGGTGCAGGTCCCGCGGATGGCTCCGGTCCCGGGCCTCCTTCTTGACCACCCTCCGGTGCAGCTTGCTCATACATCTTTGTGAACAATTTCTGCGCACTTTCCATCAATTTTTCTTTGGCTACTTTAATTTCTTCCACCTGTGACTCACTTAATTCTTCTTCCGTTGCTCTTGCCAGAATATCTTTCATTGCTTGAATATCCGCTTCCACAACTTCTTTATCGGCGGCATCTATCTTATCACCCACTTCATGCAGGGCTTTTTCTGTTTGGAATACAATTCCATCAGCCTCATTTTTTGCATCAATACCCTCTTTGCGTTTTCTATCTTGTGTTTCAAACTCGGCAGCTTCTCTCACTGCTTTGTCGATATCATCATCAGACATATTAGAACCCGCTGTAATGGTAATATGTTGCTCTTTGCCTGTACCCAAATCTTTTGCCGATACATTTACAATACCATTGGCATCAATATCAAAAGTAACTTCAATTTGAGGAACACCACGCGGTGCCGGCGGAATACCATCTAATCTAAATTGACCCAGTGATTTATTATCTTTGGCAAATTGCCGTTCACCTTGTACCACGTTGATATCCACGGCTGTTTGATTGTCCGCTGCCGTTGAAAAAATTTGACCTTTCTTGGTTGGAATTGTCGTATTTCTTTCAATCAAACGTGTGGCTACTCCACCCATTGTTTCGATGGAAAGTGACAATGGTGTCACATCAAGAAGAAGGATATCTCCAGCTCCTGCATCACCAGCCAATTTTCCACCTTGTACAGATGCACCCAAGGCCACACATTCATCCGGATTCAAGGTTTTGCTCGGTTCCTTGCTTGTCAAACGCTTCACCAACTCTTGCACCACCGGAACACGAGTAGAACCACCAACCAATAACACTTGCCCCAACTCAGAAGCCGTAATACCGGCATCGGATAACGCTCTTCTTACAGGCTCGGCTGTTTTTTCCACCAAATCATGAACCAACTCTTCAAATTTGGCACGTGTAATGTTCATATCAAAATGCTTTGGTCCTGTATCTGTCGCAGTAATAAACGGCAGATTTACATTTGTTGTAGAAGCGGTTTGCAATTCTATTTTTGCCTTTTCTGCCGCTTCTTTCAGCCTTTGCAAAGCCATTTTGTCTGTTGATAAATCAACGCCCTCTTTTGATTTGAAATCCGCCAACATATAGTTTGTCACCGCTTCATCAAAATCATCCCCACCAAGGCGGTTGTTTCCGGCTGTGGAAAGCACTTCAATAATACCATCACCAATCTCGATAATAGACACATCAAAGGTACCACCTCCCAGGTCGTATACCATAATTTTTTGCTCATGCTCATTGTCCAAACCGTAAGCCAAAGCTGCTGCTGTTGGTTCGTTAATAATCCGCTTTACATCCAATCCGGCAATCTTTCCTGCATCTTTGGTTGCTTGACGTTGTGCATCATTGAAATAAGCAGGTACGGTAATCACCGCTTCTGTCACTTTTTCACCCAAATAGGCTTCTGCATCTGATTTCAATTTTTGTAATATCATAGCAGAAACTTCTTGCGGAGAATACTTTTTATCATCAATCGTCACCTTAAAATCAGAACCCATCTCCCTTTTAATGGATGAAATGGTGTGGTCTGCATTTGTAACCGCTTGGCGCTTTGCAGGCTCACCCACCAAACGCTCTCCGTTTTTTGTAAATGCTACGATAGATGGTGTGGTTCTGGTACCCTCCGTGTTTGTAATCACAGTTGGCTGTCCACCCTCCATAACAGCAACACAGCTGTTTGTTGTTCCTAAATCAATACCTATTATTTTTCCCATGGTTTCTTCCTCCTAAAATTTAAAATCGTTTTTATACGCATATTTCTAATTTGCTACTTTTACCATACTGTGACGAACCACAGTATCCCGATACATATAACCTTTTTGGAATTCTTCTATCACTATGTTTTCGCCTTGTTCTTCGTCTTCTACATGCATCACGGCATTGTGAAAATCCGGATTAAATTCATTGCCCACCGCTTCAATCACTTTCACGCCTGCATCCTCTAAGGTGGTCATCATCTGCTTGTATATCATATCCATCCCCTCTACATAAGGATCCTCTTTTTTATCCTCCGGTACAGCAGACAAACCTCGTTCAAAATTGTCCAACACATCCAACAACTTTTCTACGATATCCCTTGCACCGATTTCGTACATCCGAGACTTTTCTTTCTCTGTTCGTTTGCGGAAATTATCAAACTCTGCCATCTGGCGGGTCAAGCGATCTGTAAGTTCTTCAATCTTCTCATCTTTTTTATCTTTCTTTTTCTGAAAAAAGCGCTTTACATTACTTTCCGCCCCGGATTCTTCTTTCATTTCTTCCCCGGCTTCATCTTCATCATCCAAAAACTCTTCATCACCTAAAGAATCTTCATCATCCAAGAAACCTTCTTCATCTAAAGAATCTTCATCATCCAAGAAATCCACAACCTCTTCTTTGGCTGTCTCTCCTAACATCGAATCCAAAGCCTCTGAATCAATGAACACCTCTTCTCCTGTCTCTTCTACGTCCTTGACTGCTTTGGCTTTTGCTTCTTCAACAGCTTCTTTCACCATCTCTTCTTGCTTTTTATTCTCTGCCACGCGTCTCCTCAACCTCCTATATTTTTTATGCATTTCTACATGCTTTTATCCGTCTTTTTGATAAATCTCATCTAGCTTTTGCTGTAATGTTTTTAACGTATTCATCACATGCTCGTAATCCATACGCTTCGGTCCGATAATACCAATCGTACCTTTCATACCATCGCCCAATTCATAGGTGGCTGTCACCACACTACAATCTTTCATAGTTTTAACAGGTGCCTCATCACCAATGTAAACCTGTATCCCATGATTGTCCTCAGAAGATAATGTATCCACAACCAACTCTGCCAACTGTTGTTTTTCCTCAAAGGCATTGATAATCTCATGGGCACTTTCTTTGTCACTTAGCTCAGGATACTTGAAAATATTGGTGGTGCCGCTGGTATAAATCTCCACATCATCATCCACTTGGATAATGTCCGCAACCGCATCTAAAACATCACTAATCACCTTGCTATGATTCCCTGCCTGATCTTTTAACCGAGCAATCAAACCTAAGTTAATCGCCTCGATAGACAAACCAATCAAACTGGTATTCAGTAGCATATTGAGCTTAAGTAGGTTTTCATTACTAAGAGGTTCTCCTATATCTAGTATCTTGTTCTTAATAATGTTGCCCCCCATCACAATCACCGCTACAATCTGCAAATCTTCTACCTGAGATAGCTGAATGAATTTGATGGTATTGCCTTTGTTAACCGGTGCTGATACCATGGTCGCGTAATTGGTATTAGATGCCAAAACCTTAGCCGCTTGCTTTAGCACTTGATCCACTTGGCCCGTTTTTTCTATCATAATGTTTTTTAATGCGGTAAGCTCTGCTTCTTTTTCCTGCAAAAGCATATCCACATAGAGCCGATAGCCCTTATCCGATGGAATCCGACCGGCAGAGGTATGGGGCTGGAAAATAAACTCCAATTCCTCCAAATCGGCCATCTCATTGCGAATGGTTGCTGAACTTAAATTCAGCTCTGTATATTTTGAAAGGGTTCTGGAACCAACAGGCTCGCCGGTTTCTAAGTAATTTTTAATAATAGCTTTTAATATGACCAACTTACGATCACTTAATGAAACTGCCATATTAGGAAACCGCCTTTCTTACCTGTTTTTTGAACTTATTAGCACTCATTTACCTCGAGTGCTAATGCCCTGCCTTATTAAAATACCACCATGTCAATCATTTGTCAATACATTTATCAAATTTTATATGTACAAACAGGAAAACCAAAAGAATAAATAAAACGCCGTCATACTCTTGACAAACATAACGTACTTTGATAGCATATAGTCGTTAGGATAAACTAACTGGTGCAAATAAAACAAGCAAATCGGAGGATCATGTAATGTCAGCAACAACCAATTTATATGCGGCGCAAAAAAATGACATATTAGAAATCACATCTGTACCCAAGATTGATTTACTGGAAAATATCGGTTTACGAAGCGGCACGCGCCTTTTTATACAAAACCGCTACGCTTGCGGCGGTCCTTTGCTTTTACGCGTAGAAGAAGCTTATAATGTTGCCTTAGGAAAGGATATCGCAATACAAATCGGCGTGGAACATGCAGGTGTATCATGAACTGTCACAACGTACCACTGGATGCACCTATACTAAAAAAACAAAATAAAATTTTACTCATGGGGAATCCCAACGTAGGGAAAAGTGTTTTTTTTACGGAATTAACCGGAATCCATGCCATGAGTTCCAATTATACCGGTACCACCGTCAACTTTATGGAAGGGCGCATCACCATTGAAGAAAAAGAATATACCTTGATTGATGTTCCCGGCACTTATTCCTTGTCACCCTCCTCTGAAGCAGAAGCTGTGGCAACCCGTTTTATGGAAAGTGGAGCCAAGGCTATCATCTGTGTACTGGATGCTTCGAACTTAGAACGAAACTTGCGTCTGGCATTGGAACTACAACAATTTTCCATTCCCATTTTATATACGCTAAATTTAACGGACGTGGCACAACGTCACGGCATCAGCTTAAATACCGCCGTTTTGGCAAAAGAGCTGGGGGGACCTGTGATTTCGACGATTGCCGTAAAAAAGCAAGGCATCAAGCAACTGGAAAAAGAATTAGCACTTCTATTAAAGGATTCCGACGAAACAAACATACAAAAAAGCTGTGACACCTGCCCGTTTCACAATCCAAACAAATCGGATTCCGCCAAAGATTTGTGGGCACGTGCCAAAGAAATCAATCAGCGTGTCAGTAAAAAAGAAACTTCAAATCCTAGTTTTATAGACAAATTGGGAGATGCTATGCTTAAACCCTTTCCCGGTATACCCATTGCTTTATTGGTTATGTTTGTCACCATTGCTTTGGTTATTTTTGGCGGGCGTGGACTGCGAGCCGCAGCACTTTTACCATTGGTCAACGGTTTAATTGTGCCATTTTTCCGCAATGTATTTACCGCCATTTTGCCCGAGGGCATCTTTTTAAATATTTTAATTGGTGAATTCGGTATTTTTGTCATTAGTTTTGAATGGATTCTTGCCCTTATTTTCCCTTATGTACTGCTCTTTTATGTTGCTTTTACATTTTTGGAAGATACCGGCTTTTTACCAAGAATATCCGTCTTATTTGACAATGTTATGCGCAAACTGGGCATACAAGGCGGTAGTCTCATTTATATGATTATGGGGTATGGTTGTGCTGTACCTGCTATCATTGGCAGCCGTGCAGCCACCTCACGAAAAGAACGGATTGTCATCAGCGCGGCGATTTGCTTTGCAATTCCCTGTATCTCTCAAACGGGAGCCATCATAAGCCTACTTTCCGCCTATGCGTGGTGGATGATACCGGCTATGCTGCTTTTTTCACTGTTGTTGTTTATACTGGTTACTTTGGTGGCGGGAAAAGTAGTCAAAGGCAATGTAGAACCACTATTATTGGAAGTACCAAACCTACTCATGCCAAATCCAAAGGCTTATGGACGCAAGCTCTTAACCCGTATGAAACACTTTTTAAGAGAAGCGGAAATACCCATGATGCTTGCTATTTTAATCGCAGCATTGCTGGCTGAGTCCGGACTTTTAGATGCCATTGCCATCTATGCCCAACCCATCGTCAGCAATTGGCTGGGCCTACCTGATCAAGCGGTAATTGCATTGATTTTGGGTATCGTACGACGGGAAATGTCCGTGGCTCCATTATTAGCATTAGACCTTACCGCTCTACAGGCCTTTGTAGGTGGTGTTGTATCACTGATGTACATACCTTGTATCTCTGTTTTTGCGATTTTGACCAAAGAATTTAAAATAAGAGTTGCTCTTTTGATTAGTGTTGGCACTATTTTCTTAGCTATTTTTGTAGGTGGCTTCATCAATCAGATTGCACACCTATTTCTATAAATTTTAAATCATAAACTTCATTCGTTTAGAAAGGATTACAAACCATGTCGCGATGGATTACGACCGTCACACGAAAAATTGAAACACTGGCTACAACACAAGAAGTGATTTATAAACTTGCACAAAGTTATTACTTTGATGTGATTCAAAAAGAAGTCATTCTGGCCAATCTAAACAAAGATGACCATATTCTTTGTATCGGGGGAGGCATTTGCCCCTTTACCGCTATTTTGTTTCATACCATAACAGATGCAAAAGTGACGGTCATAGACAATGACATACTTTGTATCCCCAAAGCGCAAAACATAATTGCCCGCTTCGGCTTGACAAAACACATCCAAGTGCTGCACCAAGACGGGCGCAGCAAAGACTTTTCCTTTCAGCCTTTTACCGTGGTTCATTTTGCTTTGCAGGTCAGTCCTATGGAATCCGTATTCTCTTGGGTGGAACAACAAGTAAACACCCATACAAAATTGCTGCTGCGCAGACCAAAAAAACAATTAAAAGAGCTCTATCAACCCTTACAAAATACACTGTTGCAAAACTGCCCGTTTACATTACACCAAGGTTCTCGCAATATTGCACGCACCTTACTTTATATCAAGTCGGAGGAAACTTATGAAAAACAATCGAAAACCCTTATTTCGATGGATTTTGATGCTATTTCTGATTCTGTTTCTCACAATTACCCTGTGGCAGTTTGACCGAATCGAACTCATTGATAGCTTTCGTCATATTTCACCGGGCTTGATATTATCACTCATCGGTTTACAAATCATATCTCAACTTTTGTTAAACACTCTTTGGTATCAAGTTGCACATTTCACAAAAACAAACATTTCCTTTTGGCGTATGTTTTACGTAAATTGCCAAGGCTCTATCATAGATGCTGTCACACCCGGGGTAAAATTCGGCGGAGAGGTGACACGAGCTGTACAAATCAGCCGTTTGGCAAATTGCTCTGTGAAACAAGGTGCTACCACTGTTGCAATACAAAAGACATTTAGCCTAAGCAGCCTTTTTTTGCTGTTGCTTGTTTCCGTCGGTTTCTTCATGCATGGAACATTGTTTCCACAGATTCCCTTTTTGCGTATTTTGCTGTTTTTACTCTTAATATTACTATTCGTAATATTTACAATGATTTTACTGATGCCACAGCGTATACAATCCTATTTTTTTAAAAACGCTGAAATGCAGCAAAAAACACAAGGAACAATCCGCCGTTTCTGCTTTACATTTTTGACACATTTGATTCGCATTCGCAAAGAAAAAAGAACTTTTGTATTACTATTCGTATTATCTTTTTTGATGTGGGCACTCTATCCCATCAAACTATATCTCATTGCCTTACAATTTGCAGCAACTGCACCCTCCCTTTCTCTGGGAACGATTGGTTTTGCCGCTTATATGGTAGCTATGTTGCCTCTTTTTCCGGGTGGTCTGGGTGGCTTCGAGGGCACTATGTCTGCTTTATTAGTCGGATATGGTTTCATCATCAGCGACGCCGCAGTCATTACGATTTTGTTCCGCTTCTTCTCTTTTTGGCTGGTCATGTTGGGAAGTCTGGGATTTGTTTTGCTGACTAAATTTCGCAACCTTTCGTTTCGTATTCCATTTTCCAATCAAATGAATCAGTACAAGAATCGCTGCAAGCAATAACATCCAAGGAAGAATTGCAAGCAAAAACAATGCAAATACTTGCAACACAAACAAAAGAGCCGTAATGGTAGTACCAAATGCCCGTCTTACACGCTCCGGAAATGGCTCTTGGACATAAGTATCCTCCAAAGCTTCAGCTTCGGCTATCTCATCCAACCTTTCTTGTGTCATTACTTCGTATAATCGTAGATTTATATCTGCAAATCCCCCCATCTCTCCTAAGACATCCGGTACCTCCATCACTCTTTGATCCAATCGAATCAAAGTATAGTTTTCTTCCACAAAAGCAATAAACCCAAGCAAATCCGCCACAGGCATATAAAAGCTAAAATCTGCGCTGCGTTCACCACGCGGGTCATCAATCGGTGCATCTGTGATAACAATTTGCTCACCTAATACCCCCGCTTCTCTCAATTGCAAGCGCAACAAATCCATTGCATCAAAAAACGCTGTGCTTTCCACAGCAATCTCTACCGTATAAAAAAAATGTGTTTCACGATCTGAGGGCAATGTCACGGGTACAAGACCCATCTGAACCTCTGTGTCAAGCGCAAGTGCCTCTGCGTCATCCACCTCTGTTGTTGTGCAAGCTACAAAACATAACATACAGAACAAACAAAACGAGAATACAAACTTTTTCATAATCCTCTCTCCAATGCTCAAAATCTTTATCAATCATACCATATCTTTTAAAAATATTCTATCTACATTTCCAAAAGAAATCCCAAGCCGGCTGTTTTTCCGGTTATTTTATGATAAAATAAAATAGGATTCTATGTTCCGATTCAGAAAGGATTTTTTATGATAAAACTTGTTGCCAGTGACCTGGATGGTACTCTACTTAAAGTCCATGGCGGAGGTCTAGCCCCTTACACCAGAGATGTGGTTTTACGTCTCATAAACAGTGGTGTTCACTTTGTCGCCGCCAGCGGCCGCCAACTTACCGGTGAATATATCATACTGGATGGTTTTGGAGATTCTATCTCTTACATTGCTGAAAATGGTGCAGTCTGCGTTCACAACGGGGAAATGCTATATCGCAGCCCCCTTGCACCAACATTGGCCATGGAGATTATTACCGAAGTAAAAAAACACCCTGATTTAGAGCTTGCCGTTTCCTGTGATTCCGGTTGTTATATCGAGGATAAAAACAAGGCATACGTAGAACATCTTACCAATGACCCGTATACCAAAGTATTGCTCATTGATGATGTGACAAATATCAAAGAAGAGATCATCAAAGTTACCATTCGATATCCGGGAGATGATGAAGCAGAAATGCTGACATACATCAGACGTTTCAATGCACGCTTTCAAAACAAACTAAAAATCATTACCTCCGGTTTTGGATGGTTGGACTTTATCAGACCGGATATCAACAAGGGGACCACCTTAGAGAAACTCATTGCCCACTTGGGCATTTTACCGGAAGAATGCATTGCTTTTGGTGATCAGTACAATGATATTGAGATGCTGCAAATGGTTGGAATCGGATATGCTATGGCAGACGGAGCACCGGGTGTGATTCCATATGCAGATAAAATCACGGATTCCGTAGAGGAGGTACTGGAAGCATTGATTTTAACAAACCAAAAACACAAACAGGGATAGTTTCCTATCCCCGTTTGTGTTTTATGTTCAAAGGACACTTTGTTCTGCATATATTTAATGGGGTGTTCTGCTATGAACCATCCCTAACACAAAATTGCCCTGGCTGGCATTTCCGCCCAATGCATATCCCGCATCCAAATCGTTGAAGTGCCACCACTCCGATGCCAAAGGAAATAAACCGGCACCTACCATATACCAATGAAGTAAAATCGCCGATTCCGTCATCGTACTTGTAAAGGCTGCATTTCTCCATGCATGTCGATCCGAATAAGACAAAGGGGTCGTGAATACCGCAGCACCGGCACTTAAATCATGTATTGCTGTGGGCATACTATATTCTGTATAACCGGTAATGCGTGTCACCAAATAATTTCCTACCGTAACCTCTTCTTTCCAATTCACTCTTGCCAAAGTTACATCAATGGCCCAACCCATTTGATGGCTGGAAACACCATCAGCAATAAACCACCCTATATGCCAAGGTGCCTGATTGATACCATCATAAACAGCTTGATTGCTTTCCACCAACAAACTTAAATTATTAGAAACCAACTGTTGCACAAACAAAGGACGAAATGCCTCATATACCACCAAGGTATTCCCCTCTGCCAAAGCGGCTTGTTGGGCTACATAAATACGCCGTGCCGTAGCATATAAAATCGGCGCAATGAACTCATCACGACCCAAACGACCATTAAATGAACGGCCTTGATATAAAGCTTGCCCTGTCACAAAAGGAATCGCAATACCGGAAGATACAAAAGCCGAAGCATAGGTATTTGTGATATCATATACAATGGATGGAACCACATCCGGCAAATTAATAAAACAATACCGATGTAATACCCAACCTGTTCCACCGCCCTCTTCTATGTACCACCATTCGCCCTCTTCTTTCAGGACAACAAAAACACTCCCCGGTGCCAAAATTGCTACAACCGAACTATTTTGGCTATTTGTTGCATGAACCAAAAGAGAAACCGGCGCAAAACCCGTTGCCCCATTTACCGGCAACTCCAACCCACCGGCATATCGAACCGGCGTAGGTCTTCCGCCTAAATCCGGTACCGATTCCGACTCTTCTATTTCCGTCTCCTGCACTTGTTCCGGGATCGGATCACCAAGATAAACATCATATTCCACATGTTCTATCTCTTCTAATCCTCCCCCCCCACCTGCACCATTTTCTGTACCATCCGGACCTACGGCAATCATATGTCCATCCGTTCCTGCCGTATCATTGCTTGCTCTGTTGCAAGCAGATAATAACAGGGGTAGTAACAAAAGAACCAACACTATGAAATTCTTTTTTTGTCTCATCCCAATCATCCTACATCACCCTACCAAACATTAATCTCAACATCAGGTAAACAAATATCCACATCTTGCTCCGGTGGTGCCGGTGGTGGTGGCGGTGCCGGTGTATATACAGGTTCCGGTGGTGGTGCAGCCGCAGCAGCCGCATCGGCAGCCGCTTGTGCTTCCGCTGCAAGCCTCGCTGCTTCTTCTGCCGCAACTCTCGCTGCTTCTTCTTCCGCTGCAACTCTTGCTGCTTCTTCTGCCTCTGCTGCCTGTTGGGCTAAAAATTCAATATGCGCCACTTCCAAATCTCTTGTATCCACCATCTCGCCTCTTGACAGGCTTTCAAATGCAACAAAAGCAATACCATCTTCCAATAATAAAGCAACTTCACCGTCAAAATCTTCAAAATCAAAAGCACTTAATTCATGTACTTCTTCATTTTCTAATACAATTCGCACTTGATAAGTCGGGTTAATCTCTACTTCAAAATCAGCACATGGGCATTCACTTTCGTCCACCTCTGCCGGTGTATAAAACAATTTCGCCAATCCCTCTTGTTCCACCACCTCATCTGCTGCCATAAAATTCTCGGGGAAATCTGTCTGGCATGATACCTTTACAGAAATCTCTTGGATATCAAGACCCATTTGATTCACCAACAAAACAGAATAGGCATCCTCTGTCTCCGTACCAATCACAAGGTACTCCGGTTCCGGCTCCTCTTCTTCCTCTTCGATTTCTTCTACTTCTTCCACTTCCTCGGCAGCCTCTACTTCGGCAACATAGTCCTCCGTATTTCCACAACCAATTAAGACCAGTGTACTCAACAACAGTAATACCAAAGCACACACAAAAACTCTTTGCTTTTTCATTTTTTGTCTCTCCTTTTTCACCTACTTGTATCTATATCATGAGGATGCATCCTCAACAATATACGTATATTGCACGACCCTTTGAAAAACACCATCCTGCTCAACTGTTACAGAAACGATCACTGTTTCATCCAACATCATATTCATCTGCAAATAAACTTGATAACCATCTCCATCCCCTGTTTGTGTCAACAAATAAAATGCAGGAAAGGTCATCTCTCCCATGGTTTCCCCCGATACTGTAACATAGATTGCAGTGTCAAGGCTCATAAAATCCCCATCTACCCGACCAAAGATATTCAACCAGTCTCCCTCTCTTCGCACGGTGATTGTCGTATCCGTTTCAACCAATTCCCCCGCCGCAATCTGTACCATAGGCGGTTGCATAATCGCAGCACTCACCGCAAAAGTAGCCATTTGTCGTTCGGCCCGTTGCACTACCACAAAATCAGGTTGATAAAAATCGACCTGGCTTAAATTATAAGGCACCAATCTGGAAAAATATCCCCTTTCCAAAGCGTTTGCTGTAAAGGGAATCAGATTGATTCCAAAGGAATCCCGAAACATCAACATGGTACCCTGCCCTGCGGGATTGTGCGTTTCAATCCAAGGATCCATATGATTTTCCAATGCCGTCACATAAGAATAAGTAAATATCGCAGGATCAAAATAATAATCCCGGTCAGGACGCAATCCAAATGCGCTGGGATGTACCATTTCTTCCAAATCACCACTATGGTTTTCAGCCGTGGTATAAGAAACACGCTCAAAATCTACATGGGGAATCCCAAAGTATGTATGTATCGCTCTATCGGCCAACATGGCACCCCAAGCATTCCAATGGGTATCCCGCTGAAAATATACCTGTCTTTCGTTTCCTTGCAACACCGGAATCAAATCAACATAAGAAACACCCATCTCATCCAAATGGCGATTCAAATTTGTAAGATTGCTTTCCGCACCTTTTAATAAATAAAAAGGCATATAAGATGCATACACTGTATTTTTATTCGGTGCAACCACCACCAAAAAACGGCCGCCACGTGCTTCCACATAATCTTGCATCATTTTTAAATTATGTGCCACTGCAAATATCTCCCGCTCTGAGAATAGATGCTCACCAAAATAATCATCTAAGGTATCGGCAAAAAACAACCAGTCACTCGCCCCTTGAATCACATTTTCCACACCACTGGCTCGGATTACATTTCTTCGCATGATAGAATTTAATGTAATCAACTGAGGGCGCAAAAAATATTGATCTTCAAAATAAGAACCGGCATCATATAAAAAATTATAATTAAACACGCCGTCTATCTCCCACTGGGGCGGTGGTGCCAATTCCATATGTAACTCATGATCTGTTGCCATATCCGCTCGGGGCAAAAACAGCAAACCCAAAAGAGGAATCAGCAAGGTAATTGTAATCACAACCAAATAAATCTTTGCTTTTATATGTTTCATTGTTTACCTCAAAAACGGAAATAAATAAAGGGATTATAAGCTCCACTTGACAACGTTAACAAACAAACCAACAATAATCCATAACTACATATATAGGAAATGTGCAACGCTGCTTTTCCATAACGCGGATTGTTAATTAAATTGCGGTATAACTTTATATGATGGGGCACGCAAGTCAAAATAGCAACCAGCAAGGTCACCATAAACAAAGGAGTCATTTGCCGTGCAAACAAACTAACTTCAGAAGCCGCAAAACTCCAACCCGCAAACATCCTGCCGATGATTCCAAAACCACCTGTCAAGGTTTCTGCCCGGAACAATACAAAGGTCAAACAAACCATCAACAAGGTGTAAGCTCTTTTGATTATAACAGGAAGTTTCTTAATCGGCAGGACATCCTCTAGCAATAATAAAGCACCGTGCACCAAACCCCAAATCACAAAATTCCAAGCTGCACCATGCCACAGACCTGTGATAAAAAACACGATGACTTTGTTTATATTGGTTCGTATGCGCCCTTTTCGGTTCCCACCCAAGGGGATATAAACATAATCCTTAAACCACTGAGACAAAGTCATATGCCATTTATGCCAAAAGTCTTGTATGGATGTAGCATGATAGGGATAATTAAAGTTTTCCACAAAATGGAAACCAAATAATTTCCCAAGGCCAATGGCCATATCACTGTAACCACTAAAATCAAAATAAATCTGCATCATATAAGCAATGGCACCAATCCAAGCAGCCGGTGCGTTGACTTGGCTCAACGGCGCATCAAACACACCATCTGCTACAAGTGCCATGGTATTGGCAATCAATACTTTCTTTGATAATCCCACCACAAACCGGCGCATACCGTCAGCTGCACCGGCGGCTGTTACCTTACGCTTGGTCAGTTCGTGCTCAATATCCTTGTATTTAATAATAGGACCGGCAATCTTCTGCGGAAAAAAGGATATGTACAATAACACATTAAAGTAATTTTTTTGAGACTTACTAAGGCCACGATATACATCTACAACATAAGAAATCGCTTGGAATGTATAAAAGGATATACCAATTGGCAAAGCTATATTTGCCATCGGTAAATCCATTCTAAATATACTATTCACCGAACTTAATATCATATCTGTATACTTAAAAACAATCAATAAACCAACATTAAAAACAATAGATAACACCAGCATAACTTTTCGAAAGCCTTGTCTTTGGTTGTCTACCGCCAGTCCAAACAGATAATTGGCAATGGTACTGACAAACACCAAAAAGATAAAAATCGGCTCACCATAAGCGTAAAACAACAAACTTGTGATAATCAAGATTGTGTTTTTAAGTGCCATGGATTTTACTACCTGATGTAAAATTAAAACAATTGGTAAAAAAACACATATAAATATTAAGGAACTAAATACCATTTAATGTCACCTGCCATAAGATAAGAGCGGTCTGTTGATAGGTTGCCGGAAGAAATTGTGACCACCGATAGAACGCTGAGCCTCCGGGTCAAAAATATACCAAGCACCACCAATTTGTATCTCTACCCAACCATGGGGCAATCTACCACCACCTCTGGCACCAACGGTTCCCTCTACATAACGGGCATTGTAACCGGATGCCCTGGCCAATTGATAAAATGTTGCCGCAAACACAAAACAGTTTCCTGTTCTGTTTTCAAAACCAAGAACCGCATACCACTGGGATCTGGTAAAGCCGGCCGGTGGTGTTACATGAATGGGCAAACGACTCCAAGTAATATTGTTTACCACCCACCAGTAATTTGCCATCAAATCTCTGCCAACGACATTTTGTACACTATTTACACCATTTTGTACCCTTCTTGTGGCAGGATTTAACACAGCACTTGCCGGTACGTTAAACGTGATGCCGCCAAGGAATACCAAACTGCCGCCTACACGTCCATGGACATGGGTATGGAACAGACCGTAGTGACGATGGCGGCTACCCTCAATGATTGCCGACCAACGATTTCCACTTCGTGTTCCCGCATACCAAACGATATCATTTTGACCGTTTCGATCACTCCATGTGGGGAATAACACTTCCGTCGGATTGTTGGCAGGATTTACAATGGTAACACGGAATCTACCACCACCGATATCCTCCTGGAAAATAAAATTACTTAAATTTATCTGTGCTGTGGTGCCCGCTATAAAGGTTGACACCCCATTATTCATCGTAACAAATGCATGGGCATGGAATCTGCCTGAATTAAATCTATGATTGCGCAGATTTCCATTGAATGCAAATGTACCATCCGATTGTCTCGTCGCCGTATACCAATGCATGTCATTTTGATTGGCCGCACTCCAAACTGCCACACGAACCTGGCTTACACCGGACAATGCTTGAGTTACATTGACTGTACCTCTAAACGTGCCTGCCTGCTGATTGATGTTGGAAATTGCAACAGTTCCGGCGGCTCTGCTGTTGACATAAAATGTGGTACCACCAACAAAGTGCCTTGTATTGGAATGGCTCACACCCCAAATATGCACATGATAACGACCCAATTCACGATGATTGCGAATGGGAATATTCACTGTGAAATTGTTGCCATTTCTTGTAGCTGTATACCAACGCAAATCATTTTGACCATCCGCTGCGCCCCATACAGCAAACCGCACTTCACGCATCCCTTGACTTGTCAGTCCATTGACTGTTACACGAAATGTTTCTTCACGCCCATTGACGTCTGTTGCAGTAATACCCGTATTACGAAAGGCAACCCGATGTGTAACGCCGCGCACAAATTCCATCCTGCCATTTCCATGGCGCACCCACAAATGAGACTGATAGGTACCCACATTGTGACGATGGCGGGAAATATTGACATCTGCAAAAAAGTTACCATTGGCAGCTCTCGTAGCACGATGCCATACCAAGTCACTTTGATTTGCTTGACTCCATGTGGCCATATAAACCGTTAAATTGCTGCCCAACGCAGCCAATCCTGTGGCTTCTAAACGAAAGGTACCGGCATGATTGTTTGCATTGCTGACAGAAAATGACACATCTCGTTCTAAGCGCACCGTTCTACCGGCTACAAAAGCACTAATACCATTGTTCATAGTAGCCCAGGCATGAACCTGGAATTGCCCAAAATTGAAATTATGATTTCGAATATGGGCTACCACCGTAAACGTTCCATCATTTTGTCTTGTGGCTGTATACCAATGTATATCACTTTGATTGTCCCGGCTCCAAATGGGAATGCGTACTTCCCTGACGCCGGAGGGTGCATCATTGACCCGAACATTGACCCGAAAGGTACCCGCCGTACGATTGACCTCCGTTATGGTCATAGTACCGGTGCCTCTTCCGTTTACATAAAACCGAGTGCCTCCGACAAAACGTTGAACGCCGGATCCACTCACACCCCAAATATGTACATAATAACGACCCAATCCACGGTGGTTGCGAATCGGAATATTTACGATAAAGTTGTCACCATTTCTTGTAGCTGTATACCAACGCAAGTCGTTTTGCCCATTGACCGCACCCCATACGGCAAACCGGATTTCACGCATACCTTGCGTGGCCAATCCATTGATGGACACACGAAAGGTTTCTTCCCGTCCATCTACGTTTGTCACCGTGATGCCCGTGTTGCGAAAAGCAACCCGATGTGAAATACCACGAATAAACTCCAACCTGCCATTTCCATGGCGCAAATACAAATGAGAACGGTAAGTACCGATATGATAACGATGCCGTGCAATATTCACATTTATAGAAAAGCTACCATCCGCCGCTCTGCTTGCTTCATACCAAACAATATCACTTTGATCACTTTGACTCCAAGTCGGCATCAAAACAGTTGCCCCACGTGGCACTGCCAATCCAGTTGCGGTCACACGAAAGGTTCCATTTTGTAGATTTTGACTTGTCACTGCAAGACGAAGCCCATCCACTGCGATGGGTTCTGCCTCCATCTCCGGCGCATCTTCAATGGAATCTTGCACCTCCGGTTCTTCCTCTACCTCCTCTAACGGTGGAATAATAGAGTTCTCCACATCCATTCCCACTTCCCCGTCCGTGGGAATGTCTGCCTCCCTTTCTAAATCCAATTCATAATGGTCATCTACACCAACCATCTCATCATGACTTTCTGCACTTGCCACCAAGGCAGGACACCACAACATCACAGTCAATACAACCGCCAATAAACCTGCTAGAATCTTTTTCACCTTTTACCTCTCCTTTTGTCCTTTTTGGGTGAAAAACTACCCATTTATCTAAAATTATATATTACTAACAAAAATAAGACAATATGTTTTTTCATTATTAAAGAATAAACCCTTGCATTACAATAAAAATTCCGCCAGCACACAATTGCTGATATCTATTCCATATGCAGTCAACCTAATCTGCCCGCCGGACATCTCCAGCAAGCCCAATTTTTCCAATCTCTTGATTTGTTTTCCATACACTTGCAGCAATTCTTTTCCAAAATATGTCTCAAATGCCTGCATAGAAACACCTTGGATTTTGCGCAAGCCCAAATACATAAACTCTTCCATCTGACTTTGGCAAGTCAGTATTTCTTCCCCTTGTCTATCAAATTTCATCTGTATATAAGCATCAAAATCACTTGTTTGCCGAAAGCGTACATTGTCCAAGAAAGAAGAGGCACCCAAACCCAGCCCCAAATACGCCGTCCGATTCCAATAGCCTAAGTTATGTCGGCATACATAACCCGCTTTTGCATAATTTGATATTTCATAACGAACATATCCGCTTTGTTGTAACATTTCTTTGGTATAAGCATACAGCAAACGATCTGTTTCTTCATCGGGCAAATCCCCAACAAAATCACCCGACATACCGTACTTCTTACCATAAGGCGTTTCCTCTTCCACCAACAAAGCATAGGCTGAAATATGCTCCGGTTTCAATGCCACCAACTGTTCTAAAGTCTTTTTATAACGTTTTAAGGTCTGCTTGGGCAAACCTGAAATAATATCTACATTGATGTTTGTAAAACCGGCCTTTCGTGCATGGTCATAGGCTTTTAAAAACTGCCCATAATCATGAACACGCCCCATCAACTTCAACTCTGCATCCTCAGCGGACTGCAAACCGATACTCAACCGATTCACACCGGCTTCCCGCCAAAGGAGCATATCCCCATATCCGGCCGATTCCGGATTCACTTCCATGGTGATTTCCGCCTCTTTTCCTACTGCAAACACCTGATACAACACCCGAAAAATTTCTTTGATTTCTTCCCCGTTTAGCACAGACGGCGTACCACCGCCTAAAAAAATAGTCTTTACCCGATAATCCGTAAACTTGTCCTGATGGCTTTTTATTTCATGTACCAAAGCTTGCACATAAAGAGACTGTGATTTTCTATCCAAAACAAAGGATAAAAAATCACAGTAGTCACACTTTTTCACGCAAAACGGAATATGTAAATATAAGCCCAATTCTTTCATCTCACACCTATTTATCATCTAGTTTCAACACACTCATAAAAGCCTTTTGCGGAATCTCTACGCTACCCACTTGGCGCATCCGTTTCTTTCCTTCCTTTTGCTTTTCCAAAAGCTTTTTCTTCCGCGAAATATCACCACCATAACATTTTGCCAATACGTCTTTGCGCAAGGCACGAATGGTCTCTCTAGCAATCACCTTGTTACCCACAGCTGCTTGAATGGGAATTTCAAACATCTGTCTTGGAATCTCCCCTTTTAACTTCTCACACATCTTCCGACCTCTATCATAGGCCGTAGAGCTATGCACAATAAAAGATAAAGCATCCACCTCTTCTTTATTGATCAAGATGTCCAATTTCACCAACTCGGATCGTTCATAACCCAACATATCATAATCAAAGGAAGCATACCCACGGGAACGGGATTTCAAAGCATCAAAAAAGTCATAAATAATCTCGTTCAAAGGCAGATGATAACGCATCACCGCCCGTCTTTCTTCAATATAATCCATACCTTGATAAATGCCCCGACGCTCCTGACACAAATCCATAATAGATCCAATGTACTCTGCACTTACCATAATCTCCGCCTTGACCAAAGGTTCTTCCATATAAGCGATTTCCGTAGGCTCCGGCAAGTTGGTGGGATTGGTCAAGTCAACCATCGTACCGTCCGTTTTATGCACCTTATAAATAACGCTGGGTGCCGTTGTGACCAAATCTAAGTTGTACTCTCGTTCCAAGCGTTCCTGAATAATCTCCAAATGTAAAAGCCCTAAAAAACCACAGCGAAAACCAAAACCCAATGCCACGGATGTTTCTGATTCAAACTGCAAAGCTGCATCGTTGAGTTGCAGTTTCTCCAAAGCATCCCGTAAATCGGGATATTTGGCTCCATCTGCCGGATACAAACCACAATAAACCATGGAATTGACTTTTTTATAACCGGGTAAAGGTGCCGCACAAGGCTGTTCTGCATGGGTCACCGTATCACCCACCTGTGTTTCCTTGACATTTTTCAAGCTGGCTGTGATGTAACCCACCACACCGGCCGTCAACTCATCACAAGGCAAAAATTGTCCTGCGCCAAAATAACCGACCTCCACCACTTCTGCCGTTGCGCCTGTAGCCATCATCCGAATGGGTGTACCTCGTTTTACACGACCATCCATAATACGGCAAAAGATAATAACCCCTTTGTAGGGATCATATAAAGAATCAAAAACCAAAGCCTGTAGGGGCTTGGACAGTTCCCCGCCCGGTGCCGGTATTTTTTGCACCACCGCCTCTAACACCGCTTCAATGTGCAAGCCCTTTTTTGCTGAAATCAGCGGGGCATCCTGTGCTTCAATGCCAATCACATCTTCGATTTCTTCTATGACCCGCGCCGGATCCGCACTGGGCAAATCAATCTTATTAATCACAGGAATCACTTCCAAATCGTGATCCAAAGCTAAATATACATTGGCCAATGTCTGTGCTTCTACTCCTTGTGCCGCATCTACCACCAAAATAGCCCCATCACAAGCCGCCAGACTACGAGACACTTCATAATTAAAGTCCACATGACCGGGCGTATCAATCAAATTGAAAATATACTCTGTGCCATCCTTTGCTTTATAAACCGTGCGAACCGTCTGAGCCTTGATGGTAATGCCCCTTTCCCGCTCCAAATCCATATTGTCCAACACTTGGGATTGCATCTCCCGATCGGTGAGCAAACCGGTCTTTTCAATAATCCGATCCGCCAATGTAGATTTCCCATGATCAATATGGGCAATGATACAAAAATTTCTAATTTTGCTTTGATCAAACTGTGACACGCCTATCTTCCTCCAATATCATCCGCGCAAGGCTTACTTGCATGTTGGACAATGAATAACTCTACTGCCAAATTGTCCTGCAAGTCTCCTGTTTTTACCTGTTCTTCCAACCGGGCACTCTCCCCAATGATTTCACGCAAAGCCCTGTTGTTATATCCTTTTGCCTGCTCCACATACTTCCCTGTCGCATAAGGGTGCAGGCCAATCTTCGTTGCAATCTTTTTTTTGTCATACCCGCGCTGATGCATATCTTTCACCTGATACATCAAACGATACTGCCTTGTCATTAAAAATAAAATACGCATAGGCGGCTCTTTTAATGCCAACAAATCATAATATAACCGCAAAGCCTTTTGCTGATTTTGCTCCGCCACAGCATTGACCATGTCAAAAATATGATTGCTGATTTGGCTCACACAAATGGCTGCAATATCCTTTTTTGTAATCATGGCACGGCCATAAGCATAAGAAAATAACTTTTCCAATTCACTCTGTATATTTTCCATATCTATGCCTACTTGACGAATCAAAACATCAGCCGTACGCAAATCCACCTGGTAACCCTCTTGTTTGGCCGAAGCAACAATCCACTTGCGCAATATGTCTTCGCTTTGATGGTTCAACTCCGTAATACAGCCTATTTCCTTTAAGACTTTGTACATCTTGCTACGCTTATCCACTTCTGTTTCTATAAAAATAATATGGGTGGTTTCCGGCAACTGTTTGATATAATCCACCAAAGGATTTTCGCCGCCTTGTAAAAAACCGCTGTTTTCCAAAATAATCAATCGCCGCACAGCAAAAAAAGGCAAGGTCTCTGCCAGATCAATCACCCCACCAACATCAATGGACTTCCCCTCAAAATAAGCATAATTCATGGTATCCCCTGCGGGAAACATCGCCTCTGCAAAACGTTTTCGAAATTGCTTTTTTAAATAAGACTCTTCCCCGTAAAGCAGATAAAGTTGCTTGAACATGCCGGACTTTAAATCATCATTCAAATGTTTCATAACGTACCCATTATAACACAAAAAAATCTCCAAAGGAATGGAATCCTTCAGAGATTTTTTTACTTTTTTATTTTATTTTCTTCTTCTACTCTTTGCTGTGTTTTTTTTGTCTGAAAACAGACTAATCAAAACAATAGAAATGGATAGGAGTGCCAGCATAAAGGATAAGGTCATGTCATCCCCAAACATACCACCTGTTTGTGGCATTGTCCTGGTTCTTTCATTATCCTCTTCATCATCGTCATCGTCGTCTGAATCGGCAGCTGCTTCACCATCACCTGCTTCACCATCCGTACCTGTACCGGCACCTGTTTCACCCTCCGGCGTACCCACAGGAGGTTCAGGTTGTGGTTGAGGTTGTGGCGGAGGTGGAGGTGTAACCACCTCTTCTATAATCGGAACAATCACCAAGGATCTTACAATGGGACCTAATGCTAAAGCCACACCGTAACGTCCTATCTCTTGCAACTCTCCTTCAACCATAGCACCAACAATCCAACCTGTATGTACCATGTTTTCTGCTACAACACGCACACTCGGTACAACGGGTAGATTTTGACCATGCGTCACATCATAACTCAGTTGCACATAACCCTCTACTTCAACGGTCAAGTCACCAAAATCAGCGTATGCAGGATCTGATAAGAATATAACCGTATGGGTTGCAGGATTCGGAACCATACCCTCCATAATGGCTATGATATTCAAGGAACCTGTAATGGGGCCCAAAGGCACACCGCCAACGCCAACTTCATCCAACAACGCATCGGTTGCCATACAAACAATTGCCCAACCTATATGATTTAATGTCTCAAAGGTTGGTATTACCGTTGGGACATAAGCAAGAGAGTCACCATCTGCCACTCGATAAACCGCAACTTCTGTTAAAGGAAACTCTGCACTATTTGTCTCAAGCATCCCCAACTGTGTAAAACCGTCAATGCTTCCAATCATAAATGCAACCGTATGATACCCATCATCTTCATCGTCAAAATCAAAGTCAAAGTCAAAATCAAAGTCATCGTCATCGTCATCCGCAGCAGCATAATCGCATGTTTCTACGTCATACGAACTCTCGTCCTCACCATACAAATCTGCTAAACTATCGTAGTTTACATCATCCAAATTCGCAGGCACATCATAAGTGGCAGGCGCATCCCCTGCCAACTCAGGCACGTAGTTTTCCGCCGGTACATACACATCATCCGCTTGATATTCTACGCCATTGTCGTAATACTCCACTGAAGCATAAGCGGCTTCATAGTCATATCCCGCCAAAGATACATGGGGTACCACATTCAAGCAAACCAACAATGTTGCTACCAGCAAGCCATACAAGCGTGCCGAACGTCTTTTCTTGTTTCTTCTTTTTTCAAGGTTCATTTTCTTACTCACTTTCTAATTTTTTTCAAATCTTCCCTTTTTATAAACAACACAAACAGGAACGATCTCAATCTCATTATACACTATATCTTTTTCATATGAGTGTCATATTTTGGCGACTTCCTTTTTTTTCTGAACAAATCCAATCAAATTCCCTCCTTTTCTTTTTTACCATCCTTTGTGCCTCATCGCCACTTTGCTTAGATGGTAACTATTCTCTTTCACCCGATATCTTTATTATACATGATTAGTCAAATTAATCAATAAAAAACTCTAATTCCATTTATTCATAGAATTAAAGTTCTTTATTGTTTTTTTAATATTCATTTTATCAATGTCGAATGGTCTTTACTTTTATTTCCGCTGCCCGAATCCAAGTTTCAATCTGTCCGATTTCTTCCGGCGAAATACTAGGGTCTTCTACCACTTGATAAACCTGCTCCAATTGCTGATATTTATTCACGCCCAAACGATGATATGGCAGCAAATGAATCCCTTGAAAATTGGGTTTATCTTTATAAGGTTTCAAAAAGTTCACCACTGCTTGTATCTCCCGGGCATCATCATTGATGCCTTTTAAAATGGGCATACGCACGGTAAGATTGCAACCGCGATGCAACAGCTCTTTGAGATTCTGCAAAATCAAATCATTGCTTACCCCTGTCAATTCTTTGTGGCGGACGGGATCCATATGCTTGATATCATAAAGGAAAAAATCCACATATTTTGCAATCTCCAACATCCGCTCCGGTTTCGTAAACCCACTGGTTTCAATCGCCGTATTAATCCCCTCTTCTTTGGAGGCTTTCAGCAAATCCCGACAAGCGGTACTCTGCATGGTACATTCCCCGCCGCTTAGGGTCAAACCACCACCGGACATTTCATAAAACATAGCGTCTTCTTTGATGACCTGAAGCAATTCCCCTATGGTTTTTTGTTTGCCTGAAATCTCTATGGCACGGGGTGGGCAAGCATCGGCGCAACTGCGGCAACCAATACAGTCATTATTGCGTTTGACCTTATGTTTGCCACCCTCCATAGAATGGATATTCTTTGGACAAACATGAACGCAATTGCCACAGTGATTGCACAAATCCTTGCTATACAACACCTGATAACCGGCACGAATGCTTTCCGGATTGGCACACCATTTGCAACGTAAGGGGCAACCTTTGAAAAACACAATTGTTCGCACCCCCGGGCCATCATACATATTAAATTTTTGAATATTACTAATCAATACTGTTTTTTGTGTATTCTCTTCCATCGCAAACATCCTTTGAAATAATTTCCTACGAAATTAAAAATGCTCCAACATCGTCCGACTAATAATTTCATCCTGTACATCCTTACACAACTCAACAAAGAATGCACTATAACCCGCTACCCGCACAATCAAATCACGGTACTGCTCCGGATTTTTCTGCGCTTTTAACATGGTCTCATTGTCCAAATAATTAAACTGCATTTCACCATTGCCCAGTGCAGATGCAGCGCGCAATAAAGTAATCAAACTTTCTTCACCCTCCGGGGTTTCCAAAAGTCCCGGCATCATTTTAAAGTTATGCACCATACCAATGTTCATATTGTCATTGGCCATTTTTGAAATAGACTTAATCACCGCTGTTGGCCCTTTTGTATCTGCGCCCTGCGCCGGGCTGATGCCATCAGATAACGGAACCCAAGCATTTCTGCCACTGGCAGAGGCACCTGTCATTTGACCAAAGGGTGTATTATTGGAAATGGATAAGGTACCATGGCTTAATACAGAATACAATGTCTTGTATTTTCTATGTTCCTGCTCTGTAAAGTTGACCAAATCCGCCGCAATCATATCTGCATAATCATCGTCATTGCCATATTTAGGTGCGTTGCGACAAGCAGTTTTTAGTTGTTCATAACCAACAAAATCCGCTTTTAATGCTTCATTTAACGCACGCAAGGTACATTTCTTATCATCAAAAACCAATTTTTTAATGGCCGCCATAGAGTCTGTATACGTGGCCAGACCCGACCAAATCACACCTGGTCCAAAGTTATACATGGCACCACCGGCAGAAACATCATTGCCGCTTTCCATACAACCCTCGTACATGATAGACATCAAAGGTTTGGGTGCCAATTCTCTGTGCACACGCTGGGTAATCACTGTTGCCACACTAGACCATTTGGTAATGTATCTGATTTGCTCCTTAACAGCCTCTTCAAATTCTTCATAGGTCCGAAATTGGTCGATATTACCCAAATCCGGCGTAACCTTTTTGCCATACCACAAAGGCACACCGTTGTTGAGCACCAACTCAATACAAATGGGCCACTGGGTATATGCCGTAGAAGTCCATTGATACAAACGACCTGATTTTTGCGGTTCCACACAACCCATCAAACAATAATCACGTGCATCTTCAATGGAAACACCCTTTGCCAGCATCATCTTAATATGCGCATCGTCAAAGTGACAAGCCGGGAAGCCCATACCGGAGCGCACAACAGAAACAATTTTTTTCAAATATTCTCTAGGGGAACGATTGTGAATACGGCAAGCCAAAGAAGGCTGATAGATCCGCACATGACGAACCGCATCCATCAACAAATAAGTCAATGCATTGGTGGCATCCTGTCCCTCTCTTGTCACACCACCGACGCACATGTTTACAAAGGGTTGATAACCTGCAAAAAACTTGCTGCCACCCTCGCTGGTAATCCACATCATCTCTGACATTTTAATGAGCATACAACCGGCCAGTTCAAATGCTTCAAAATCATTCATACGACCGGCATCTATATCCGCCTTATAAAAAGGATACATATATTGATCCACACGACCAATGGACATGCCCGTTTGATTTTCCTCTACCACCAGCAAAGACTCTATGGTCCAGACCGCTTGGACTGCCTCATAAAAGGTCTCCGGCTTGTTGGCCGGCACCTTTGCATTTACCTCAGAAATCCTCAAAAGCTCGGCACGCCGTTTGGGGTCTTGCTCCTTGTCTGCCAATTCCTTTGCATAAGCAGACATACGCTTGGCATACGCCATCACCCCCTCTGTGGTATCAATCACTGACTTATAAAAATAAATTTTTTCGATATCTTCCGGGTTCTCATACTTTAAATGTTCCAGATGCTCCATGGCTTCCCGTTGAATATCAAGCATACCTTTTTTCATCAATACCACATCGTAGCCCGGATTTGAATCTCCGCCTCCATTGATGGCATGATAAGAACAATCCGAAACAAAGGATTCTCCTGACAATTCCCAAATACCGGCATCCCGAAACTGGTCTTCGCAATACTCATCCACTGACTTTCCGGCCCAATAAGGGAAAATCTCCTCTCGCATAATCTTTTTATCTTCTTCAGAAATATAAAACGGATCCTGAGCTCTGGTTCCAATGGTATCAATCTCATTTACCATCCAACGCCATGCAATATCCGGCGAAAAAGCACCGGCTCTGGGCGCGCCGCAAGGAGCCCCTACGATCAATTCATGATCTTGAATCACCAAAGGTGCTGTCTCACAACAATAACGAAAACACTTGGCACGCAACATCACTTTTGGCATACCGGGGTTTTCTTTGGCAATTTTGGTGATGGCACGCGCGCGATAAGTCGAAATGGAGGGTTTATGGGTCAAATAGTTTTCTTTTAATGCACTGAGACGCTTTGTCATACCATCCGGGATACCTGTCTCACCACCGGAAAAAGACATTGGCTTTGCTAAAACATCGGATACATCTTCTTTTTCGATTTCATCGGAAACGGTCTGAAACATTTTAATCAGTGTGTCTTTTTCTGCTTCTGTCATATTTTCTGTCGCCGCCACTAATCTCTTTGTAAAATCTTGTATATCCACTCGTCTTTCCTCACTTTCCTTTCGTCATTATAGTTTGTCCATCGTATATAAATCCATAATTTTTTCCAAATCCGGATGAGGGCTTGCAATCACAGTTGAACTGTAGACTTCGCCGCCAATCTCTTCCACCGCTTGGGTCGCTGCATCTACCGCCGCTTGACAAGCACTTACATCACCTTGTACCAAAATGGAAATATAACCGGATGCAACATTTTCAAAACCTACAACATCTACACCGGCAGTTTTTTCCATCGCATCGGCCGCTTCCAAAATAAAAACCAAACCAAAGGTTTCAATCAACCCTGTTGCGGGAATACTTTTTCTTGTTTTGTCTCCATCGGCTTTTAATCCATAAATAGAAACAATATCATAAATCTTAGGGATGGGTCTTGCCATCACGTGGGAGGCCGTCAGTCGACCAATGGCCCCGGCGGCTTTTGCGCCTGTTTCCACGGCAGTATGAACAGCCGCCACATCACCTTTTATCACAACGGTAACCAATGTGGAGCCGATATTTTCATATGAAATCAATTCTACATTGGCTGCTTTTAACATCTCATCTGTCGCTTTTAACGCCGGCACCATACCAATGGTCTCAATAAAACCCAACGCCTGTCCATCGTAATGTTTCAAGCCATCTCACCTCAATTCTTTTATATACCAATACAGCCTAATGGGGCAAATATTTTTCAATCGTAGCTTTCCCCTCATCATTGGCACGGTAAAATATTTTCAAATCACCATTTTTATCCAATTCATAACGAGTCTCTTCCAGGATGCCATTTGTAACCGCCGTCATCAAAACGCCGTCTACGCCTTTGCGCGTAAACGCTCTCATATCACCATACTCCGCTTTTAGCTTATCCATAACATCCGCATAACAAGCTTCATCCAGACTTTTGAACAATTTTAAAATTGCACAGTTAAGTGGTTGTTTCATCATTACGCCACCTCTTTCTTTTTAAATATCATTAAAGGATTCACGGCAATAAACAAAACGCCAATAAACATCAATACTGCAGCTACCCAAGCGACGGGTGGTAATGCCCAACCATCCTGGCCAACAATCAAACCTAAAATCAACCAACAAAACAAGGGACCCCAGAAAGAGAATGTCCCATTACAAGCCATGCCTAACGCGGCACCGCACATACTATTGCCTTTGTACCACCATTTAAAGGTATACAACGCAAAGAACGAAGAAATGAAAAAGATCGGAAAAGACCCCATGTCCGTCACAATACGGCCGGCCAACATAACCACTTCACCAACATTGCCACCGATTAAAGCAAACAATGGTGCTAAAATAATCAAACCGGATAAACCGGCAACAGACTGGCGAATCAAAATCGCAATATCATCATCAATAAAAGCAGTGGCATAACCGGCAATACAGCCCTCAAAGCCCCAACCAAAAGCTGCCACGGAAGCGATGATAATACCCAATAGCATATTTGGATGAGCATCCGGCTCAACCGCTTGCAAACCAATCAAAACCGTAGCCAATACACAAATTGCGATGCCAAAGAGCATACGAGCGGTTAGTTTTTGCTTGTAGAATATACGAGCCAAAATCGCACCAATGGCCGGACAAAGCGCCGTAATCGGAATAATAATCGAACCGGCCAATTGCAAGCCAATGACATAAGCACTGGTAGAAATCGGTCCACCTACCAACGAAGCAATCACCAAAGTACGACCGGGTTTTGTTTTGATACTTCTGACAAAATCCCGCAGTTTCCCTTTCACCGCTGCTGCGCCGGTTGCCCAGACGGCACTTAGGGTATAATTCACCGCACTACCCAAGGATCCTAACACATATGTAATGGTAAAAAGTGACAACAATGCTAGATTTGGGCCGTACCAATCCTCCCAAACGCCCATAGACATGGCTAACGTGATAAAAGCTGTGTACAATCCATAAGTAACGCCTGACGCTGTGGCAATGATAATGCCATTTCTCAAATACTTGGAACCTACCTTTTGCCGTGCTTGTGTTGCAGTAAATGTAACTGGGCTCATAAACAGTTCTCCTTTTCTATTGTGAGTACTTCGTAAATTTATTGCCAAAAATAAGGCAAGTCATACTAGTACCACTAGTATAAGGCTTACCCTATAATGGAATGTCAATCTATTCTTTCTCTAATCGGCAAAATAATTTCCGTCACATAATCGTCGGCATTACTTGTTGTCCAATAATCAATCACATGCCGTTCAAAACAGTCTCCCGCACAAACATAACCCTTTTTTTCCGCCCATGCTTCCAAGTCCTGATACCGCTCGTCAATGGTTGCCAAATCACCGATATGATAGGTAGAAATCACCAAACGATTTTCCAGTGTCATCACATTCAGCTCCTTTTTGTAAGGTACAATGGGTTTTTGCATGATTTTGACCCGCTTGCTCAACCCCCTTACCTTATCCTGATAAGAAGCATAATGCAAAATCACCGGTCCGGTAATCATCGCATCCATGCTCTCTAAATAATTGACCCATTGAATGTTGATAATCGAATCCGCATAACTATAATCAAAATCCTGCTCCTGCCAACCATATGTGACACTTTCCAAATATTTCACAGAAATGTCCTTTACCTGATTTTCCCGTACCAAATTGGCCTCGTCGGCGAGACGATACCAGTCATTCACAGAAACACGGCTATCGTGAATCTCCCGCTCCCGCTTTTGTAATTCTTCCAGTTTGTTGCGAAAGGTGTTGACCATATTGCTATAATTGCTACCTTTGAGCAAACCTTGTATCTCCTCCAAGCGAAAGCCCATCTGCTTGTAATACTTCAAAACCGGCACCAACAACAGGGTTCTTTGACTATAGTAGCGATAGCCGTTTTCTTTTGAAACCACATCCGGTGAAATCAAATCGATGGAATCGTAAAAACGCAGTGTCTTTTTCGAAATATTGCAAATTTTGCTCACTTCTCCAATGGTATAAAGCACTTCCTTTTTTTTCGTTTCCTTCATAACATTCCCCCTATATGGAAGGTTTTAGCACGTTTTTTAATCTTTATAAACGCTCCATAAGCCGCACAACTAATTTTACACTATGTTCCATTGCCTGTTTTGCAAATGTGGGAAAATCAACATGGGCACTACCATCTGCCTGATCCGAAATAACCCGAATCACCACATATGGAATCCGATTTAAATAAGCCACCTGACCAACCGCCGCACCTTCCATCTCCGTACACAGAGCGGCAAACTCATCTATCATCCACGCCTTGTGTTTGGCATCGGCAATAAATTGATCCCCACTTACAATACGCCCCTGAAACACTTGAATCTCTGCATTGACCTCTTGGCAAGCTTTTGTTGCTAACTCTCGCAAATATACATCTGCCGGAAAAGAAAACGTGTCCAAACCGGGAATCTGTCCCGGTACATCCTCTTTGTCACCGGAACCACTAGCATCTACATCATGCTGAACGGTATCTGTCGCAATCACCACATCACCGATGTGAATGCGATTGCACAAAGAACCGGCAATTCCGCTATTAATCACTGTATCCACTTGAAAGTCATCAATCAAAATCTGGGTACACACAGCTGCATTGACCTTGCCAATGCCTGACTGTACCACAACCACATCCTGACCTACCAATCGTCCCATGAAAAAATCCATGCCCGCTTTGCCACGGACCTGAACCGCTTCCATCAACTCTTTGAAATGAGCTACTTCTCCTGCCATAGCTCCAATGATACCTATCTTTTTCATATTTGTCCTATCCTTTTTCATAAGTAGGTAAGGCAAAAAACCCTGATACCTTTTGCTTGATACATAGGTTTCAGGGTTTTGTTTGTTTACTAGTCAACCGGAATAATTTCTTTTTTATTGTAAGAGCCACAAGCCTTGCATACTCTATGGGGCATCATAAGCTCTGAACATTTACTGCACTTCACCAAGTTCGGTACACGCATCTTCCAGTTTGCTCTTCTTTTATCTCTTCTACCTTTTGAAGATTTATTCTTTGGACAAATAGCCATCCGTCACACCTCCTTAAAATTCTGAAATATGTCACCAATCATGGACATCCTTATATCACCGACCGTGTCTTTACAATCACAACTACCCTCGTTTTGGTTTTTTCCGCAAATGCTGCAAATACCCCGGCAGTCCTCCTGACACAGTATTTTTGAGGGCCAATCTTCTAACACCATGGCGGACAACAACAACTCTACATCCAGATTATAACCATCTATAAAGTAAGAATCATCCAACTCCTCTAACTGCTCCGTCTCTGATTTTGCTAAATCCACATACTTTTCAGCCTGTAAAATAAGCGTTTGATCCACTTCTCTTAGGCAACGATCACAAGGTAGGCGCAAAGTCATCTTAGTATCCGCTAAAATACGAAGCTCCTTACCCTTGCTATGTTCTACCACAACATGAACCGGCTCTTTGTGAGAGATTAAAAAATCTCCATGCTTGTTCTTTGTCCGGTCCATCTCTACCCGCACCGTCTCATTCACAGTTTGGTGTTGTTCCGAAAGAACTTTAGAAAGGTTAATCCACATACCATTACTCCTGTCCATACCTAAACAATTATACCACGTAATGGTTGTTTGTCAACAATTTATACAATGATTTCCATAGTTTCTCTGGCAATGGCCAATTCTTCATCGGTTGGAACCACAAAGACTTTTGTCGTGGAATCTTTGGTTGAAATCATAGACTCACGGCTCTTGTAATTATTTTCCGCCGCATCAATGGTAATCCCTAGATATCCAAGGTATTCACACACAATAGCGCGAACAGGAATGTCATTTTCCCCAACACCGGCTGTAAAAGCGATAGCATCTACCCCATTCATCGCCGCTACATAAGAACCAATGTACTTGGCAACACGGTAACAAAATACATCCAATGCTGTTTTTGCCCCTGTATCTCCTGCATCTGCCGCATCCCATAAATCTCTAAAATCACTGGATACTTTGCCGGAAAGGCCATATACGCCGGACTCTTTATTTAAAAGGTTCATCACATCTTCAATGCTCATGCCTTCTTTGTGTGCCATAAAATCCAAGATGGCAGGGTCTACGTCCCCGGAGCGTGTTCCCATCACCAAACCCTCCAAGGGTGTCAATCCCATAGAGGTGTCCACAGATACACCATGCTTCACCGCACAAACGCTGGCACCGTTACCTAGATGACAAACAATTGTTTTTACTTCTTCGTAGGGTTTTTCCAGCAACTCCGCAACTCTTTTTGATACAAAACTATGACTGGTACCATGGAATCCATAGCGTCTTACTTTATATTTTGTATATAACTCTAACGGTAAACCGTACATATAGGCATGTTTTGGCATGGTCTGATGAAACGCCGTATCAAATACACCAACCATCGGTACACCCGGCATCAATTTTTCACAGGCCTCTATCCCAATCAGGTTGGCCGGGTTGTGCAAAGGTGCCAAGTCGTTGCATGCCGCAACCGCTTTTTTTACTTCATCGGTAATTAACACAGAAGAGGTAAACTGCTCACCACCATGTACCACACGATGACCAACCGCCTTGATTTCATCCAGGCTTTGAATCACACCATGCTCCGCGTCCATCAAAGCCTCCACCACGTATTGTATGGCCTCTAAGTGGGTTGGCATGGGTTTTTGCATTTTTGTTTTTTCGCCGCCCTCCGGTTGATACACCAAATCACCGCCGATACCAATACGCTCACAAATGCCCTTTGCCAAAACCGCCTCTGTGTCGGAAGCAATCAGTTGAAATTTCAATGATGAACTACCGCAATTAATTACTAAAACATTCATTTTTTTATTCCCTTCGCTTTCTTGTTTGCTTATTCTGCCTGTGCCTGTACTGCCGTAATCGCCACGACTCCCACAATATCCTCCGGGCTGCAACCTCTGGACAAATCATTGACCGGTGCTGCAATTCCCTGAGTCAAAGGACCATACGCCTCCGCTTTTGCCAATCTTTCAACCAATTTATAACCAATGTTTCCGGCATCCAAATCCGGGAAAACCAACACGTTGGCCCTGCCGGCAACTTCGCTGTCCGGTGCCTTTGCCGCACCCACAGATGCAACGATAGCAGCGTCTAACTGCAACTCACCGTCAATGCTCACCTCCGGTGCAAGCTCTTGGGCCATCCGGGTCGCCGCCACTACCTTATCCACGTCTGCATGTTTTGCACTGCCTTTGGAAGAATGAGAAAGCATAGCTACCCGCGGTGTTTTGCCAACCAAAGACGCAAAGGATTCGGCCGCTGACACAGCAATATTGGCTAACTTTTCTGCATCCGGGTTTTGCTCTAAACCACAGTCTGTAAAAACAAATACACCATCTTCTCCCATATCACAATCCGGCACAACCATAACAAAGAAAGAAGAAACCAACTTTGTACCCGGTTTTGTTTTCAGAATCTGCAAGCAAGGACGCAGCACCTCTGCCGTAGAATGACAAGCCCCGGATACCATACCATCCGCATCACCCGACTTCACCATCATAACACCAAATGTCGTATAGTCGGTCCGTAACAATTCTTCCGCCTGCTCTTTGGTCAAGCCTTTGCTTTGACGTAGTTCAAACAATTTTTCCACATACCCATCCAGTTTGTCACACTGAACCGGATCAATGATCTGCGCCCCACTGATGTCAAATCCGGCTGACTTTTCTGCTATCTCAGCCTTAGAACCAATCAAAATCAATCTGGCCGTTCCTTCTTTTAAAACGGTCTCCGCTGCCTTGTATGTTCTGATGTCTTCTGTTTCCGGTAATACGATGGTCTTCAAATTGGCTTTTGCCTTTGCTTTGATTTCATCAATAAATCCCATGGTTAATAAGCCTACCTTTCATTTTTTCACCCCAATATTATACCCCATCACACCCACCCATACAAGGGGCAACTTTGTGTATTTTTCAGTACAATAAAGAAAGATTTTACAAAAATTCCATGAAATATGTTAGTATATCTCTGTTGCTATCTCGCCATGAATATAGTAAACTAAAAAAGGTGTTTTCAGAACAAAACATTCAACGAGGGACGGTGCTTACTTATGAAAAAATCAAACAAATTCAGACACATTATTATGGTGGTTTTAACATTATTTCTAGTGATGTCAATGACTGCCTGCGGCAACAATCATAACCAAGAAAACGATACCAATCACACAAACAATACAGATACGCTTAACATCGGTGTATCCGGTTCCATTTCTACCTTGGACATCAATCAAGAGGCCGGTATTCTCAACTATTACATCAGCGCTTTGGTTGGAGAGGGTTTGGTTGGCATTAACAACAACGGCCAAATCACAGCCGGACTGGCACAACGCTGGTATACCGATGACTACATCACTTGGTCTTTTATTGTAGGGGACAATTCCATGTTTTCTGATGGTAGCCCTGTGACCATAGATGATATTATTTGGTCCATCGAACGTGCCATGGATCCGCTCCAATCACCCGGTGTCGCCTTGCATTTCCCGGCGGATATTCAAGCAATCACCAAGGTAAGTGATACCCAATTAGACATCGTACTGTCAGAACCTACACCCGGTTTTATCTGGGCCGTTTCCAATGTGGCCGGACTTAGTGTCACATCAAAAGCATGGGCAGAACATGCGGATTCCATCGGTTCTCCACAAGATTTGTTGCTGGGTAGCGGACCCTTTCAAGTGATTGAATTTTCGCCCGGCTCTCACGTTATCTTAGAAGCACAGGATTATTGGCGAGAAAGTGATTCGCGAAGCGAACAAGGAAATATACGGCGTATTCGCTTTGATTTTATTACAGATGATGCAACCCGATTGCTGGCCTTTACCCAAGGTAGCATCGACTTTGCTTTGAACATCCCCATTGAACAAAGTGAACAATGGGAAGCGGTAGACGGCGCACAGGTAGACTTTTATGCCGATCGCTCCTACTATGGCTTAACCCTTGATGTAACCCACCCGCCTTTTGACAACGAATACGTACGGCAGGCAGTGGCTTACTCCGTCAATGCCGCCGGTATTGTCAACAGTGTTTTGCGTGGCAATGCCACTGTCGCAACAGCCATTACACCACCGGAGCAATTTGCCTCTGCGATAGATATAGAAGAAGCAAGAACTTTATTGGCCGATGTGACCCACTTCACCTACAACTTAGAGCGGGCACAAAAAGCATTTGACCAATCGGGCGTTGCGACTTTTGAAACGACGATTTATTATCCCGATAGTTTCCCAAGTGTGGGGCAAGCCTCTTTGGTGATTGCCGATTCCTTGACTCAAATCGGTATTATCACCAATGTTGTAGAGATTCCCATTGACCAATGGTTGGCGGAAATCGGCAGCAACCAAGGCATTGCCTGGATGATTTTATTTGCCACCACCGCCCAACCCCAAGACATGGTAACCTGGCTGCTTTCAGCTGCCGGGCCGGGAAGCAACCCGGCCAACTTTGCGGACGAAGAAATCGCCCGGTTGATGGCAAATGTTGTAACCGAACCTGCTGAAGCGGGGATTGATGATTTGATAAAAGCCCACGATTTGGCACAAGCCCAAGCAATTTATGTACCCGTATGGTGGGGACAAGCCGCCAGTGCATGGAATCGCAACATTGCTGTAAGTGACTTTAATTCCTACACCCTATTGTCCCAAAACTGGGTGCAACATTTTACACTCCAATAAGAAACAAGAGGTGATTTTTTGAAAGACAAACTCTTTTTCATCCTAAAAAGATTGGGCAACTCCATCATAACCCTTTTTGTCTTATCCTTTGTTATATTTTCCCTGCTCTTTTTAGCCCCCGGCGATCCGGCACGCAATCTGGTAGGGACAAGACAAGCTACACCGGAGCTTTTAGAAAGCATTCGAGCCCAGCACTATTTGGATGAACCCTTTTTGGTGCAATATGCCCGTTGGTTAAACGGTGCCTTTCGACTGGATTTTGGTACTTCCATTCGTGCCGGTGCAGATGTGGCAACCCATGTGGCTCCTTTTGCGGCCACTACCTTCCAGTTGGTTGGTATGGCCTTATTCTTTTCTGTTATTTTCGGTTTATCTTGTGGCATCATTGCCGCCAAAAACCAAGGAACCCTACGGGATAGTTTCATCAATGTATTTGCTTTGATCGGCACCAGTGCCCCCGGGTTCGCCGTAGGTTTATTGCTGTTGTATTTATTGGCATTTCAATTGCAACTTTTTCCAATGTTTGGTTCCGGCACTTTTATGCACTTGGTTTTGCCGGCTATCACCCTTGCTTTTGCAATCAGTGCCATGATCATCAAAATAACACGACAGGCCTTACTCCATGAAATCAACACAGACTATACCACATTTATGAAAGCAAGAGCCATATCACCCATTCGAATCACCCTTGCCCAGTTAAAAAATGCTTCCCCAACCATCCTAACCAGTACAGGCCTGGTTTTGGCTGCTTTGTTTGGTTCAACGGTATTGGTAGAAACTATCTTTTCCTTGCCCGGGCTTGGCAATCTTCTGGCTTCTTCCGTTACCTTCCGGGATGTGCCGGTGGTACAGTTTATTGCATTGATTATGGCAGTGATTATCTGTCTTACCTCAGCACTGGTTGATATTTTGGTTTATTTGTTAAATCCCCAAGCAGTCCGTGTTTCTACGTCAAACTTGGAACATGCCGGACTTTTGAAAGGTCGCAAAAAATGAAACAACTACCTATTTCGGTTATTTTATCAGGAATCTTTCTTTTTATCATTGCCCTATGGGTACTATTGCCCCATGTTTTTGCGCCCCATGCCCTAAGCCAAAATTTGGAATTGAGCAATTTGCCACCCGGTACAGATGGACATTGGCTGGGTACGGATACCCTTGGACGAGATGTGATGCAACTGCTCATTGCAGGCAGCCGCAGTGCCTTAGTCGGGCCCATTGCCATCGCTTTGGGTTCTTTGCTGATTGGCCTTACTTTCGGCAACTTAGCCGGTTGGTTCGGCGGTTGGATCGATCGAATCATTTCTGCTTATGCAGATTTGACATTGTCCATGCCCTCTATGCTTTTGGCTATCGCTGCTGCCGGTATCATCGGCGGAGGTTATTGGGTGAGTGTTTTTATTATGATTATCCTCTATTCTCCCACGGATGTCCGTTTGGTACGGGCCGCTGTTTTACAACAAAAAAGCAAACCCTATATCGAATCCACCCTTTTGATGAAATTAAAGCCCTTTCACATTTTAACAAAACATATTTTCCCAAATATTTCAAGCATTGTTTTTGTAAATTTCTTTTTAAACATTGCTTATGGTCTGGTCTCCATGTCCTCCTTATCTTTTTTAGGATTGGGGGTAGGGCCGGGAGATGCCGATTGGGGGCGGCAATTATCCGATGGACGTCAATACTTATTTGAAAACCCCTCTTTGGCAATCGGAGCAGGTCTTTTGATTATTTTAACGGCTGTTTCCATCAATGTGATTGGCAATTATGCCACGGAACGGGAAGAACTGGACAACCTTAGGGGCAAAAGGACAAAGCGATTATGATTACTATTGATCTTCAAAACTTAAATGTAACAAGCAAAGAACTTGATATTTTAAAAAACCTTGCCTTTCACTTAAACAACAGCGAAGCAGTTGGAATCGTCGGAGAATCCGGAAGTGGAAAAAGCATGTTTGTTCGCTCGCTCATTGGTTTGTTACCGATTCAAACAAGCGTCAGCGGTACCTACCGCATAGATAATAAAGAAATTTCTCTCAACGCCAAAGAAAAACAGTGGCGAACCATACGCGGGAAAGACATTGGCATGATTATGCAAGACCCTTTTACCGCCCTTGACCCTGCCGTCTTATGCGGCAAACAAATATTGGTCGGTGTGCCTAAAAACCAACGCAGGCACTTTGATCTCACTGCGGCTTTGACAGAAGTCGGTTTGCCTACTTACATCACAAAACGCTATCCCACCCAGCTGTCAGGGGGACAACGACAACGGGTGGTCATCGCTGCCGCTTTGGCAACAAAACCACGGCTTTTAGTGGCGGATGAAGCGACCACGGCTTTGGATGTGATTACCCAAAAAGAAATACTAGATTTAATCTGCAATATACAAACACAACGAAACATGCCTTTGATTCTCATCACCCATAATATTCTCTTGGCAAAACAACGTACCAAGCGCATCTTTGTTTTGGAGCAGGGAAAAATCGTAGAACAGGGCAACACAACGGATGTTTTGACTGCACCCAAACAAAAAGCAACCAAAAAATTGTTGGATGCCCATCATCTTTTATTGGATGCACCTTATGCCACCGGAGCAACCCGGGAAAAAGTGATACTCTGTTGCAAAATGCTCAGCAAACGCTTTGGACAAACGCAAGCTCTTAACAACGTAGATATCACCGTAGATGTAGGGGAATGTGTTGGTATTGTAGGAGAATCCGGCAGCGGAAAAACCACGCTGGGACGCTGTATTGTAGGCTTAACCAAGCCGGACTTTGGCTTTGTGAATTATTTTGGCACACACAGTCCGCAAATGATTTTTCAAGACCCTTATAACTCCTTAAACCCGGCTCATACCATTCGTTACATGCTAGAAGAAGCCTTAACCGCTGCCGGTAGAGCCAAGTCTGAACTGGAAGAAATCATCACTTTGGCGGAGATACCCACAGAGTTATTGCAACGAAAACCTGCAGGTTTGTCCGGCGGGCAACGGCAAAGGGTTGCCATTGCACGGGCACTGGCGCCACGCCCGGACTTGATGATCTGTGACGAATCCGTTTCCGCCCTTGATGTAAAAGTTCAGAATCAAATTTTGCACATGATTCAAAAATTACGCAAAAAACAAAATCTGGCCGTTTTATTTATCACCCATGATTTGGCTGTACTCAAAATGATTGCCGGTCGGGTTTATGTGATGCATCAAGCCAAAATTGTAGAGCACAATGTTACAAAGCAGATTCTGGAAAACGCACAACACCCTTATACACAGAAACTCATTGCAGCATCAGAAATCGGAGTGTCTTAAATGTTTATATTAATCGTACATCAACTCATTGTTATGATGTTTATTATGATTGTAGGCTTTCTTGCTTATCGCCTACACGTTGTCAGCCAAGAGGGAAACAAGGTCTGCTCCAATATTTTACTATTGGTGGTAAATCCGGCTTTGATTATTACCGTTTATCAAATGGATTTTGACATTGAAATGGCACGCCTGCTTGGCATCGCTTTTATTGCCTCCATTCTTTCCCACTGCCTTGCCATTCTTGCCGTCCATTTGTTGATTCCAAAGAAAAAGAACCCGGAATATGTCCTTGACCGCTTTTCCGCCGTTTATTCCAACTGTGCTTTTATTGGCATTCCTTTGATTCAAGCCACCATCGGCCCCATTGGCGTATTCTTTTTATCCGCCTACATTGCCACCTTTAATCTTTTCATGTGGACCCATGGTGTTGCCACATTAAAAGGTAGCTTTTCCATGAAAACATTAAAAACCGGCATAATTTCACCGGTTTTCTTAGCTACCATTCTTGCAGTTCTCCTTTTTTTCTTACAAATCACCTTACCCGAACTTGTTGTACGGCCCATGGAATTTCTAGCTGCCATGACCACACCACTGGCTATGTTAATCGCCGGCTTTTCCATCGCCCAAGCAGATTTGAAAAAAGTATTCTTAAAATTTAACATCTATCGGGCCTGCTTTGTAAAATCCATTGTCATACCCTTGGCAACTTTGGTTTTATTTCTCATTTATCCTGTGGACACAAATGTAGCCTATGCTATTTTAATTGCCGCCGCCTGCCCGACAGCTGTAGCCGGTACCATGATGGCCATGCGTTATAATAAAAATTATGCCTATGCATCCGAACTATTTTCCGTTAATACCATCATCGCCGTTATCACCATCCCATTGATTGTTTTTATTGCTGAACTGGTACTCTAGCATCTTTACTCAATCTTCGCATCGTCAATGGATAGGCAATTGCTAAAGGAATCAAAGCACCAAGCCAAGCCAAAGGATTGGATAAGCAAACCCCCACAAAACCGAGGGGACCAACCAACAAGGCAGCTGCAAAAATACGCATAACCAATTCTCCAAAACCTGAAATCATAGGTATAAAAGAATGACCCATACCTTGTAAGGTAAAACGAAAAATAATCATCACAGCCAAAGAATAATACATCACCCCATTAATGCGCAAAAATACTTGAGAAAGTCGTTGCACTTCATATTCCCCTTCTCCCAAAAACAAACCTGATAAATAATAACCGCTGAAAAAAATAATAACACCCATCACAATACAAAACAGCAACGTGATGATGCAACACTGAAACACTCCTTTTTTGATTCGGTCTATTTTGCCCGCACCATAATTCTGCGCACTATAGGTACTCATGGTTGCCCCAAAAGAAATAATGGGCATAACGGCCAACTGGTCGATCCTACCGGCAGCAGTATTGGCCGCAACCGCAACAGATCCCAAACCATTTAAAACAAATTGAACAATAATGGCACCAATGGCAATTACAGACAATTGAAAACCCATCGGAATGGCTACTTTAATATGCTCTTTGATATCTGACCAAACCACCTGCCAATCCTCTCGATTCAAACGTAAAATTGGCAATTTCTTGTGTATATAAATCAAACACATCACAACAGAAGCAAACTGAGAAATCAAGGTTCCCAAAGCTACACCTGCCAAGCCTGTACCAATTATAACAATAAAAATATAATTGGTTATAATATTAAGCACAGAAGAAATTGCCAAAAAATAAAGAGGCGTTTTGCTATCTCCCAAAGCCCTGATGATATTACCTAATAAATTGAATAACATGGAAATCATCAAACCCCATAACAATACCATAAGATAATCATTAGCTCCGTCTATAATTTCTCTTGGCGTTTGCATCAATTCTAAAATACTTCTAGAAAAAGGAGCCGAAACAAGACTTAACATAATCGCAACCGTCACCCCAACAACCGCACCCGTAGCAACACTTCGACGCATTGCTACCATGTCACCGGCACCGTATTTTTGAGCTATTAATATACCCAATCCATTACACACACCCAAGATAAAACCAAGAATCAAGAAATTAATACTGCCAATACTACCAACTGATGCCAAAGCATTTACACCAATGATTCGACCAACCATAAAGGCATCAACCATTACATATAATTGCTGAAACAAATTACCGATTAATAAGGGAATCGCAAATTTAAAAATCAATTTTGCCGGATTTCCTACCGTAAGATTATGGGTCATCCAAATACCCCTTTCTTTCTATTTCTTATAATCTTCCTTTAAAGTCTTCATAGTCAAAAAGCTTTACGGTTACTATTTTCCCATCTATATTTTTCCACAAAATAGCAGGCAAAGGCATACCATTAAACGTATTTGTTTTTACCATAGTATATAAAGCCATGTCTGCAAAGATTAATTCATCTCCTATTTTTAAAGGTGCTTGAAATCCATAATCTCCTATGATATCCCCAGCCAAACAGGTCATACCACCCAAGCGATAGGTATAAGGCAAGGTTCCTGCCTTTCCGCTATTTTGTAAGGGCGGTTGATAAGGCATTTCAATCACATCCGGCATATGACAGGCTGCGGATGTATCCAGTATGGCTATTTCCATCTGATTATTCATAATCTCTAAGACTGTGGTATGTAAAAACCCTGCATTTAACACCACGGCTTCGCCCGGTTCTAAATAAACCTGCAATTCATATCTCTCCTGCAAGTATTTGATAATCCGAAGCAAGCGGGAAATATCATAATCCTCTCTGGTAATATGATGTCCGCCCCCTAAATTCAGCCACTTCATAGCCTTTAGGTAGGTTCCGAATTTTTCTTCCATCCCTTGCACCGTGGTTTCCAAATCATCCGCATTTTGCTCACATAAGGTATGCAAATGCAATCCATCCAACAAAGGCAACAAGTCCACATCAAAATTGGCAACAGTAGTACCCAAACGAGAAGCAAAACCACAAGGATCATACATATCCCGCCCTGTTTGGGTGGAACATTCCGGATTGATACGCAATGCAATGAACTTCCCTTGTTCCTTTGCTTGTGATCCAAATTTTCTGACCTGATTTGGCGTATTAAAAACCAAGGTATCCGCATATTTCAACAATTCCGAAAATTCATCTTCCCGGTAAGCCGGACTAAACACATGGGTTTCCTTGCCAAAACACGTAAAACCCAAACGTGCCTCATACAAACCACTGGCCGTTGTTCCATCTAAATACTCGGCAAGCAAAGGATAAGCATAATACATGGAAAAGGCCTTTTGTGCCAAGAGAATTTTACATCCACTTTGGGCAGACACACTTTTTAAAATCTTTAGATTGTGTAATATTTTATTTTCATCTATCAGAAAATAAGGTGTTTTAAAATCAGACATATCGTACTAAGGAACCAACGTCGGGTGAAAAGACTCCTGCCAAGGCAACCCCCACTTGTTCAAACCTTTCATAAAAGGATCCGGATCAAATTCTTCTATATTGTAAACGCCGGGCTTGTTCCAGATTCCCGTCAAAAGCATCTCCGCCCCAAGCATAGCCGGTACACCCGTGGTATAAGCCACCGCTTGTGAACCCACCTCCGCATAACAAAGGGCATGGTCACAAACATTGTATAAGTAATATGTTTTTTCTTTCCTATCTTTAATGCCTTGGAAAATACAACCAATATTGGTTTTGCCCTTGGTTCTTGGACCCAAGGTAGAAGGATCCGGCAATACCGCCTTTAAAAACTGCAAAGGAATGATTTTCTTGCCCTGGTAATGGATCGGTACAATGGAAGTCATGCCGACATTTTCCAAACACTTTAAATGGGTTAAATAACTTTCACCAAAGGTCATAAAAAAACGAATCCGCTTGATGCCGGGCATATGCAAAGCCAAACTCTCGATCTCCTCATGGTGCAATAAATACATATCCTTTTGACCAACCTCAGCGAACTCATAACTACGCTTAATTTCCATCGGTTTGGTTTCTATCCACTGCCCGTTTTCCCAGTAGGCACCATTAGCAGAAACCTCACGAATGTTAATCTCCGGATTAAAATTGGTCGCAAAAGGATAGCCGTGATCACCACCGTTGCAATCTAAAATATCAATATAATGTATCTCATCAAAATGATGCTTTAAGGCATAAGCGGAAAATACCCCTGTCACGCCCGGATCAAAACCACTACCCAACAAAGCTGTAATGCCGGCCTTTTCAAAACGCTCCCGATAGGCCCATTGCCAGCTGTATTCAAACTTCGCCGTATCCTTTGGCTCATAATTTGCCGTATCCACATAATTTGTTTTGGTGGCCAAACAAGCATCCATAATGGTCAAGTCCTGATAAGGCAAAGCCAGATTTAACACCACTTGAGGCTTTTCTTGACGAAACAATGCTATGAGTTCTTCTACGTCATCTGCATCTACCTGTGCCGTGGTTATCTTCGCTTTTGTACTGCCTTTTAATTTTTCTCGCAAGACATCACATTTTGCTTTGGTTCGGCTGGCGATACAAATTTCCGAAAATACCGCACTGTTTTGACAACACTTATGTGCAGCCACGGAGCCTACGCCACCTGCTCCTAGAATCAACACTTTTCCCATTTTTTCCTCCCTATACCCATTTGTCCGCTTGTTTCATCGCCAATAACATCTCCCGCACAATCGTACAAGCCACGATTGTGGATGCCCCGGTGGAGTCATAGGGCGGACTTAGCTCATTTACATCACAACCCACTATCTGCATCGCACTACATACCTTTGTCACCACAGTGCGCAGTTCATCAAAAGAAACACCGTTTGGCTCCGGCGTACCTGTACCCGGAAATATACTCGGGTCTAATACATCTAAATCTACCGTCAAATAAACCGGTCGGTTTGACAACTTGCGCAGCACTTCGTCTAAATGATTAAAATTGAAACGATTCATGAAAACGTGGCCTTCCGCCGCCCAAGCAAACTCTTCTCGCTCACCGGAACGAATGCCAAATTGGTAGATATTACCATCCCCTACCAGTTCCCAACAACGCCGCATCACGCAAGCATGGGAAAGTTTGACACCCATGTAATGATCACGCAAATCTGCATGGGCATCAAGGTGTATCACCGCCACATCCGGATAAGCCCGATGAACCTCTTGAAAAGCAGCAAGGCTCACCAAATGCTCACCACCCAACATAAAAGGTATCTTGCCGGAGTCTACGATTTCTTTTACATAATCTTTTATGGTTGCCAATACCGGCTTGGTCTCACCAAAAGGCAAAGACAAATCACCAATATCCCGCACCAACATATCCATCAAATCCCGATCCTGATAAGGGCTATAACTCTCAATCCCATAAGACTCATTGCGAATCGCCTGACTCCCAAAACGGGCACCCGGTCGGTAAGACGTAGTACCATCAAAAGGAGCACCATATAAAATAACCTCGGCATCCTCCCACTTTTTATCACATTCTAAAAAAGTCCAGTCTTGAACTTGAAACACTTACGTCACCTCACTTTTTCATTTTTTATATGCTCCACATCACGCAACAACTGCTCCACATAAGCCGGCAGATAAAATGCCCCCTTATGCAAAGTCGTTGTATAATAACCACAAGAAATCCCTCTTTTATTCCATCTGTTTTCGTCTAGATGTTTCAAAGGATGATAGGTCTTGGAAGCAAAACCAAACAACCAATGCCCCGAGGGATAGGTCGGAATGTTTGCCTGATACACACGACTGATGGGAAATGTCTCTACAATCCGCTTATGAACCCGTTGGCAAGCCAAAGCATCCGCCTCATAAAAAGGACTTTCATGTTGATTGACCATAATGCCATTTTGATTCAAAGCCATAAAGCAATTCCCATAAAACTCTTTGGTAAAAAGACCCTCACCCGGTCCAAAGGGATCCGTAGAGTCTACAATAATCAAATCATACACATCTTCTTTAGAACGAACAAAACGCAAACCATCTTCATAATATAGATTGAGACGTGCATCATCAAAGCAACAAGCCGTTTGGGGCAAATATTTTTTGCAAACCTCTACCACCATAGGATCTATTTCAACCATATCAATGGATACAATCTCCGGATATTGGCAAAGTTCACGCAGCACACCACCGTCCCCTGCCCCAATCACCAACACCTTTTTTACATCCGGGTGAACAGCCATAGGAATATGGGTTATCATCTCATGATAAATAAACTCGTCCCGCTCTGTCAACATCAAAAAACCATCCAAAACCAAAAAACGACCGAATTCAGGAGATTCAAATACGTCAATGCGCTGAAACTCGCTTTTCCCGCTATACAGTTGTTGATTCACCCGTATGGATAACTTCACATTTTGGGTTTGTATCTCTGAAAACCAAAAATCCATATGAAATAACTCAGCCTTTCAATACATTGATGTGATTTAATGCAGCATCTTCCGTGCCCGTCATAGCGCATCCCTTTTCTTTGGCATAATCAATATAATTTAAAATATCCTTTGTAATCCTCTCGCCCGGTGCTAAAATAGGAATGCCCGGCGGATAACACATCATAAATTCACTGCAAATACGACCCTCCGTCTGTTCCAAAGGTAAGGATTCTTTTCGCCCGTAAAATGCCGCCTGAGGAGAAATCATAACCTTTGGTTCAATATGCTCGTATTTGAGCAAGTTTCTGCCCGCATGACCAAATCTTCTTTTAATCTCTGAAAGGGCACTGACCAAACGCTCCATATCCCTAGCCCTGTCACCAATGGAAACGTAAGCCAAAAAATTGCTCAAATCCCCAAACTCAATCTGTATGTCATATTCATCCCGCAGCAAATCATACACTTCAATACCGGCCAACCCAATGTCCAAAGTATTGACCGCCAATTTGGTGGTATCAAAATCATATACCCCAACACCGTCACAAAGCTCTTTGCCAAAGGCATACAAACCCTTGATTTGATTGATCTCCTGCCGTCCGTATTCTGCCAATTCCACCACTTTTGCAAACTCCCGATCACCACGCAAAGCCAAATTTCGTCTGGAGATATCCAAACTTGCCAACAGCAAATAAGAAGCACTGGTAGTCTGATTTAAATTGATAATCTGTCGTACATAACCCTCTTCCATCTTTGGACCCATCAGCAAAATAGAGCTTTGGGTCAAACTGCCGCCTGACTTATGCATGGAAACCGCTGACATATCTGCACCTGCATCCATGGCACTCATAGGCAGCAGGTCACTGAAATAAAAATGGGTTCCATGGGCTTCATCTACCACACACAACATACCATGTTGATGGGCCAAATCCACAATCCTTTTTAAATCGGAACAAATGCCATAATATGTAGGATTGTTGACAAAAATTGCCTTGGCATCCGGATGCATCCCGATGGTTCGCTCTATGGCCTCTATCTCCATGCCCAAAGGAATGCCCAAACGCTCATCACAAGCAGGATTTACATAAACAGGGATTGCACCACATAACACCAACGCCCCCATCACACTGCGGTGTACATTGCGCGGCAAAATAATCTTTTCCCCGCCTTTGACCACTGCCAAAATCATACTTTGCACCGCCGAAGTGGTACCACCTACCATCAAAAAAGCATGGGCTGCCCGAAACGCATCCGCCGTCAATATCTCTGCCGCCCGAATCACCGAAACCGGATGAATCAAATTGTCCAAAGGTTTCATGGAATTTACATCCATGGCAACACACTGCTCCCCCAACAAACGAACCAACTCCGGATTGCCCCGGCCACGCTTGTGCCCCGGCACATCAAAGGGAACCACTCGATTTTTTTGAAAGGCTTCCAATGCCTCATAAATAGGAGCGCACGCTTGACTTCGTCTTTTCAATAAACATTCCTCCCGCTAAATATCTCTATCATCTCCCGCCGAATGTTGTTGGTAATCTCCAAACGCTTTTGCGGCGGCAACTCGTATACATCCGTTTTGAATAAATAATTTTGTAAATCAATCTCTTTTATCATCATCTTGGTATGATACAGATTGGCATCGTATACGTTGATGTCCACCGCATCATATTGCCGCAAAATATCTACTGAAATATAATCTTGTATCGAAGCGGTCATACTATCCATAAATAATTTTTGACCATTTACATCTCTGGTAAAACCCCGCACCCGGTAATCCATACAGATAATATCTGACTCAAAGGAACCAATCAAATAATCTAAAGTAGAAAGAGGGGTAATCTCTCCACAGGTGGATACGTCAATATCAACCCGAAAGGTTGCCAAATGGGTTTCCGGATGATACTCCGGATATGTATGTACCGTCACATGGCTTTTATCCAAATGACCCAACTGGGTTTCCCCTGCTGGTTTCATGGAACTTTCCGACACCAAAACAGACACGGAAGCACCCTGGGGTTCGTAGTCTTGTTTTGCAATATTTAAAACCTTGGCGCCTATCATATCCGTCAACGTCTCTAAAATATTGGTCAAACGATCCGAATTGTACTGCTCATCAATATAAGCAATGTAATCCTGCTGCTCACGTGCCGTTTTTGCGTAACAAACATCATATATGTTAAAACTCAAAGATTTTGTCAGGTTGTTAAAGCCGTGTAATTTTAGTTTTTCTCTCATATGCACCTCATAAAACAAGTCATAAATCAGATTTGACACGATGTCTCATAAGGTCTATTTTATCACAAAGATCTATATTGGCAATACATGGAATACATTTTTTATTTAGTCTGTATCTTCCTGACCGTGCCACTCTTTTATAACGGCTTCAACTTGTGCGATAAGTTCCTCATTATTAGCTATACCCACATTTTCCCCCGTATTAATCATATCTCTACCACCAAATGAAATCGAATATCCAATTTCACCTCTGGTGCCTTTACTCCAATTATCAAATGTTATGTTATTCCTAATACTGAACCTGAATTATTCACGGTGATATAAAAAATTAAACCACTACCGATTTTTACCGATTGACGTTACTACATGATATTTTTGTTGAAATTAAAGTTTTTTGCAACTGCAAAAGAGCGCAAAGTCCCTATGCTTCTAGCAAAGGCACTTCAATTGTCAAAGTACAGTTGCAGACGCTGTATTTTTTTCAAGCAAACCAGATAATGGTACAATCTCGGGATGTGAAATATTCATAGATTTAAGACATACTTCTCGTAACTTTCTTAAACGGTAATAATATAATGGTTTGCCTATCCCGTAGTTATCACAAAATTTTTGAACGGTAAGACCACTCGCTTTTTGTTCGGCTACCATTTGTGCCCATTGTTGATATTTAATTTGCTTTGTTACTAATGTTGTGTTCATAATCGACCTCCTCTAGGCAGTCAGGAAAGTTGTACAACTTTTTTGACTAGTATAAATAGTTTGGTCTAATATTACACATAAGCAGAAATAAAGATATGTACTGATGGTCTACCATTTACCGTAATAAATCCACTAATCGACAAAAATCAGGTTACTATTCCGATGCAAAATGAATGTTAAAAATCTATAAGGTTTTTGACAACATTGCTTCTAAATGCCAAATTGTTTTATTTAATATTGCTCGCTCACTTTCCCCTAATATTTGAATGTACTCACTCAATTTTTGAAAATTATATTCACATAATATATTTAACTTCATAACCACATTTCTTAGTATTAGCGCTTTTGCTGTTATATCCTCCCAATTCTCCAACAACGTCATATCTATAATACGTGATGTTTCTAATAAATATTTTATTCGATTTTTCATCATTTGTTTATGTTCATATATAAAATGAAATATTCTAATATCATACTTTACTTTCGAATTTTCACATACCAACAAATACTTATCAATATGTTGATAAAATTTCATGCCATACACTCTCTCAATAGGCTCGTTTTTTAACATTATAAAATTTTTTGATATATTTACTCCTTCAACATAGTCGATAAGTTGCTGAACTAAGATTTCTAAATTCAATCTATATTCTCCAAGGTCTTTGTATTTGTATAAATTAATATGAATATACCTTTCCTCATTCAATTCAATATTTTCATACGCCATTTTAAACTCTTCAAAAGTAATAACTGTCGAATCCAAATGATTACTCGTTGAAAAGCCATATAAATAAATTTCTCTTCTACTCAAATCATAGCCATAAATCAAACAGTCATGTAAAAAATTATTTTTTGCATATGAAAATCTATTTGGAACATAAAATTCATCCAAATTCAAGTAAATATAATAACCGTTGTTCACCGAATTCTTAATAAATTCTATAATATTTAATTTATTAAATTCTAAAAAAGTTCTATTCACCTTATGAACATGTAAAAATGGAGATATCGTATAATCAAAAATATAATAATAGTATGGCACACGAACCTTAAGGTGCCGTAAATCAAAATACGTTTGTACAAAATTTTCATATATCCATTCAAATGATTTTGAATGTTGCTCAAGGATCATTAAAGGAAATGCCATATATTGATAACAATTAGAACTCGGATTTTTAATTATTTCAAGTTTTTTCATTTACTTCACCTGATAATACCTTTCGTAGTGTCAGTTCTGATATAAAATGTGCTTCAGCATCATATGCGGCAAGCCCTTAACACCAAAATTGCTCCTAGCAAAATTTAAGTATCTCTTGCCTTCACCATGCATTATATAAAACTATAACTGTAAAGAACGATTCATGAAAGATTGTACTTCTAATAGCCAAAAGCGTTGTTTTGGCGCACAAAATCTCCGTGAGTATTACAGCCGACAATGGTAAATGACAGACCATCAGTACCCGTCTAAGGGAACTCTGCTTTGGCAACCTCCCTATTTCGTAAACGGGAGACCATTAGTACTGTTCTAAATTTTAAGCCACTTGTCGTGGCTCTATTTCATAGTTCTGTGACAATCTTTCGGCAATTCTTCAAACCATGGTAATAAGCGGTCATAATCTGAAGATTTTTGATACATGTACGATTTTGGAAGTTCCTCATAAAGATATTTAAAGTATTCATATGACTTTAAGTTATTTGCCTTTGCTGTTTCAGCAATGCTATATATAATCGCACTTGCTCTGGCACCATTAAGAGAATCAATCACCTGCCAATTATTTCTCCCAATACAAAATCCTCAAAGTGCTCGTTCTGCACCTGGAATGTCAACACTTTTTAGATAATAATAGTAAGTGTGCTCTTTTATATTATTATCTTTGCACCAAGACTTTATAGACTGGCCACTTTGTTGGCATTCCTGAATGTTATTTGCCCATTGTTGCAATCGAAACTCTGTTTTGATTTTAGTAACTTTATCCATAATAAAATCCTTTCTTAGTATTTATTAATACTTAAATAACTCGAAAAACTTGATTTTATTTGAATTTTAACATACATAACTTTATGATAATAGGCACTTGGCTGTTAATCGCTTACGTTCCACCACTTACGGTCTAACATTTACTATGTTTCATCAGATAAGCCCAGCTATATTTTCTGCTTTTCAAAAACTATCTTTTTAATATTTCCATAGTTTGACAAAATCTTCATATCAAGCTCATCATCTTCAAATTCAATATCAAATACTTCCTCCAATTCAACAACCATCTGCACAATTAATATAGAGTCAAACCCTAGATCATTCACAAGATCTAAGCTGTCCTCAAGCATCCCAAGTTTTATTTCGCTTTTTGATAAAGCAAATAATACTTCTCTTATTTTTTCTTCTCTTCTTAATTTCATCTTAAAACTTGTATGATGTTTACATAGTCACAAACATCACTTTCCCTTTCTTTTTCTATTGTAGTTTAGTCTAATTATTACACATAGGCAGGAATAAAGATATGTACTGACGGCCTATCATTTACAACGCATCCACCAGGGAGCCTTGTTAAGGTTACCCTTTTATAGCCACAGATTCGAAAGGAGTTTCCTTGATCATCATGAAAAATCTATACTTGACTTTTCATAGTTAGTTTCCATTCTGCGTCTTTTCACCTTATCGGTTTGTGTTTTCTCCAATTGGTCAACAATATAAATACTACGTGGAACTTTATAATTCGCTAACCTTTCAGAACAAAATTTGTCCTAGTCAAGCATTTTTGTAACACCAGTGCATAGTTTAAGCAACACGAAGTGCAACATTTGGTGGCAATCCATCATTATATTGATGAGGACGCAAATTATTGTATTTAATGTATACAAA
>Ga0123352_10000071_pt1 | contig 105384 bp, 89 predicted proteins | sample TergutLab28metaG_FD_89700 | JGI IMG/M metagenome (GOLD analysis project Ga0123352, IMG submission 89700) | Labiotermes labralis P1 segment gut microbial communities from Petit-Saut dam, French Guiana - Lab288 P1 | ecosystem: Host-associated > Arthropoda: Insects > Digestive system > Gut ...
AAGCAATAATCCTTACATAGTTGACTTAGGCTGCTTGTTGGTGGTCTTTTTGTCATGTCAAAAGTCAAGTCAAAAACTTATAAAAGTTTTTCAATTTAGGGGTTGACTTTTGATAGCTGGTCTAAGTAATAGTACTTTGATTCATTATAGCAGAGTTTGCAATCAATTATCAATTATCAAAACCACAATACACCAAAGACCGGACGGGCTGCGCCCTGCCGGAAACCAAAAAGAGTGCAGATTTTTCCGGTTTCCGGTTTTCAAATCGGTTCTTTGCTCGTTTACCGTGACATGCATAATAATTTAATTGCATAAGTGTTTGCCTTATGCTATAATGCCAATATGAATACTGTCGTAATAATAGGAGGCGGAGCAGCCGGCATAATGGCAGCCGTTGCTGCAGCCAAAAATTCCCTGTGCCGTGTAGTGCTTATTGAGAAAAATGAAAAAATCGGCAAGAAAATGCTTATAACGGGCGGAAGCCGCTGTAATATCACCAATACTGATGATGCTTCCGAAATGATAGGCAAAGTTCAGCGAAACCCTCGTTTTCTTTATAGCGCTTTATATGGTTTTGATTCTGCCGCCATGCGTGCATTCCTTCATGACATAGGCATTGCCACCAAAACAGAGAATGCAGGACGGGTTTTTCCTGTAAGTGATAAATCCCAAGATATTGTAAATGCCTTTTTGGCGTATTTGCATAGACTAAAAACAGAACTTCTGCTGAACACTATTGTTTTAGAAATTGTTCAGGAAGGCCCAAGGAGCTTTATTGTGAAAGCTGAAAGCGGCAATCATATAAAAGCGTCTGCTGTTATCATTGCAACAGGCGGTTTGTCTGTTCCGCATACCGGCTCAACGGGCGATGGCTATAGATTTGCGGAAAAGTTGGGGCATAGGATTACTAAATTACATCCTGCGCTTGTTCCTCTTATTTCTAAAGAGCCGTTTATAAAAGAACTTGCGGGTCTTAGCCTTTCTGATATTGGTCTTTTGATTAAAGAAAACGGCAAAAAACTATATAAAGACCGGGGAGATATGATTTTCACTCATTTTGGCCTGTCAGGCCCTATGATGCTTCGTGCAAGCTCCCGCATAGCCGGTGCAGTAGGCCCGGTTGTTCTTTACCTGGATTTTATGCCCGATAAGACCGAAAAAGATATTGATGAATATATGCTTAATATACTTAATAAAAATTCAAACAAAGACATAATAAATGCCTTGGAAGGCTTGCTGCCCGAACGTTTGCTGCCTGTTATACTTCAAACAGCGGGTATACGGCCGGATATAAAAGCAAGAGATATTACCAAAGATAAGCGTAGGCGCATTTGCTGTATTCTCAAGGGTTTTTGTATAGAAACGATAGGAAACATAGGTTTTAGCGGTGCCGTTATTACCTGCGGCGGTGTAAATTGCAATGAAATTAACCCGCACACAATGGAGTCCAGGCTTATACCGGGCCTGTATTTTGCGGGGGAAGTTATGGATGTGGATGCTTTTACGGGAGGATATAATCTGCAAATTGCCTTTTCAACAGGATATTTGGCGGGAAAGAGCGCAGCCGGAGGTTTATATGGCTAACACAAGAACAAATGCAATTAGAGGCGCAACCACGGCGGAGAATACTATAGAGAGTATTGTAGAAAATACTAAAGAATTGCTAAAGGAAGTTTTGGCGGCAAATCATTTAACAATTGAAAGTGTTATTTCCATTATGTTTACTTGCACAAGGGATTTGGACGCCGCATATCCCGCCGTAGCAGCCAGAGAAATGGGCATCACCAAGGCAAGTCTTATGTGCGCCCAGGAAATGTATGTTGAGGGCAGCCTTGAAAAATGCATCAGACTGCAAGTGTTGTCCGAAACCTTTATTAACAGAGAGCCGGTGCATGTGTATCTTAAAGAAGCAAAAGTATTAAGGCCTGACTTATTAAGCAAAAGCGAGGATTAACATGGGGATTGAAATTGCTATAGACGGGCCGTCAGGTTCAGGCAAAAGCACCATTGCAAAGGCCTTGGCTAAACATCTGGGTTTTGTTCATATAGATACAGGAGCTATGTACAGGGCAGTGGCGCTTGCTGCCGTGAAAAGCGGACTGAACTTGAGCGACGAAGCCGCAGTTTTGGAAATTATAGAAACCATTGATATTGATATAAAACATACATACGGCAGCCAGCATGTCTTTCTTGGTAAAGAGGATGTCACCGCAGAGATACGCACAGCAGAAATGGGGCTTGCCGCTTCAAAAGTAAGTGCATATGCGGGCGTAAGGGAAAAATTGGTCAATCTTCAGCGCAAACTTGCCGCTGCGGCCGATGTTGTGATGGACGGAAGGGATATTGGTACAGTGGTGCTGGCAAATGCCGATGTTAAGATATTTTTAGTGGCCGATGTAGAAGTTCGTACAGAAAGACGTTGTAAAGAGCTTGAAAGTTTAGGTCATAATTGCAACCATGAAGAAATAGCGGCACAGATAATAAAAAGGGATATAGATGACAGCAGCAGAGATATAGCGCCCCTAAAACCGGCTGAAGACGCTGTGCGTCTGGATGTAAGCCGCTTGGATGTTTGCGGGGCTGTTGCGGCAATTATCAAAATTGCCGAAGAAAGGGGAGTATCAATATGTATACCTTTGCAAGAGTAGTTGTTGGTACAATTTATAGGATATTGTTCAGATTCCGCATTGCAGGAAAGGAGAATATCCCCGAAGGCGGCGGCGTAATTTTATGCGCAAACCACAGAAGCTATCATGATACGGTGGTGCTGGGCCTGGCTTCTCCAAGGGATTTGCATTTCCTTGCCAAATACGAATTGTTTAAAGGCAAATTTTTAAACAGGCTGTTCACCAGCCTGGGGGCTATTCCCATTAACCGCGAAAAACCGGGGATAGACAGCCTTAAAAGAGCGGTAAGCGTTTTAAAAGAAGGTCGTGCAATAGGCATGTTTATGCAGGGCGGCAGACGCAAAGAAATAAATTATGATGACGCAAAAGCAGGCGTGGCCTTGTTTGCTATAAAGAGCAAAGTGCCTGTAGTTCCGGTTAACATAGCTTCAAAATTTAAACTTTTTTCCAAGGTAGATATTAATATAGGCAAGCCCATAACTTTTGAGGAGTTTTGGGACAAAAAGGTGCGTACAGCAGAGCTTAATTCTGTAGCTCAAAGAGTGATGGACGCCATTGCGGGCTTGGGTGATGAAGCAGTGCCCGTAAGTTAGGAGGTATTTTTTGGAAATAATATTAGCAGATTCATATGGCTTTTGTTTTGGTGTGAAAAGAGCGGTTGAAGGCACATATAAAGCACACGAAGAATTGGACGAAAAAGTGACAACTTTGGGTCATGTGACCCATAATAAGACCGTTATGGCGGATATGGCCGCTGCCGGAATCGCACATTCTGAAAATGTTGCGGATATTGACGAAGGTACGGTTATAATAAGGGCGCATGGCACACGGCCTGAAGTCTATGAAGAATTGGACACAAAAGGTCTTAAATATATGGATTTTACCTGTCCTTGCGTAACTGCAAACAGGCGTTTGGCGCAAGAAAAATATAAAGAGGGCAAGACTGTTATTATAACAGGGGATGCCAAACATCCGGAAATAATTGGTATAAATGGGTGGATAGATGACAATGCTATAGTAATTAGTAATTTAGAGGACGCAAAAAATACTCGTTTTGATGATGTACCGTATTTTCTTATGTCGCAGACAACATTCAGCACTATAAGTTTTAGTAAAATCAAGGATTATCTAAATGAAGCCGTGCATAACTTAGAGATAAAAAACACTATTTGTCCGGACACCCAAAAAAAGCAGGATGCAACGGTAAGACTTGCTTCGCAAGTAGACAAAATGGTGGTTATAGGTGATTTGACAAGTTCTAATTCAAAGAAATTATATGATATAAGCAAGGCGATACAAAAAAATACGTTTTTTATTGAAAATATTAATGATTTAGAGTTGAAAAATTTTTCATTTAATGATAAAATAGGTATAACGGCAGGAGCGTCCACTCCTCCTGCAACAATAAAGGAGGCTATTAAGCAAATGAGCGAAGTTGAAAGAACCGATGAAAACACCATGAAAGAGGGTGTTTCGCCTGCAAATGAAAGCCAAGCACAAGCGCAAGCCCAAGCACAGGAGCAAGCGCAAATCTCTGTGCAAGCCCAAACTGTTGCAGAAGAAGAGACGGTGACTGCCGCATCGTCAAGTTCAAATAATGGCGAAAATTTTGAGGAAATGCTGAAAGAATCTATTACATCTTTACATACTGGGCAAATTGTCAAGGGTAAAGTGCTTTCTATCGTAAATGGTGAAGTTATGGTGGATTTACAGTATAAATCCGATGGCATCATTCAAAAAGGCCATTTTTCCGATAAGCATGAGGTTGACCCTGCGGAAATTGTTAAGCCCGGGGATGAGATTGAAGTCTATGTTCTGCGTGTTAATGACGGTGACGGCAATGTTCTGCTGTCCAAGCGCAGGGTGGACGCTCAAAAGGGCTATAAAGACATTGATGCCGCTTTCACATCCAAAGAAGCATTGCCCGGCAAGATTGTAGAAGCTGTTAAGGGCGGCGTTATTGCCAGCATCAGCGGCGTAAGGGCTTTTGTTCCTTCAAGCCAGGTGGGCGAACGCTTTGTAAGAGATTTATCAACCGTTTTGGGTAAAGAACTTAATTTTAATATCTTAGAGCTGGACAAAGGCAAGCGTCCGTGGAGAATTATTGCCGGCAGAAGGGAACTTGCCGCTAAAGAAGCCACCGAAAAGAAAAATGCGGCTTTGGCAGGCCTTGCCGAAGGCGAAAAAGTTACGGGCAAGGTATCCAATGTAGCAAGTTTTGGTGCTTTTGTAGATTTGGGCGGCATAGACGGTCTGATTCACGTATCAGAAATGTCTTGGGGCCGTATAAAAAATGTGGCTGATGTAATTAAAGAAGGGGATACCGTAGAAGCTTATGTCATTCGTCTGGACAAAGAAAAAGGCAAGGTGTCGCTGTCTCTTAAAGATGTAAATGACAATCCGTGGGGCCGCATTGACGAAAAATTCCCTGTAGGAAGCATTGTCCCTGGCAAAGTGGTACGTTTGGTGCCTTTCGGTGCGTTTGTAGAGCTTTCCCCCGGTGTTGACGGCCTTGTGCATATTTCTCAAATTGCCCACAAACATGTTAACAAGCCCGAGGAAGAGCTTTCTGTAAATCAAGATGTGCAGGTGAAGGTTGTAGAAATTGATTTAAACAAAAAGAAAATCAGCCTGTCTATCAAAGAAGCTCTGGTTACAGATGATTATTACGACGATGATTATGATGACGATTACTATGACGATGATTATGATGACGATTACGACGATGATTATGATGACGATTACGAAGCAGGCGCAGCGGATGGAGCAGAAGAGGATATGAAAGAAGCGGATGCTCTGGATACAGATGCCGCGGCAGAAAAAAGTGAAGAAGATACAAGCGAATAAATCCAAGGGGAATGGCGACATTCCCCTTTAAACGTCCATATTACAGAAATTCATTTCTATAACGGAGGTGCTTTTGTGCTGCAAGACTTTTATGCAATTATTATAATTAAGCATGAAATATCAATGAAATCAAAACATCCTGCGGCTTTTCACAAAATTTTGGGGCGCAGGATTATTGATTATATGCTGCTTGATTTAGAAAAGCTCGGGGCCGGTAAAATTATTGTACTTGTAGAGCATAAGGATTATTTAAAATATTTGGATAATGCGCCTGTCAGCGTGATTTGCAGATGTTTAAATGACACTTCCGTTCAAGATATAAAAAAAGAATTCGGTGAAGATAAAATATATGCGGTTATTGAAGGAGCAAGATACGAACTGACAAAGCAAGATATAATAGCTGTAATATGCGGCGAAGAGCCTTCTTGGCGCAGTGTTACCGACAGGCATACTTTACAGTCGGCAAAATTCAATATGCATCATCGCATTATAAATGAGCATATGTTTGCCGGAGGCGTAAGTTTTATAGATGAAAACAGGGTTTACATAGGCCCGGATGTAAAAATCGGCATGGACACCGTGATTTATCCGGGTGCAATTATAGAAGGTGACAGCATAATCGGCGAAGACTGCATAATAGGCCCAAATTGCCGATTGGAAAATGTAAAAATCGGTGATAGAGTACATATTACGGAGAGTGTTGCCGTAGATGCTGAAATCGGTGACGGCAGTACAGTCGGCCCGTTTGCATATCTTCGCCCCGGAAGTATTTTGGGTAAGAATGTTAAGATTGGTGACTTTGTAGAGGTAAAAAATTCTACTATAGGAGATGGCTCCAAGGCCAGCCACCTAAGTTATATAGGCGATGCTTCCGTCGGAATGAACGTAAATATAGGCTGCGGCACCATTACCGCAAACTATGACGGAAAGCGCAAACATCGCACCGTTATAGAAGACAATGCCTTTATAGGCTCCGGTACCAATTTGATTGCTCCTGTAGCCGTATTAAAAAATGCCACTACCGCTGCCGGTTCTACTATTAATAAAGATGTACCGAAAGATGCCTTGGGGGTAGCAAGGGCACGGCAGAGTAATGTTGAAAACTGGGCGCATAGAAAAAGCAAAGGTGATTGACAATGAGGGAAAGGGCATGCGCCGTTGTTTTATCGGAAGATAAATTAATCTTTATGAAACAGATAGTAAACGGCCGTGAACGTCGAGTTTTTATTGGTGGAGGCATTGAGAACGGAGAGACAGCAGAGCAAGCTATACTGAGAGAGTTAAATGAAGAGGCGAATGTATCAGGAGAACTGCTCTTTGGGCCGGTAAACCTTCAAATCGGACAGCATAACGAACATATCTTTGTTGTTAATATCGGCTTTCAAAAACCAACATTGGGATATGACCCGGAACTTCCTGAAGACAGACAAGATATAAAGGAAATAATTGCAATTGAAATTAGAGATAAAGTATTTAATAGCCGCGATATGACTTATGTATCAAAAATTCTTGAAGAAGCGAAGCACAAAGGCATTAAGGATACGTGGGTTGATAAGTTGAAAAAAGCTTCTATATAAGGCTGAATTCCAAGGAAGGTAATAAATGTATATTATATTCGGCTTGGGCAATCCCGGCAGAAAATATGCGGGAACCCGCCACAACATGGGTTTTGAAGTGATTGAAAAACTTGCACATGACCATATTATTAAAATTAAAGAGTCCAAATTTCAAGCTTTTGCGGGCGAAGGCTTTCTTGCCGGGCAAAAGATGATACTGGTAAAGCCCACCACATATATGAATCTTTCCGGCGAGGCCGTGCGTGATTTTGTGAGATATTACAAAATGCCTCAAGAGGACTTTGCGCAAAAGCTTATTGTGGTTTATGACGACATAAATCTGCCTGTAGGCCGCATACGCATACGCGAAAGAGGAAGCGCAGGCGGCCACAACGGCATGAAAAGCATATTATATCATTTGGAAACAGAGGATTTTCTGCGCATACGTGTGGGAGTAGGCGGCAAACCGAATGGCGGAAATTTGTCGGCGCATGTGCTCGGCAAGGTGGATGCAGAAGAAGAGATTACTATGGTACACGGTATAATTACAGCAGCCAAAGCCATTGAGGACATCATTAAAAATGGGGCCGGCTATGCCATGAACCAATATAATCCCAAAGAAAAAGAAGTCAAGCAAAGCTTAGAAAATAAGGAAGCGGGGAAAAGTGAGGGCGCAAATGAAGGATAGTATTTTAGCATCTCCACTTTTGGGAATCGAATCTTTTAATCAGGTTTTAAGCGAGTTAAAAAAAGATAAGCAGGCAACAGCACTTTGCACCGGGGTCATCCCCGGCCAAAAGTGCCATTTGGCATGGGCATTTTCTGCCAAAACATCCAGACCTATGGTGATTGTCACGCACAATGAAGCGGGGGCACGGGAAATTTTGAGGGATATGACTTTTTTTGCAAGCCAATCCGGCGGAGAATGTGTACAGTTTCCGGCCAGGGATTACCTATCCTCTCATGTAGATGCTTCGGGCAAGGAAGGGCTTACGGAAAGGATAGCACTTTTAGCGGCTCTTGCAAACGGCTCTTGCCCGCATATAGTCTGCTCTATAGAAGCTTTGTTTACACCGCTTGCACCCCTTGATGAATTTAAGAATTTCATCATTAATATAGCAGCAGGAGATGAAATATCTCTTGACGCACTTGCAAAAGACCTTACAATAATGGGTTATGAAAGATGTGATGCCGTCTATGTTATTGGTCAATTTGCCATCCGCGGCGGCATTATAGATATATTTGCACCGGGCTTCATTTATCCTGTGCGCATGGAATTTTGGGGAGATGAGGTTGATTCCATCAGGGAATTAGACCCAATTTCCCAGCGGTCTACGGCTAAATTAAACAATATTGAAATTTTTCCCGCAAGGGAAATGGTTTATGATTCCAAAAGACTTGCAAAGGCCGTTGCAAAGATTAATAAAGAACTAAAGCGCAGTCATAATGAACGTGTAGCTGAAGATGCAGAGCTTTTGGCTCATAATTATACCATACCGGGCGTTGAAAGATATGCTCCGTATTTCTATGAAGTGCCCGCTACACTTTTTGACTACTTGCCCGCAGACACCATCATTTGCTATGACGAACCCGGCCGCATTGCCGCATCAGCCGCAGAAGTGCATGACGAATATCTGCGCTTTATGGAGGGCAGGCTTGAAGCGGGCGATGTTCTCTCGGGGCAATTCGCTTCATATTTGAACTATATAACAATTTTAAAAGCTTCGGAACACTTTGACAGACTGCTGTTTTCAATGCTGGCGCATAATCTGCGTGATATAAAAGCTACTGCTATAGCCCATTTTGACGTTAAATCCTCCGCAATCTTTGCAAACCGCTTAGACTTGCTGGAAGAAGACTTGCGGTATTTTAAATCCCAAGATTATGTTGTGATAATACTTGCAGGTTCAGCTTCCAGAGCAAGACGGCTATGCGAGGAATTGACAGCCGCCGGGTTTTCTGCGGGTTATGCAGAAAATCTGGAAGAATCAGAACTTATCAAGGGGCATATTTTGCTTAACGGCGGCAATCTTTCAGTCGGTTTTGACTATCCCCACTTAAAACTTGCCATAATCAGCGGCGCAGAACTTTTTGGCGAAGAAAGCAAGGGTAAGCGCAGGACACGCAGGAACAAAAAGCGAGGTGCGCCCATTGAGAGTTTTACAGAGCTTAATGTGGGAGATTATGTGGTGCATGACAACCACGGCGTCGGCATTTACAGAGGCCTTGAAAAAATAGAAATTGACGGAGCTTTCAGGGATTATTTGAAAATAAACTACCACGCCGATGCAATTCTGTATATCGCAATAAACCAAATGGACAGCCTTCAAAAATACATCGGCGGCGAAAATTTAAAACCCCGCATGAACCGCCTTGGGGGCGCAGATTGGCAAAAGACCAAGGCAAGGGCCAAAGCCGCCGTGGAAGAAGTGGCAAAGGAGCTTGTAGAGCTTTATGCAAAAAGGGAAGCCGTAAAAGGTTATGGCTATTCGGAGGACACCGTTTGGCAGGCAGAATTTGAAGAAATGTTTATACACGAAGAAACAGAAGACCAGCTTTCTGCAGTTGAAGATGTAAAAAGGGATATGGAGAGCCAAAAAGTAATGGACAGGCTTATTTGCGGTGATGTGGGCTATGGAAAGACAGAAGTTGCTATCCGCGCCGCCTTTAAAGCTGTTTGCGACCAAAAACAGGTGGCCTATTTGTGTCCCACCACCATTTTGGCGCAGCAGCATTATAATACATTTGTTCAGCGCATGAAGGAATTTCCTGTTAATATTGAAGTAATGTCCCGCTTTAGAAGCCCAAAGGAGCAAAAGGCCACTTTGGAGAAGCTTAAAAACGGCCTTGCCGATATTGTGATAGGTACACACCGTTTGCTGTCCAAAGATGTGGAATTTAAAAACTTGGGCCTTATTATAGTGGATGAAGAACAGCGTTTTGGCGTGCTGCACAAAGAAAAACTTAAACAGAACTGGGAAAATGTAGATGTCATGACACTAACAGCAACCCCAATCCCCCGCACCCTTCACATGTCCTTATCGGGCATTAGGGATATGAGCATATTGGAAGAGCCGCCGCTGGAACGTCAGCCCATACAGACATATGTACTGGAATACAGCGAAGAAATTGTAAAATCAGCCGTAAACAGGGAGCTTAACAGAGGCGGTCAGGTATATTATCTGCATAATCGCGTACAAAATATTTCGCAAACGGCAGCAAGGATAGGGCAATTGGTTCCGGATGCTCATGTTGCCTATGCTCATGGACAGATGACCGAAACCGAATTAGAACATGTTATGATGGATTTTATAGACGGAACAATTGATGTGCTGGTATGCACCACAATAATTGAAAGCGGCTTGGACATACCTAATGTTAATACCATCATCATACAAGATGCAGACAATATGGGCCTGGCGCAGCTTTATCAGCTTAGAGGCCGTGTGGGCCGTGCCAGCCGTTCTTCCTTTGCTTATTTGATGTACCGCAAAGACAAGGTCTTAACAGAAGTGGCCGAAAAACGCCTGTCCACTATAAGAGAATTCACAGAATTTGGCTCCGGCTTTAAGATTGCCATGCGGGATTTGGAAATTAGAGGTGCAGGAAACATACTGGGTGCGTCCCAGCACGGACACATGGATGCTGTTGGTTATGAAATGTATTGCAAGCTTCTGGATTTGGCAGTAAAAGAAATGCGCGGCATAGAAATTCCCAAAGATTTTGAAACCCTTATAGACATAAATATCGACGCCTTTATTTCCGAAGCCTATATAAAAAATGAACATCAAAAGCTGGAAATTTACAAAAAGATTTCGCATATCACAAACGAGAAGGACTTTTATGACGTGCAGGAAGAAATGGAAGACAGATTCGGAGAGTTGCCCCGCCCCGCACAGAACTTGTTGAATATTGCACTTCTTAAAGCCAGGGCGCATGCCATTGATATTACATCCATCACGCAAAAAAGCGGGCGGATTATCATTGCCTTTAAGGGAGACGCGGGCGTTGACCCGCTGATGATAGGGCAAATTGTGAAGGAAAGCCGCGGAAAGCTGAAATTTACGCTGGGAACAGAGCCGTTTTTAACTTATCGTTATGTTGATGGTGAAGATTTTATGGGTGCTGTAAGTGATATTGTAGTGCGCCTGAAAAATATCTCGTAGGGGCGTGCCTGTGGCTGCCCGTTGTTCGCAATAAATATAAAACTAAAAAAGGCAAGCGTTAATAATATGAAACGAAGAATATTAGTTTATAGCAGCAAAGACTTTCTGCCATAGTACTTCGTAAAGATGGTTAAGAAGAATGAACAGCCACCCTAAATGTGACACTACACACCTAAATAGATGCAAGAAAAAACACTAATAAGATGGGGCTGTACCCGTTGGGAAAATCACGGAATAATGCGGAAAACGGACATTTTGAGAGATGTCCGTTTTTACTTGGTTTAACTTTCTACAAATGCTTATCAGGCACTCTCAGATTCTACAACTCCATTAGGCGTTACTTTTCTCATTAGCACAAGCCCAATCACTAGGTGAATTATTCCTACCACCAACACCACGATAACCATTCCCATATCTTCTCCGTTATTTTCATAGGGTTGAGGCATGGCACTAACATCAACAAACGCCCCCCAAATCTGGGTGGTCAAATTTACAAAACCATGCACAATTATAGGGATTATCAACGTTTTGGTTCTTAGGTACAGTGCGGCAAAAAATATGCCCATTGCACTGGCGAAAATCACTTGAGCAACCACAGGCAAAGCACCGGTATGTGTCAGATTTGCAAGGTGAGCAAGCCCAAAAATCACAGAAGAAATTATAACAGCATTCACTATGCCCTTTTTGGTCTGCTCAAACACTTTTAGCAAAACCAATAGCATAAGCCCCCTAACTAGTACTTCTTCAAAGAAGCCTGTACCAATAAATGGGTGCAAGATAACTATAATTAGATGAAAAGGGTCTGGAGCAACCAAATAGTCTTGAAGCCCAATAAATTGTATGATGGAATTTCCAAAAAAACCCACAACGCAAAGCCATGCCAGCAGAAAACCCTTTGCCTTGCCTTTTAGCGTAAAATCAGCAGGGTTTAGAATTTGCAACCCTCGCATAATGCAAAGGATGATTATAGACAACACTATTTGCCCTGCCGTGAAAATAGCAAGCCCTGCTGCTTGGTCAAAATTCATAGAAAATAATCCAAGTCCTATTATCGCGGTAACAGCAACCACGCCTACGACAGACATGGATAATATCGCTCGCCAACCATTTCTAAAAACAAAATCCTTCATACCAAAACCTCTTTACTAATATAAATAATCTGCACTTGCCTTGCTACTCTACAGATGGCGCAAGCCACATCAAAAAGCCGAGCAAGCAAACAACTTGTGACTGGCTTTTTGAGCCGCCAACGGCGGCCAGCCCTTGGCAGAGCCCACCGACACCTTTTTCCGCTTGCGAAAAGTGTCAGAGTGGGTTCACACTCTTTGAAAAAGCGGGTGATACGCACTGCCGCCCTGAACGCTCTTGGCGTAGCAACGCATAAAATCACAAGTATAGTATAGAAATGTGAACAATTCCACAAAATTTGTTCGCCATCTTCGGGACACTACATACCTAAGTAGATGTAAGAAAAAACACTAATAATGATAGTGCTGTACACATTGGAAAACTTCGGAATTATAATGAAAATAGCAAAGACGTCTTAAGTATCTGCTTATTACCTTACGCTGTACTTCATTGGCACAAGCACAAAGCCTGATTCAAAAGTTATGATTTCACCATACTGTTCAAAGCCAAGTTTTTCATAAAATTTACAAACTTCTTGTTGTGCAGAGAGAACTATCTCATTTCCTTCTTGGGCAATAATATAATCAATCGCATCTTGCATGACTTTTTCGCCAAGATGCTTTCCTCGCATAGATTTATCAACAGCGACAAGTCCTATTCGCCATGCGTTACCTTCACGAATAATTCGAGCTGTTGAAACCGGATTGCTGCCATCTAAGATAACAACATGAATAGCGTTCTCATTTAGTCCGTCAAAGACTTCGTCTTTCGGTACGCCCTGTTCTTCAATGAACACTTTTTGTTTAAGCTTATCGGCTAATTCATATAAATCAGATGAATTACCTATTTTGGTTATCAAATTAGTCATTATTATAATTCCCCATATTAAATTAGTTTTCTATATATGCTATCACCGACATCATATAATCCTGTGCCGATTTATTTTTCACTTTACTTAAAATAGAAGTTTTTATGAAACTAATGGCTTCGTGATACACCAAGTATTTCCGCTAATGTTGCTTGAAAAAGGTCTATTTCTGCTCTTAGCTTACTTTTTAATACGATTTCATCTTTCATTTTAACCCCGCCACCCTTGGATAGTTCCTATCCCTTTCACGAATAAATTCAGCAGGAAATTCCCCGAACCAAGAAGCAAGAATTGTCAAAGACAAGGTGTATGCAGCAAGCATTTGCCCATTAACTAAAGAAAGCAAAAGAAAGGTTTGCGTATAAACCAAGTTATATTTATTACATTCAGCGGGCGGCTACAAGCCGCCCCTACGAATTACAGCTTCCAAACGGCAAATCTTCATGCCCTTTTGCACAAACTTTTCTTCATATTCGGTCATAATATTGCCATCTGCCCCATCTTTCAGCAAATTATATGTAATATTAGACAACTGCCAGCCGCATTCTTCAAATTCAGCAATAGAAAAGCAAAAAAGCGTCATATCATCCGTTTTAAAATGTACTTGCCCGGTTTTTGAAGCCCCTGCCGCCATAATATTTTCATACACAGCCAAAAAATTCCTATGTGTAAGCCGCCGCTTGCGCCATTTGCCTTTGGCCCGCCAAGGGTCCGGAAAATTGATGTATATGCGGTTAAGTTCATTTTCAGCAAATATTTGCGGCAAATTTGCGGCATCTTCATGAAAAAAATATAGATTGGGCGGAAGGTCAAATTCTCTTGTAAGCCTTAAAGCCATACATAATATTCTTTCAAACTTTTCCATAGCCACATAGTTTATCTGTGGATTTTGAAGGGCATTTTGCAATATAAACCTGCCCTTGCCGCAGCCTATTTCCAGATGTATTTCATTATCATTTCCAAACAGCCCGCTCCAATTGCCCATAAGGGCCTTGGGACGGGCTATAAATCTTGGATTTTCGGCGAACTCCCTGTCCGCCCACGGTTTTTGTCTTAATCTCATTAGGCGTTTTCCTCTGCTATTTCCAATACTTCTGCGGGTATGTCACTGTTTCGTATTTCTGTATATCTATGCTTAAATTTCTCAGGGCCTTCCATGCCTTTAAGGATTTTTTCCTCAAAAGCATCTTTAGGCATAGGCGGGCTGAAATAATATCCTTGCAGGAAGTCTGCATTAAGTCCGGCTAGTATCCGGGCTTGCTCTGCGGTTTCAACGCCTTCTATGCACACAAGATAGTTCATGGTGTGGCTTAATGCGATAATGGCCGCCACAAATTCCCTGTTAGATTCGTTATGCTCTATATCCCTTACAAAAGAACGGTCTATCTTTAGCTCACACACAGGCAAATCTCGCAGGTATCCCAGGGACGAATAGCCTGTTCCAAAGTCATCTATGGCCATACGGATGCCTTTTTCATGCAATTCCTTCATAAAATTCTTGTTGGACTGACTTTCTATTACAAGCGATTCTTCCGTAAGCTCCAAGAACATATTTGCAGGCGAAAGGCCGTTTTCCTCCAAAACTTCCAGAGTTTCTTCAGCCAGCCCTCCTTTAGATGCCCGCGCAGGCGACATATTCACATTTACAATAAGGTCGTTAAAGCCTGTAAGTTTTATCCACTTTGCGCATTGCTCGGCAGAATTTACAAATATCCAGGACTCTACCTCCGGAAACATTCCTATGCTTTGCAGGGCAGGTATTACAACTGCGGGTGACACTATATCTCCGTTAGGATTGCGCCAGCGCAAAAGCGCTTCTGCACCGATAAACATATTTAGTGACGTGGAAAGCAGGGGTTGATAGAATATCTCAAAACCTCTAAAATCATTTAAAATAGAGTCTCTAAGCTGGGATTCCAAATTAAGGCGTGCAAGATATGAATTTCTGTCTTCCTGCGTAAATATATTTACAGAATTCTTTTGCCCTTTTGCTTTGCGCAAAGCTAATTCCGCATTTACAACCATATCATCCACCGTATCTTTTGTAGAAAATTCCGCAACGCCTATGGATACAGTAATTTTGACAAATACTTCATCCACCAGAAGACCGTTGGACGAATACATAATAATTTGGCTGCACAGCTTCTCAAGGTCTTCTTTGTTGGTCGCAGAACGGTATATAACAAACAGATTGCTCTCAAAATGATATAATTTTGTGTCGTGCGGAACCACAAGAGCAAGCAAAGCACCGTATTCTGTAAGCAGTTTGTCGCCCACGGCCAGGCCGTGAAGAGAATTTATGTCGCCAAAGTCATCAATATCCACCATTATGATATAGCTTTGCTCTCCGTCTTCTTCTACGCTCATAGCTGTAATGGTTTCTGCAAGTTCCTGGTTAAAAGCTATGCGGTTTGGAAGTCCCGAAAGCTTATCAACATTGCGTATCTCGTCAAGATATATAGAAAACTGCCTCATGGCATCCAAATTGATAAGCGAACCCGCAATAAGTATAGGATTGCCGTTATCATCCTTGGTGCATTTTCCGGAAAAGGCCACCCAGAACGGCAAAGCATTTCTGCCTTTTAATCTGCATTCGGCTTTAAACACATCCGTTTTGCCGGAAAGCACCATTTCTAAAGCGTCAGTAAAAGCACCTCTGTCCAGCGGTATTACATGGTTAAGGAAAGTCTCCAAACCATTTTTCATTTTGCGGGTTTTAATGGATATCATTTCATAAATCTTTGAGGAAAATTCAAAGATATTTTTCTCAAGGTCAAATATAAAAATACAATCCGAGCTGCCTTCTATTATAAGTTTGCTTAATTCTTCATTGCGCACTTCTTGGCTGATATCATTAATGGTGCCGGCCAAAATAAGGGGGTTCCCCTCTTCGTCTCTGGAACATTTGCCTTTAAAGGACATCCAGCTTACAGAGCTTATATATGTGTTAAACACATTTGCTTTAAAGCTAAAATAGTCCGTTTCTCCGTCTCTTATCATAGACACTGCTTTAATAAGATTATCTTTTTCTTCTTGGTTACGCAAAAATCCAATAAGCCAATTAAAGGCATTTTCTATATATCGTGTTTTAAGCCCAAAGTCTTTGCAGAATCCTTCGCTGAATTCTATGGTATCGTTAGTAAAATCATAGTTATAATAATAATTAGCCGAGCCTTCTATAGCTAAAGTGTTTATTTCCTGCAAGCGTACAAAGGCAGAAAAGTCGCTGATGCTGCCCAGAGCCATGCTATCGGGATATTTGTAATATGCTTCGGTAAATAAATCCGATTCTTCCATGTCTTTGGTATAAACAACACGCATGCACACCCATGAATATATATTATTGTTAAAAGACATACGAAAAGGTGTAAAATCTTCATATCTGTATTTGCCTGTCAAGATGGTGTTAAAAGCCCGGTAAAGGCTTTCTCTGTCTTCGTAGTGTACATGCTCCACAAAATCGGCATAGGATATACGCAAATAACCTGCCTCGCCTTGATATATACCAAGTTTTCTGGCGGAATCTATGCCAAATTCCATAATTCCTGTCTTTAAATCAATAGAGAAATTTCCGAACATATTGGCTCGGATAATGGTATTAAGACGGGCAAATTCTTCCCTGGCGCTTGTTGTTTCTCTGTCCAAAGAAGCTTTTGCGGGCTTTTCGCCGACTAAAGACAATGAGGTTATTTCCATAAAATCAGACACCACACGATTGCGCCCTGTTTGTTTTGCGGCATATAAAGCACCATCGGCAAGCTCCACAAGATTGTAAGGATTTTCAACCTCTTCCGGCGTACGGCTGGCAACACCAATAGAAATAGTTACAAACGGCCCTCCGGCCTGTTCTGTTGTGGGTATTTCCAGTCTCTCTACAGCCAAACGCACTTTTTCGGCAAATTTTATCATATTATCGCCCGGCTTGTTGGCCACTACGGCAATAAATTCTTCCCCGCCGAAACGGGCAAACATATCACCCCTGCGGCGGAATTTGGTGGATATAGCTTCTGAAATACGTACAAGGCATTTATCTCCCTCTATATGGCCAAAGCTGTCGTTGTATAGTTTAAAATGGTCTACATCCATCATCATAACGGTAAGTGACTGACCTCTTCCTCTTGATGACTCCCAAATTTTGTTCATATATTCGTCAAAGGCTCTGCGGTTGCTTATTTTTGTAAGTACATCCGTAACTGTAAGTTTTCTGAGCGACTGATTTTGCTCTGCTATTTTTTGGCTTTCTTCATAGGCGCGCAAATGAAATGACTTATAAATCGAAGAACTTAAAATGGCCGCAAACATCATAAATGCAGAAAATACAACGCCTATAATATACATATCAAGAGGATGACCCCATAATAGCTTATATACCATAGTGGCCGCAAGATAGCATGCAAGCAGCAGATTTGTCGTCCTTTTTCTAAAGATAGGCATAAGGGCTATTAATACGGCACCGCTTAAAAAGCGTATAGGGTTGAAAAGACCCAGAAAATATTGCATTATTATAAAATCATCTATAAAAAGTATGATTATAGCCGTAATATAAATCATATTAGCAACTCTCATATGCAATAAAAGGCCTTTTGTGATTTTTTTTATTCCATAGCTTGCTAACAGAAGAAAAATAAAGTACAATACAGAGTATAGAGAAAATGAAAGTTCCATAGTCCTTGTGGGGACATTCAGAAGAATAGGATATAAAACCAAATACACCAATATCAATGAAATGTGGTGCAGGCCCATAAGCAAAAAGAAAAACGGCAGGCGCTTTACATTGGTTTCGTGACAGTGCTTAAAATACCTGTCTTTGTACTCTTCAGGCACAGTATCGGCAATTAAGTTCTTAATATTTTTTTTTGAATCTCCTGATTCGTGGCTGGCATAGCCCATTCTGTACCTCCAAGCGAATTGCTAAATTTATCTATGTCTTGGTATTATAATATTATTTTATAAAATTTTCAACTATAACTTTTAATCGCACCAAAAACAAAGGGGGAAATTATTTTGGCTAAGAAAATTTTAGTAGTAGATGACGAAAAGAAAATTGTGGATATTGTAGCCTTTAATTTGCAAAAAGAAGGTTATGAAGTAGTTGTGGCAAGGGATGGAGAATACTGTTTGGCAGCTTTTGAAAAAGAACGGCCGGACCTTGTTATTTTAGATATTATGATGCCCAAAATGGATGGTTTTGAAGCATGCCGTAAGATAAGAGAAAAATCCCAAGTGCCTATAATAATGCTTACCGCAAGAGCCGAAGAGGTTGATAAAGTGCTGGGTCTGGAGCTTGGAGCCGATGACTATATGGTAAAACCTTTTGGTGTGAGGGAGCTTTTAGCAAGGGTAAAAGCCAATCTGCGCCGCACAGACGGCAAAAAGGACACAAGGGCCGCAAGTGTTGCAACTTTTGGAGATTTAGAAATAGATTCTGCCCGTTATGAAGTGCGGCGCAAAGGCGAAGCATTAGAGCTTACCCATAGAGAGTTTGAGCTTATCAAATTCCTGGCCACGCAGAATTCTCAGGTATTTTCCAGAGAGGCGCTCTTGGAAAAGGTTTGGGGATATGAGTATTTTGGGGATGTACGCACGGTAGATGTTACCATACGAAGACTGCGGTCGAAAGTAGAGGAAAATCCCGAAAATCCCAAATATATTTTAACCAAGCGCGGCGTTGGGTATTATTTTAAGATGGATGTATAAGAAAGCAGAAAGCAGATACTAGAGAGTAGAGATTGGTGCAATGAGTATACGCTGGAAATTGGCAATAATGTTTATATCCTTAGTGTTTTTGGTGATGATGTCAACAGGCACTTTTATTATAGTAACTTTGCGCATGTCTGAAGAAACCGCAAGAGCCGGGGACCTCGAAGGCCGCGCGCTGGATATTTACAGCACGGTTATAGAAGCCGCTTTTAATATGCCGGACTTTGACCCATCAGACGGAAGGGATGCATTAGAGGCTTTGTTTACCCAAAGCTTTTCCGAATTGGTGTCTAATCGTATTCCCGAAGGCATACAGGCATTTATCATCAGCGGCGAAAATTTTATGACATTGGAAACAAATGCCGATAGGTCTACGGATTTTTATAATTTTATGACACAGCAGGTTGTAATCACTGCTTTGCAAGGCAATACGGATTTTTCGGCTTGGCGCAGTTATCTTGACCACCTTGGAAATTCCTATGCGTGGTTTGAATTTGCCATGCCTGTATTTTTGGATGGAATGACCGGAAGCGATTTTCCTGACTATGTTATATACATACGTTCAAGCGCCGAAACTTTTAATGCCAGCCTTAGAAGAATCACACAGACCATTGGCCTTGTCTCTATTTTTGCCCTTGTCGCCTCTTCTGTTTTAAGCGTCATTTTTGCCGGGTCCCTTACACAAAATCTCCTGCGGCTTAACAAAAAGATTAAGGAATTTAAAGTAGGTGCGGGTGCAAATCCATTGACGGTTACCGCAAAAATTGCAAATGATGAAATCGGCCAGCTTGCTGTAAGTTTTAACAATATGGAAGAAAATTTGGAAAGGGGCATGGCCACCTTAACAAACGAAAAAAACAAAATGGAAATTATTATGTATAATATGAGCGACGGCGTTCTTGCTTATGACGAAGGCGGTGTGTTGATACATTCCAATTATGCATGCGAAGAGCTTTTAGGTATGGAAAATATTGTTTCAATGTCTATGGCAGAGCTTTTTGCAAAGATTGACATTGACCTTCCGGAAGATGGTTCCATAGAAAACATGGAAGACGCCATCATCAATATAGGCGAAAAATATATAAACACCGGCTTTAACCCCTACAAAGACCACAGCGGACGCATATTGGGCGTTATCATTGTTTTTCAGGACATTACAAAACACATGCTGTTAGATAACATGCGCAAAGAATTTGTTGCAAACGTATCGCATGAAATACGCACGCCGTTAACCACAATAAAATCCTATACGGAAACTTTGCTGGACGGAGCAGCAGAATCCGAAGACCTTCGCAATGAATTTCTTTCTGTCATAAACAGCGAAGCAGACCGCATGGCGGCCATTGTTAAAGACCTTTTAGAACTGTCCCGCTTTGACAGCAAGCGCATGGAATTTGATTATAAATTTACTGACCTTGCAGAACTTGTAAGCAGCAATGTACGCCAGCATAAGGTAAGCGCAGATAAGCTGGGCAAAGAAATTAACTTTACAAGCCATGTTATTTCAGCGCATATACATGTAGACCCGGAAAGAATAAATCAAGTGCTTAACAATATCATAACAAATTCTTTCAGATACAGCGGAGACAACGCAAAAATAGATGTGGACATCCACGAAAGCGGACGTTTTTATATGGTATATATAACAGACAATGGTATAGGCATACCAAGAGAGGATTTACGCCGTGTTTTTGAGCGTTTTTACAGGGTGGACAAAGCCAGGAGCAGAGAACTTGGCGGCACCGGTCTTGGGTTGTCTATCGCCAAGGAAATAATGGAGGCGCACGGAGGCAGAATCAATGTTTCCAGCGAGCTTGGCGAAGGAACCACTATGATGCTTAGATTTCCTAAAGAATTTAGCTGATATTAGCTGATATAGATACAAATACCGTCATAAACGCCTTCTTGTTACTTTTTTATTTCATTACAATATTTTTCTATCAATTTAACTGCAGCTATGTTATAATAGCCCCAATTGGGTTTTTGTGCATAAAGACTTTTAGGAGGAATTTTTTATGAGTAATGCTTTGGAAAACACCATTAATGATTTTAAAGCGCATTTGGACCGCATGCGCATGTTTAGCAGTGCAATGGGCATAATGGGCTTTGACTCCCATACAATTGCACCAAAAGGTGCTGTGGCCGCAAGGGCCAAGCGCGACGGCTTTTTTGCCGCCGAAATGTTTGCTATGGCAACGGGAGAAAAAATGAAGAATCTGCTTGAATCCCTTGAACCTCATGCAGATAAACTGGACCCCATCACATTCGCAATGTATAGGGGTGCTAAAAAGAGCTTCGATAGAAATACCAAAATTCCGGCAGAAAAAGTGCGTGAATTCAGCGAGCTTACAAGCAAATCCTATGTAGCTTGGGAAGAAGCAAAAAATAATGACGACTTTCCATCTTATGCGCCATTTTTAAAAGACATAATACGCATGCAAAAAGAAATGGTGGAATATAGACGTGTTGACGATACTCCGGCCTATGACCTGCTTCTGGATGACTACGAAGAAGGCATGACCATGAAGATTTATGACGAGTATTTCACAAAGGTACGTGCAGCTATTGTTCCGCTGTTAAAAGCCATAATGGGAAGCAGCAAAAAGATAGATACTTCACTGCGCAACTCCTTTGTAAGCATAGAGGACCAAAGGAAAATATCTGAATTTGTAGCCAAAAAGGTTGGTTATGACCTTAACAGAGGCTATATTTGCGAAACAGCGCATCCTTTCTGCAGCGGCAGCCACAGGGACGACATACGCATAACCACACGCTATGATGAAAAGGATTTTATATCCAGTTTTTACAGTATTTTACATGAATGCGGACACGCTATTTATGAGCAAAATACTGGTGATGATATTGCAGAAACAGTATTGTCAAGGGGCGTATCAATGGGACTGCACGAAAGCCAGTCTCGCTTCTATGAAAATGTTATAGGGCGCAGCGAAGGTTTTTGGCAGTATATTACAGAAGAGCTGAAAACATATCTTCCGGATTCTTTCAAAGACATTACTGCCCGCCAATTTTATGAAGCCGCCAACGAAGCGAAGCCGTCCCTTATAAGGGTAGAGGCCGACGAACTTACATATTCACTTCATATAATGGTGCGCTACGAAATAGAGCGTATGCTTTTCACTGAAGATGTGGATATAAATGACCTCCCTGCCATTTGGAACAAAAAATATGAAGAATATTTGGGCATAACCCCGCCAAGCAACAAACTGGGCGTACTTCAAGATGTACATTGGTCCGGCGGCTCTTTCGGCTATTTCCCGACATACTCTTTGGGAAGTGCCTATTCTGCCCAATTCTTAGAATATATGAAAAGAGAACTGCCTTTTGACGAATTGATAGCAAAGGGAGACTTTGCCGCTATCACCGCTTGGCTTAAAGACAAAATTCACCGCCACGGCTCTATATACACGCCAACAGACCTTGTAAACAAAATTGCAGGAGAGCAGCTTAATGCAGACTATTATGCTAAATATTTGCAGGATAAGTTTGGTGCATTGTATGGCGTGAACGCTTAGTACCCTAAAGCGATAATTAATACATATGCATATAAAGCATAAACTGCGGTAAAATATAAAATAATGTCTTCATTTGTGAAATTGCCTGTTGACAAAACGGCAAAGCATAATATATTATGTTTGTACAGTTCTAAATAGTTTTATAAATTTCTACAATTTAAAGGAGATGGGTCTGTGTTTAAAAATATCAAAATTAGCAGCAAGCTGGGGCTTGGTTTTGGTTTGCTTTTGATTATTACTGCAATAATCACTTTTTACTCTGCATTTTCTATGTTTGCTATGAACAGCGAAGCCACATATGTTATAGAAGGTCCCTATACCCGATATAGCCTTATCAGGGATATAGAGGTATACATGATGGATGCAAGGCGCACCATGAACAGAATTTCTATGTACGGCGGCGCCGGAAATCCGGATGAACTTGGCAATATAACTTTGCAGGAAAACGGCGTACGTGCCATAATATCCGATGTTGATAATGCTTTAGCAGCATACAGGCTTTCTATGGATACCGACCCCAGACTGTCGGGCACAGTGCTTGCGGAGCGTCATGCCGTTGTAAACAACTTGGAAGCCGCCTTAAATGACTATTGGGACCAAATCTTTGCTGTTTTAGCAGCCGCTCGCAATTTTGATATTGATGAAGCTGTTGAAATAACCCGTAATGCCGGACCTATAGTAACCAGAGCTCTTGGGCATATAGAATATCTAAAAAATGTCAGTATTAACTTTATGAATAATATTGTTGCTGATTTAGATTCTTATGCTTTAAACAATGTGTGGCTGTTAATCGGCTTAACGGCGGCGGGTGTTCTTATAGGTATCTTGGCAGCTTACTTTATCACAAAATCTATCACCGGACCTGTTAATAAAATCAGCTCCTTGGTAAGTGATGTTTCCAAAGGTAACATAAATGTCAATATAGACCGCAGCTTGGTATCCAAAGATGAAATTGGCCTTCTTACACAAGATGTATACGGCCTTGTAGATGTCATGCGCAGTTTGATTGATGACCTGAATAAACTGTCTCATGAATTTTCTATAATGGGTGATATCGAATATCGTGTAGATATAAGTAAATACCAAAATGCTTTTAAAGAGCTTATGGAAAAATCCAATTATATTATCGAAACCCAGTCTGCAGATATTTTGCCTATGATTGATGCAGTCAACAGCATAGCTAACGGCGTTTTTGACGTAAGGATTGATGATTTGCCGGGCAAGAAAATTGTTCTGCCCGATGCTATGCGTTCAATTGTATCTAAAATAAACGAGCTTTATAATTCTATTTCTTCAATGGCTTCAAAAGCAGCAGAAGGCGACCTTGCAGTTCGATTAGACGAAAGTAAGTTTGAAGGAAACTGGAAATCTATGGCTCTAAAACTAAACTCTCTGGTCTCTTCTGTGGCCGAACCTATATCAGCCGTAGAAGCTTCTTTACAGCTTATGAGCCATGGCAATTTTGAAGAAGCCCGTATAGAAGAAGAATTTAAAGGCACCTTTGAAAGTTTGAAAAATGCACTTAATGTAACCGAAGAAATGACCTTAAGTTATGTCAATGAAATTTCCAATGTGCTTTCACAAATGGCTAAAGGTGACTATACTGTCAGTATTACAAGGGATTATGCCGGAGATTATGCTCCAATTAAAGATGCCGTAAATGTCATTCTGGACTCTTTAAATAACACCATGAGCGAAATTCAAGCGGCATCATCACAAGTATTGTCCGGCGCAGAGCAAATTTCACAGTCCTCTATGTATCTTGCGGAAGGTTCCAGCAGACAGGCCAGCGCAATTGAGGAACTTACAGCTTCTATTGAGATTATAAACGAAAAAACCAGAGAATCTGCCGAAAATGCTTCTGATGCCAACCAAAGAGCCAGCTCTACAGCAGACTATGCCGTTAAAGGCGGTGAAGCTGTTAAGGCCATGCAGGATATTATGGATAATGTTAAGGCATCTTCTGCCGGCATAGGAAAAATTATCGGTGTTATATCCGATATTGCTTTCCAAACCAACCTTCTTGCTCTTAATGCCTCGGTTGAGGCTGCCAGAGCAGGCGAACACGGCAAATCCTTCGGCGTTGTTGCTGATGAAGTTCGTTCGCTTGCAAATAAGAGCCAAAAATCCGCTTCTGACACAGCCGTTATTATTGAAGAGGATTCCAATGTAGTAGAACAAGGTATATCAGCCTCCATTCAGGTTGGCGAAGCCTTTAACACAATTATTGAAGATATACGCCAAATATCAGACCTTGCACATCAAATTGCAACGATGTCGCAAGACCAGGCGGAATCCATCAACCATATCAATACATCCGTTGGTGAGATTTCTAAAGTTATTCAGGATAATTCCGCAACAGCCGAAGAATCCGCTTCTGCTTCGGAAGAACTGAATTCTCAAGCAGAAATGCTGCGTGAGCTGGTGTCTATGTTTAAGCTGCGTAAGATGTAAACACTATTGTTTAAAGAAGAACAATCTCGAAGGTGGAATTTCAAAATTTAAGCGCAGACCGCTTATATTCAAAAAGCTATCAGTATAAACTGATAGCTTTTTTATTGCTTGTTTATTTACCTATAGCCGTTCCGATTTAAAATCAGCCGAAGCAAGCTTTTATTTCGCAACGCTTCAATGAGGAATAAAACACAGTCTGAGGCTGATTTAAACGGAACGGCTACGGGCATTCCCATTCGCAAAACTCAAGAATGAAGCCGTTGATATCGGTAAGGCAAAAACCCTTAGTACCCCATACATATGAAGAAATTCCCGTTAGCTTATCCCATCCTTTTTCAATTATAGAATGACGCATTTCTTCTATACCGCTAACAAAAATGAAAGCGTTGCAGTTGTATGATATATCAGCGGTTTTGTTTCCCGGCCTTAGATGGAAGCCTTTGAAACTTTGGTAACTATGCAAATTGCCCTCCATAGAATAAGGACTTATTATAGCATGCTGCCATTTTTCAATACCTTCTTCATCATCACCGGCACTCCATCCAAGGTATTTTTTATACCAGTCAACCGTGTCCTTCATAGACGGTACGTACATAATTTGCTCTACACTGTCAATATAACCGCTTGACTTAAATATTGCCGCTATATCTTTCAGCAGAGGATTATTCACATCGGAACGCCAAGTTCTAAAATCGCTGTCACTTATACGATAAATACTTGCATCATCACAGCACGCAAGAATACGAAGCAATTCATCATAAGATAATTTGCCGTTTGTAATATCCATAAATTCTTGACCGGTAGTAATGTTGGCAAGTTCGGATAATACTGCCGTACCAAATTTAGAGTTTGCCTTTGCGCATTGCAAAAGCTGTTTTTGCGCATGAAGTGACATACACGGAATTGTTTTTGCACCTATTTCACATAAATTTAGGATTGCCATAATGGCATCTCTCCTTTCTTTTTGGAGGGCGGGCAAATTATCAATTTCGTTTAACAATCTCTTTAAACTTTGGCGGGCTTCGTATAGCCTGCTTTTTACTGTTGCGGTATTAATTGATAAAAGCAAAGCAATTTCTTGCATACTGTAACCGCCAAAGTATTTTAAAAGAATAACCTGACGCTGGGTTGCTGACAAATAGTCTATTGCTTTATACAGTTCGTCGTAGTTTGCGTCTTTTTTCTGCTCTGCGTGCGGCTCTTGCAATAAAGATGTCCTTTCACGCATGCGATAAAATTGAGTTATTTCATTTTTGCATATTGTAAACAGCCATGGTGCAAGAGATGAGGGATTGCGTACAGACTTATGATGCATAAATGCTTTTAAAATAGTGTTTTGCGCTATGTCTGCCGCATCATGGTTATTTTTTACATTCTTTAAAATATGGTAAAAAAGTTTTGAATAATTTGCATCCAACAGCGATTGGAAATTGTTCATTTGCTCTCCTCCTTTCATCATTAAGACGCAGGGCGTGGTGAAAAGTTGGGTTAACAAATTATTTTTATCATAACCACTCCCTAACGTAGTTTATTGTGAATATATGCCTCACGTAGGGGCGGCCTGTGGCCGCCCGCTGTTCGCAATAGATATATTTGGTCTATACGCAAGGTTCGGGCGGCTGCAAGCCGCCCCTGCAATATGTAAGTTATGTAAGTCCGCCGCCATAGCGAGCTAAATGGCCAATTAACAGAGAACGACAAGAAATATAAAAAGGATTAAGGCAGCTACTATGCAGCCTTAATCCTTAAACGCAGTTTCTTAGTTTAATCCAAACAATTCATAAACAAAGACCAAAGGTACCCAAGATATTCCGCTTTCAATAAAGCCGCCGGCATAATTAACAAAAACCTCATGAGCTGTGCCATCGGCTGTAGTTATTATAACAGCTCCGGCTTCGGCATTCCAGTCCACTTGTGCATCCAAGCTGTATGCAAAGGCACGAAGCGGCACATAAACCACGCCGTCAACTTCACGCATAAGCTCGGCAGGAGCTTCCCAGCCAATAAGATAAAGAACAGTTTCCAAGGCATCCATACCGGGAAGATTTGCAATTTGAGGAATAACGCCAAATTCTTCAATAGAACGGCCATATTCATCTACAGTATACCCAAGGTCAATACGGAATGCTATACCTGTATTCGGCATAACCGTCCAAGTGTGAAACACACCCGTTACCCTTGATGTAGGCTCACCAACCGTTGTTGCAAAGCCTGTTGCATTTGCTATTTTAGCGGCGGCATTAGACGCAGATGCAGAGCCGCTATCCGTCAAAAGCCAAATTTGGCCGCCGAAGGGGAAGCCGTTTTCCGCAGGTGTTAACACGCTTTGGAATATAAAGGCATAATCAAGCAAAGCTAAATCATCTTCGTTAAAATATGGCATTGGATTGTTTTGCAAAAATTCGTTAGCAGTCATTCTGTCATAATATGCGCCAAACAGCATGGAAGAAGCAACAATTTCAAAACGGTTTTCTGTTATCTCGCTTGAAATTATAAATTCAGGATTCATAAATGTAAGTGTTTCATTGGCCAGCATTCTTACAACATAAAGCGGGAAATACATTGCCAAACCGCCGCCGTTGCCCCTTATGTCAATTATAAGATGCTCAAAATCCTGCACCTCTTCAAAAAACGGAAAAAGAACTTCAGAATCAAACCCGGGATTGTTCATAAAGCTTGCTATTCTGAAATATGCAATTTCGTCCGGTTCAATTATATATGTAGTGATATTCCCGGGTTCAAATGTGCCCATTGTTTCAAAAAGATTGACGTCAAAATCAAATTCGTCCGGGTCAATATTATAAAACCAAAGCGTCTGTGGATTATCAAAAATTTCTACATTAATTCTTGATATTAAATTGCTTGCGTTGAAACTAAGTTCTATATCAATACCAAGCTCTTCCATAGCCGATGCAAGCTCCATTATTCCTTCCTGCAGTATTCCAAGTTCATAATGATGTATAGTATGGGCCGCAGAGAAGAAATTATGATTGAATGTAAGGGGAACTTCCGGCATTAGATGACCAAAAGCTTCAATTGAAATGCCAAATCCAACCAAAATGGAAAAAAGATAGGCCGCAGCAACATAAAGGTCATCTTCCGGGTTAATAAAGCGCTCATCTTCAAGAATTACTGCAAGATTTGGGAATACCTGCATGTTATATATCGTGCTGCGAAATAATGCCAGAATCTCTTCCAAGTCTTGCCCAAATACTCTGCCCACTACATTTTGTCCCGGAAATATTTCAAAAATAACTTCGGTAAGATGGTCAAAATCGTAAAGTGCAATATCTCTGGCGGCTTCGTTAATTTCAATTGGCGGGAACATAAAAAGAAGTTCTTCGATAGCCGCTTGCAGGGGACTGCTTTCATCAACCTCATTGGCAAATGCCGTGACCGGAACAAAGGCCAGTATACCAACCAAGGCCGAAGCCACAAGTTTTTTTGCCATTTTTTTAAAAAACTTCATAAAAAACCTCCTGAAAATATATATTATTTAGTTTACGGCGGGAATTATAATAAACACAGTTCATTCGTCTTCCTTTTTATCACCAGCTATATTTTTCAATCTGTCCAAATTTAGAACATTGGAATTGCTGTCATAATATTGATGCTCTGCTTCTTCGATATATACAACCGTTTCCTTTTTCGGCTCATTCTCTTTCTTTTCAGATACCGGTTCGTTCCCCTCATCTTTCTTTTCATCTTTATCCAAATCCAGCTGCAAAGGCTCTAATTGTCCTACAGCAAGCTCCGGGTCAAGGTCCGGGCGATATTTCTTAAAGGCCTTTACAAATAAATAGGAGGAGAAATAGATATAAACACCGGGAGCTATGATTATAAAAGGCGGCATAAAGTCTACCATGAATACAACGCCCACAAGCAATGCCAGATTGGATATGGTGATAAGGATATGGCGGTTTGCCAAAATAAAGGCGGTTTTAAAGACCTGTATATACTTTAGCTCAAAACGGGATATAAGCGGAAAAGCGTACATAGAAATAAATGTTATCTCAATAAAGACTACAAATTGAATAGCAAGTATCCAATTGCCCAAATCATTTTCAAAACTAAGGCCCCATATATTAAAAATAAGAATGGCGTATATAATGAAAATAGTTAAAAATACTTTGGTGGATGCAAAGAAATTAAGTCTGTAGGACTTCCAAAAATCTGCCCAAAGATAGCCGTCTCTGCCGTTTGCTCGCTTTGTTGTAACATAGAAAACGGCTGTGGTGGATGCCCCTATAGTAACTATCGGCAGGCTTCCAATAATCCATAATATGCCCAAAATCATAACATCAGCAATGACTGTGCCAATCCTAAAAAACGGTCCATCTATTCCAAAAAATCCCATTATGATTCTCCTTTGTATCCATCTTCGTTAAGTATACATCATTTTTACTTATGATGCAAGCTAAGGGGTTAGCCGCACGCCCATGCAAGATGAGATTCTATAAATTAAAGAAAACCAGCCCTATACCGATTGCAGCCGCCAAAGCCAATACATAATATGCAAAATAACTCAATTTGGCCTTTTTAATTGCTGTCAGCATAAAGTTTATAGCCAAATAACCGGACAGCATGGAAGCAATAAACCCTGCGCCCAAAGTTATGAAATTTAAGTCCTCAAGAAGCACATTACCTCTGACTATATGACTGATTTGCAGTGCAAGTGCGCCTAAAATCGCCGGTATAGACATAAGAAATGCGAATTTTGCGGCATCTTCTCTTGCGATACCGCGGGAAAGTGATGCTGCAATGGTAGAGCCGGAACGGGATATGCCCGGGAAAACCGCAATGCCTTGGGCTATACCGACGAACAAAGCATCCAAAAAGGTGATATTTTCGGTCTTTTTGCTGTTTCTGCGCAGTCTGTCAGTCAAAATAAGAACGGTGCCTGTTATAACAAATCCCACTGCAAGAAAAGACAGTGAAGAAAAGGCGGCCTCTATTGCATCTTCAAAGAATATCCCCACAATGGCGGCGGGTATGGTAGCACAGACAAGAAGATATGTCAGCTTTTGAAAGGGCTTTTTAATTAACTCCCAAATAGTTTTGCGATACACCACAACAACAGGTATTAATGTGCCCACATGCACTACAATATTAAAGGCCATATTATTGTCGTCAATGCCAAATAATGCCTGTGTCAAAGCCAAGTGACCGCTGCTGGATATAGGCAGAAATTCTGCAAGACCTTGTATTATACCTAAAATTATCGCTTCTAATAGTGTCATATCTTCCTCCGGTTTGCTTTTATTAGACAAGTATATAACAGTATATCATAACTTATCACATTTTTCCAGAGCGATATATTCCTGTTTCTCAGCGCAAATACATGAACCCTTTGTAACCCCCAAACACTAGAGGAGAAATCCGGCACGTTCGTTCAAGCCCGCAATGGCGGCGTTAGCAGTGTCATTGTATTTGAATTTTTTCATGCGTTTGCCCTGAGTTTTGCTTCCATAATAAAATCAGATATATTCCATAATTAAAAAATATATAGACAAGCTTAGAAATCAGATTTATAATCAGTATATAGAATATAAAATCTTTGGAGGGAATTAATATGAGGGAAGTTGCTGTTGTATCTGCCATGCGTACCGCTATAGGTTCTTTCGGCGGGTCTTTGAAAGATGTTTCCGCTGTAAATTTGGGCATCACCGCTGCCAAGGCCGCTATGGAGCGCGCCGGTATTTCTCAGGTTGATGAAGTTATTTTCGGAAATGTGCTTTCTGCCGGTCTTGGGCAGAATGTTGCCCGCCAGATAGCCATTGGATGCGGTTTGGATGTTTGCACACCTGCTTTTGTGGTAAACCATGTATGTGCATCGGGCTTAAAAGCCGTTACGCTTGCGGCACAGTCTATTGCCTTGGGCAATGCCGATGTGGTATTGGCCGGGGGAACGGAAAATATGAGCAGCGCACCATATATTGCGCAGAATGCAAGATGGGGATTGCGCATGGGTAACGGTAATATGCTTGATACTTTGGTACATGACGGCTTGACAGATGTTTTTAATAACTACCACATGGGCATAACCGCCGAAAATATAGCCAAGAAATACAATATATCAAGGGAAGCGCAGGATAGGTTAGCGTCGGACAGCCAAAATAAGGCCGAAGCGGCCATTGCCGTAGGAAAGTTTAAAGATGAAATTGCTCCTGTCCATATTCCTCAAAGAAAAGGAGAGCCTGTTGTAGTTGATACAGACGAATACCCACGGGCAGGCGTTACGGCGGAATCTTTGGGCAAATTGCGTCCGGCTTTTGATAAAGAAGGCAGTGTTACGGCAGGAAATGCTTCCGGCATAAATGATGGGGCTGCGGCTCTTGTGTTAATGAGTGCAGAAAAGGCCAAAAGCTTGGGCATTACTCCACTAGCCATTATAAAATCATATGCAGCGGCAGGTGTTGAGCCTTCTTTAATGGGTACAGGCCCAATTCCTTCCACTCAAAAGGCCTTGGAGCAGGCAGGGCTTGAAATAAGCCAGATTGACTTGGTGGAAGCCAATGAGGCCTTTGCAGTACAAGCTAAATGCGTTGTTGACGAACTTAAAATTAATCCCGATATCGTTAATGTAAACGGCGGCGCAATTGCGCTGGGCCATCCAATTGGGGCCAGCGGCGCACGCATATTGGTTACATTGCTTCATGAAATGGGGCGCAGAAAGAGCAAGTACGGCCTTGCAACCCTTTGTGTCGGCGGCGGTCAAGGACTGTCTGTGATTGTTGAAAGAGAGGGATGCTGATAATGGCATTAAACAAAGTAATATCAATGGATGATGCTGTTGCCAAGATAAAAAGCGGCGATACTGTAATGATTGGCGGCTTTGGAGTAGTAGGCACGCCGCACAAGCTTGTTGATGCCCTTCTTGCGTCTGATATTAAAGATATAACATTGATTTGCAATGATACGGCTTGGGAAGATAAGGGCTTGGGAAGACTGATAACAAATAACCGCTGCAAAAAGGTGATAGCCTCACATATAGGCACCAACAAACAGACAGGCGCAAAAATGAATGCGGGCGAGCTTGAAGTAGAGCTGGTTCCGCAGGGGACACTGGCAGAGCGCATAAGAGCCGCTGCATATGGTTTGGGCGGCGTGTTAACGCAGACAGGGCTTGGAACCGCAGTTGAAGAAGGAAAGGACAAAATAGAAATAGACGGCAAAGAATATTTGTTAGAAAAACCCCTTCATGCTGATGTAGCTTTGGTTTTTGGTGCTGTTGCTGACGCAAGCGGCAATATGTCCTATATAGGGGCTGCGGCAAATTTTAATAATGTAATGGCGGGTGCAGCTAAGATTACAATAGCGGAAGCAGGGGAATTGATGCCTATAGGCGGCATGAACCCCAACCAGGTAGCCACGCCCGGCATTTTTATAGATTATGTAGTTAAGGGGGCTGTACATGGATAAATTTCAAATTCAAAATGACATAGCAAAACGAGCGGCCCAGGAACTTTGCAACGGACAATATGTTAATTTGGGTATAGGCTTGCCCACAAAAGTGGCTGATTTTGTGCCTGATGGGATGAATGTGGTCTTTCATTCAGAAAACGGCTTTATAGGCATGGGTCCTGTGCCTAAAGAAGAGGAAACTGACCCCACTATAGTAAACGCAGGCGGAGACTATGTAACAATCCTTCCGGGAGGCGCATTTTTTGACAGCATAACTTCCTTCGGAATGGTGCGCGGCGGACATTTGGATGTTACTGTTTTAGGCGCATTACAGGTAGACGAAAAAGGTAATATTGCAAATTATATGATACCCGGGAAAATGGTGCCGGGTATGGGCGGCGCTATGGATTTGCTTATAGGCGCAAAGAAAGTGATTGTTTCTATGGAACATACAGCCAAGGGCAGCCCAAAGATTTTGACAGAGTGTAACCTTCCCTTGACGGCCAAAGGCGTTGTTGATTTGATTATAACCGAAATGGCCGTGATAAAAGTTACGGATGAGGGTCTTATGCTGACCGAATTGCGCAATGGATATACTGCGGATGAAGTGCAGGCGGCTACGGAAGCTCGATTAATTAGATTGTAACAGCTGCAGCATAATGGCATTGGTTTTATTATAAACCAATGCCATTAATTTTCTTAGCACCCCAAACAGAAAGTTGACCATTATCATCTTTTTCAAAAACATACCGCTCGTCAGCCCAAGTGTGGTGAAAAATATTTTCACCAATTGCATATGCAGGCAAAACCATCTCATCATCAACAATCAATTCAATTCCATCACCTTGAAGCTTCACTTCTATGCCAAAGTCGTTGCATTCATAGCGTCCGGCAAAGCTATTCATGGTTTCGGGTGTCATTTGGAAATTTGGCGGCCGTGTGGGTGCTGCATACTTTTTATCAAGCACAATTGCCGCAATAACTTCGCTTATCTTGCCAACGGCGGCAAAGCCGTAATTGCTCAAAACCGCTACAGCAAAATCATTATCTACATGACGGCGAAAGTCGGATAAAAACCCAACACAGCCGCCATCATGTTCAATTACTGTTTTGCCGGCTCGCCTATTTACGAACACGCCGTAGCCATACCCTTCCATGTAAGCTGTATTCATCTTTATGATTGATTCCTTGGTAAGCAGTTTGCCGGTTTTTAGCGCATCATCCCATATCAACAAATCCTCGGCAGTTGAATACATCCCTCCGGATGAAAGAACAGTATCCATATTTATATAATGACAATGAATCAGTTGGTCTTTGGTTAAATGATAGCCCGAAGCCATATCATCCACAATCGTCATATCTTCAACGCCTGTGTCAAGCATGCCAAGCACAAGCGGCTTAAAAATTGCATCACTCAAAAAATCTTTGTATGTCTGCCCCGACAACCTCTCAATCAACATACCAAGCAAATAATATCCGGTATTACAATAACTCCATTTTGTACCCGGTTCAAAATCTTTTTTCCATTCACTTGATGTAAATTTCTTGATTAAATCGGCTTTTTTATGTGGTATTCTGTGAAAAATTCCTTTTGAGTCCTCAAGGCTTGTATAATTAAACAGCCCCGATGTGTGCGTTAAAAGATGATGTATCGTTATTCTTTCGTCCAGCTCGTCACACTCCGAAAAGTATTTCTTAAAGCTGTCCTCAGTTTTTAACAATCCCCGCTCTTCCAAAAGCAGTATGGCGGCTGCCGTAAACTGCTTTGTCACCGACCAAATGCGGTGCTTGGTTTTAGGTGTGTTTGCTGCCTTATGCTCAATATTAGCATATCCATAGGATTTTGAAAAAATTACCTCACCGCCTAGTGAGCAAGCAACAGAGCCGCTAAATGCCCATAGTTTGGTGTACTGTTCCATATATTCGGTTATTTGATTCTTAATGCCCTTGTTTCTCATTATCCTCCTTCTCCTTCTTGCTCTCCAAAAAATCCTTCTCTGCCGCCTCTAAAAACTTAATAATACTTGAAACCGCCTGTGTAACATCAGGCGGCATTTTTTTGTTTGTTTGCTTATGCTTGTGCTTATCTTCCATTTATTTTATGCACCTTTCTTAATTAAATAAGAATATTGCCGTTCTGCCCCAAATGCTTCTTCATAATAGCACTATCTATAGTGCCAATATCCACATTTTCCATGCCCAAAGCTTGTAGAGCCTGCACTAATTGCCCTTCATTCTGCTTTAAAAAACCCTTTGCCGTATCATTTGCAGCAAGTCGAATACGTGCAGCCCCTTCAAAAAGGTTTATAAGACCCGCAATCTCTCCCATAGCTGTTTTAAGAGATAAATACAGCGTAACACCCTGACTTATATCCATATTTTCATTTATCACATACATAGCCACATCTGCAATGCGTCCGTTAAAATTCATTGCAAAACTATAGTCACTGCCTGTTTCAAGCATTTGTTTACGAAAGTTCAGGTTTTGCATAACTATATCTAATTTGGTTATTTTTTCTGCTTCCTTAGCATTATCCCCCGCCGCTTCAATATGGTCTATAAGCCTTTCGTTAAGCTCGGCAGGAGTTGCACCGGCGGCAAAATCAGATAAGTCTGAATTTTGCAGGCTCTCTGCCACTTCTGTAAGTTCCGTATCATTAAGCACAGCCAAATCTTCGTTAAGTTTGCGCTCTCTTGTGGCTTTAAGCTGGCGTATGTTATTTAAGCTAACAGGCATGCCGGTATTTACCAAAAAGCGTATATTGCCTTGTCCGTAGTTTGTAAGTTCTTCTATAGACTGATTTATGCGCTGTATATCCAAATCTGCCTGAGTTTCCATTTCACCTGCCGCTTCCATAGTTCGTGCAATTTCTTCCATTTTTGCAACAGAAGCAGGTAATGGGTCTGTCAAGCTTTCGGTTGCCACAAAATGCGCAAGCGGCCTTGGCCTTGCGGCAGAAATGAAGGACGATACCAAATGCTTTGCATAGTAAACATCATCTTCCACCGTATAATTAATGGTATTGCGTTTTGCCGAAGATGTGTCATAATTCTTGGAAAAATTCATTAGATTATGCAATGTTAAATCTATGCCCGCATTAACGGCAAAACCAATGCCTGCGCCATTATTTTTAGAGATTTTTCTAAGCATTTGATATATTTCTATAACCTGCTCATGCACCTGCGGAGGCACATCCCCTCCCGCCTCCATTTCCACGATATGGCGATACAATTTATCATTGTCATTGGTGCCGAATTGGTCGTTATATTGGTCTATATGGGACAATATCTCATCAATATGCATATTCGCCGGTATCATGCCGTCCGCTATCATCTGCGCGGCTATGCGCGGGTGCAGACGGCTTTGTACATCAGCCACTTTTGCGTCAATAGTCTTTATATCCTCAAGATTTTCGGCATTAAGCTCCATATTATTGGCGGTTAGTATGGCGGCGGCACGTATACTGTCTTCATCATTAGGCAAACCCAATGTTTTAAGCATCGGCGCAAACTGTTCCGCTATTTTATTAAATTTGTCGCCGTATTTAAGGCTTGCTACAGTTGCATTGGCTTCATATGTGGTTGCCGCTATATAATTTTCAAGGGCTGAAGGCGTAAATTCTACTTGTTTTTGAGCTATTGCGGCATAAACATCCTGTCCTATATGCGGAAGAGTAAAGATACTCTTAAAGGTATCAGCCATAGCCTTTATATCTTCTTCTGTATGGGCCGCCACTTCTTTAAGGGCCGCCAAAAGCTCGGTTTCTTTTGCTTTAAGCTCTTTAAGGGCCTCTATTTGAGGGTCAAGGTCAATTTCAAGCTCGCTGTCATATAATGCATAGCTGGCTTCATAGCTCATCATCAGGCGGGTTTCCGCCATTTGTATGCGGCTGTGCAGTTTTGGCAGTTCTTCTGAATTTGCGTTATCAGTGCTTTCTGTGCCATATCCCGGATTATAAACTTCAAGCGTGCCCAGATTAACCCCTTCATAATCAAGCTCTATTGCGCCTTGAATAAGGTTTTCCATGTCTATATTACCCTCAATATCCGATAAAAAGATGAGCCTGTTAAAATTATCAGCATCAAGCGGTATTTGGTTTTCAAGCAAAAAGCGGGCTTTGGCAAGATTTTCTTCGCCGGATTCTATGCCTTCTTTTTCAAAAAAGCGGGCAACTTCAGGCAGCAGAGTCTGCCAGACATTTTCGGTAATGGATTCACTTGTTTCTTTAACTGTACTATGGCTGTAAGTATATAAGTTATCAATAGTAATATCGGCATCTTGCTGTAACATTTGGGCAATTTGGCCGTCATTCAAATTCATTATTCCGTCCAGTTTTTGATTAAGTTCATCCACTATCCTCTGGCTGTTATTAGTAACAGCTTCACTTAACTGCGCCGAAACAGAATCCAAAAGCGCCACGGACACTTTATCTATATTAATACCTGCGGCTGCCAATTGTGCGGCGGCGGCACCTCTGACATTGCCTGTAATTCTGTCTATATTGCGTGTTAGGCGTGAAATGGCCTGGTTTGCTTTTTGCCTTAATTCGGCGGCGGCTTCATCAAAACCGCCGTCTAAGGGACTTTCCAAAGACCGCACAATATCTCTGTTTGTCATCAAACTGCGGAAATTGGGCTGGCTCATGGGAGTTGTTCCGGCTTCCGGAAAAACTTGTCTTAAAGCAAAACCTTCATCATTTTTTCTCACTTCAAAAAATACGGTATCACCCACATCGCCTTCCACTTGCCCTTCCCTAACACGAAGGGTTTCGCCGTTTTCCAGCCCAAGCACTGTATTATCTTTGGTTTTTTGGGTAATAAGGGCCGTGAGTATGCTGTCCTGCTGCAAGATAAGGGCATTGCTTCTGCTTCTTGGGGTTAGGGAATGGCTTCTAACCGTTTGATTATTTATATTAAACATATTGGGATTTGTCATAGCGTGGCCCTCCTGCGGGTTTTATCATAGCGTTTTAGTTATTCTATCATATCAATAATATTTCGGCAAATCTCAATTAAAGATTGACAGTTATTTTTTCAATATGCTAACATAATAAACGAGGGGATATTATGAAAATATTTCGTACAAAATGGAAAATATTAAATTTCTGGTTGGATGTTGTGCTGATATCGGCGGTGGTTGTCGCATTATTGTACATAGTTTTTTGGCCTGTTAGGGTTACGGGCAATTCTATGTCGCCTGCGGTTAATGCAGGCGACCAGGTTGTCGCTTCCCGAATTTTGGGTTTTTTTAACATGGTTTCAGCGGGAGATTTAGTATTAGTAGGTATAGATTTGCAGAATAACAGAGAGAATATAGTTAAGCGAATAGTTGGCGAACCTTTTGACCATGTGGTTATTATAGGCAGCAGTCTTTATGTAAATGGCCTTTCGGTTTCTTACGGTAATCTTTCGGGAAATGATATACATGTAGATGTGATTTTGGCAAACAATCAGTACTTTTTATTGGGCGATAACGGCATAATAAGCAGGGATAGCCGCCATTTCGGACCCGTTCTCTCTGAACAAATTTTAGCAAGGGTAATTTTGCGATACTTTCCGTTAAATTCTATGATGATTTATTGATGTTTATAAAATCATCGTTACAAAATCTATCCTCTAAATTTACAACTCCAATCACATTTGCCCATCAAAATTTCTACGAAAAATTTTGGTCAATTACCCAATATTTCTGTTGACGCAAGCAATATCTTATTGTATAATTATTAATAGGGTATTACAAATGTATCAAAATTTTTAAAAAAATTTTACAGCCGAAGCGAAAGCAAAGCTAACAAAGAATGGGGTGTTGTTTGTGTACATGAGAAATGATGTAGGAGCAGTCAGAAAAGATATCTCACAACATGTGGGGTCCAAAATCATGCTTGAAACAAACAAAGGAAGGCAGAAGTCACTGGTGTCCTCGGGAGTTATCAAAGAAGCCTACCCAGCCATCTTCACCGTGCTGCTTGATTCCAGCTCGGGCCCCAAAAGAACCGTTTCTTACAGCTATACCGACGTACTTACCAGGTCTGTGGAGATTACGGTTTTTAGTCATTAATAACATTACATGCCAAAACCCCTTGCTTATCACAAGGGGTTTTGGCATGTTTCTTATATCTTAGTTTGGGTATGGAATTATAATCTTTCCATTAAAAAACCACTCCTTTAGTCTGATTTTTTGTAATGTCAAGGGATGAATTATGCTTGACAAGCAGACCTGAGTGGTAGTATACTATTCTCAGGTCTTCTTTGGGCCTATTGTTTCGTGCTTGCTCGGGGTGATTTCTAGGTCAGGTCCGGGCAAGCACATTTTATTAGTGCCATTTTTTATATAGGAATGGCGTAAATCCATCCCTTGATATATACATAGTACCATTTTATACTAAGTTTTGATGTTCGTCAACACTTTTTTAAAAAAAATTTGTGTAGTTTAAAACTAGCGGCCTGCGTCGGTAGCCAAGCCTAAGATAAAAACCAATTACACCACCCAGCCATACCGTCATCCCCTATCCTCAAACACCTTAACAACGCCCTGTGTACCGTCCCTTCCATAACCTTTCTCCTGCGCTTTCACAAACATTTCAAGCGCTTTCTCGGTTATTGGCGCATATAAATCCCCCGCTTTTTGAGCTTCCTGCACAATCCCCAAATCTTTTACCACAAGGTCTATGTAAAAACCGGGCGCAAAATCCCTTGCGGCAATTTTTGAACCATAGGCTTTGAGCTGCCCTGATGCTCCAACACCGCCCATAATTACATTTATAAGCTTTTCAGGGTCAAGCCCTTCTTTTGCGGCAAGCATCATGCCTTCGCAAACGCCCATAAGGCTTGCGGCAACCATAATTTGATTGCACATTTTGCAGGCTTGTCCCGCGCCTGATTCGCCCATATGTGTAATGGTTTTGCCCATTGTTTCAAATACAGCATAAACTTTATCAAAAGCCGCCGCATCGCCGCCAACCATTATGGTAAGCGTTGCATTTTTTGCACCAATATCTCCGCCGCTTACAGGTGCATCCAGCATCACTGCCCCTTTTTCAGCAATTCTGCCCGCAAACTTCTTTGTGGCTTCTGAAGATATTGTACTCATATCCACCACAATCTTGCCGGCGCTTAGGCCGTCATATACGCCGTTTTCGCCGAATAAAACCATCTCAACATCCGGCGTATCACTTACCATAGTGATGATAATGTCGCAGGTTTCGGCAATATCCTTTGGGCTGTCCGATACTATTGCCCCAAGGGATGCAAGATTTTCTGCTTTGCTCTTGGTTCTGTTGTACAAATGCAAGCTATAACCCGCTTTTAAAATATTATGCGCCATATAATTGCCCATGATACCAAGGCCGATAAATCCGATTTTTTGCATATAATTTTATCCCCTTTTTTGTTTGCTTCCTGAATTACATTTTTAGCTTATCATAGCATATTTAACCAATAAGCGCAAACTTACGTAAGCGGGGCGGGTGCAAGCCGCCCCTACGGAGGTTTTGTCTCTTATGGGTTACAAGGATTGTAACAATCGTGTTGGTGGGATAATTATAAATTATCTTATATATCAATATCCATTTGCGTTTTCATTCTAATTTTATTACAAATAACCTCGTTAATTTCAATTCCCGATAAATTGCTTAAGGAATAATTCTTAGAATCAAAAACTATCACTTTGCTTGTTTTTGGATAGCATTTCCTATGTTTGGATTCACCTATCGTAATTACTTCGCCATATTTCCATGAAGTGGTTTCATGGCGTATTGTGCAGGGCAGCAGTATCCATTCCTTTTTGCTGTGACGCATGGCTACAAGATATAGCGATAATTTGCCTTTCACCATAATTTCAACTGTCCGGGCCGAAATTTCATTATTTAAAAAGCGGCCTCCGGTAATGGTTTTGTTAAAAATAAAATGTACTGAAAAAAATAGCAAATATAATGGGTATGCAAGGCTGGTATAAATCGTTACAATTTGTAGGATTATGTTAATATCATCAGCAGAAAATGCAAACATACTATATGATACTATAGATAGCAAGGAGAAAACGATGGTTAGCGCCTTTGAAATCTTTCTTGCTTTTGGAGAAAGAATATCATTTGTTGTTTTCTTGCCGCTTAATGCTCCATAAAGAGTAACAGTACTGGTTAAAATAAATAAAATTATCCACCCAAATAAGGTTATACCGTCAAAAAAATTGCTATCTATAATAAACAACAAAAACGGAAAGGCCGCGCCAAACCCTAATAATAAGATAATAAGCAAGAAGTCTAATAGATAATCGTCTTTATCAAATAAAATAAGACTTAAAGGAAGTCCATAAAAAGATGCTTTTGCAAACCTCATTAGATGAGCAAAGACCATAAAAAGAAAGCCTGTAGCCGCTATAAATACTATGGCCGAATTGCTTAAAATTTGTAGAATTGGCCCCAGTTCACTCATGTTTTGTCACCCCACCCCAATATAAATAGTATAGTGTTAACTAAAAAACACAAGATAAAACTTATCTAATTCCCTTCATGCACCCCATAACACACATGACAATGAAAATGCTTTGTATTCTGAAACTTACCCATATTCATAATAAGCTCACAGCCGCCCTTTTGGGCCATAATTTCATTTCCCGCCGTTCTTACGGCATTCATCAAGTCCAGCACTATCGGGTCATGCTCGTCAGTAAAGTCAAAAATTGAAGCAATATGTTTTTTTGAATTGATGCGTATATGTACCTCTGCCCACGAATCCGGAACATAGGCGGCTACAAAATGTTCAGAATCATATACAATCCCTGTAAGCTCGCCGTGCTCGTGTTTTTTATTAATTTCACATCCCCAGCAATTATTTTCCATAATATACCTCCAAATAAAAAGGGCGGCAGAATGCCGCCCATACTATTTAATCAATTATTAAACTGCCCATTCCCCGCCTTTAAACACAGGGACTTGAGTGCCGTCATACTTTGTTCCCATAATTTCCATGTCGGCGGTTCCCATCATAAAATCAGCATGCGTAAGGGATTGGTTAACGCCCATTTCATTAAGCTCTTCGTCGCTCTTGCCCAAAGCACCCTCTACAGTGTATGGATAAGCTTTACCCAGCGCAAGATGGCAGGACGCATTTTCATCATACAAAGTATTGTACCAAAGTATGCCGGATTGCGAAATTGGGGAAGAATGAGGAACAAGGGCGACTTCGCCCAGATAATCGGCATTTTCATGGGTGTGTATAAGGCTGTCCAGCAGATTTTCATTGGTTTTTGCGCCAAATTCAACCACTTTGCCGCCCTCAAATTTTAACCAGAAGTCTTCTATAACATTGCCCATATGAACAAGAGGTTTAGAGGAATATACTATACCGTTTACACCTGTGCGCAAAGGAGTTGTGAAAACTTCTTCGGTAGGTATATTTGCAATAAAATTATATCCCGTTCCGGCTTTTTCGCCGCAAGCAACCCAAAGATGTCCTTTCGGCAGTTCTATAACAAGGTCTGTGCCCAAGCTATTTTTAAAATGTATACTCTTGAAATTATGGCCCATCATAGCATCCACTTTTTGCTGCAAATTGGCAATATGAGCTTTCCAATTTTCTACCGGGTCATTGTCGTCAATTCTGGAAGCGGCATAAATCGCATCCCACATTTGTTCCATAGCCGCTTCTTCGCTTGCGGCATTCGGAAAGACCTTTTTGGCCCAGCTTATAGACGGAACAGATGCAATTGTCCACTGTATTTCAGAGGAAGATACTTTGTCACTTAAAGGCTTGCCCATAACAGCCGCAACATTCATATTTTTTTGTATACGCTCCGGGTCTACACCTTTAAGGATTTCAGGGTCGGACGCAGAAACAGCCAGAAGGTTATATCCCTCTTCCACAATATACTTAATGCGCTCTTTCTCCCACTGGGTTTCCTTGCCAAAGTTGGAATCGGGCGCTAACAGATATGTAATCCTGCCGCATTTTTCGTCCATCCACTGAACCATAACATCTTCCGCGCCTGCTTTATAGGCTTCTTCCGCAGCCAAGCGAGCAAAATATGCACAGTCCACAGGGCATCGTATCATCAATTTCTGCCCTTTTTGGATGTTAACACCAACATTAACAATCATCTTTACGTACTTTTCCAGCTTGCTCATTGTCGCTTCCTCCTTAAAATACATATCGTTAAAAGTATATCACATATATAGAATCTGCACAATGGTTTTTTCAAAAAAGACAAATTCCTATACAAAAAAGACAGCACTTAATTCAGATGCGGCATTTCATAAGAGAGCATAGCCATATTGCTGTTAATCATAACATGTTCGAGGGCTATTTCCTGACTTAATATAGCCAGTTCTGCGCCTTGCAATTCAATTCTTGTGGCCAGTCCGGCCATATATAATACTGCAGTCTCAACATAATCTTGAATAGCTGCGACTAAATCAGCTTCTATCATGGCTTGCCGTTCAGCTAACTGCGAAAGATTATTGTATGCGGAGCGAATTTGCCTTTCAATATTGTCACGGGCATTGTCCAAATTGCGCCCGGCTAAATTTACCTCATTACGCAGTTCTATTACCGTACTTGAGTCTTGGCGGCGGCCTCTGTAGCGGTAGTAATCCTCTTGTTCATCCCTCAACAATAATCGGTCGTAGCTGAATTGCATATAAAGCGCATAGTTTAAATCAAGTTGTCTTAAAGCTACTGTAGGCGCTTCGTCCAGGACGGCTTCTATATGGTTTTCAAGATTTCCCGGCCCTGCCGCCTGCCATGTTAAACCGGTTATAGCTAAGTTTGTAGCAGCAGACAGGCCAAGAAGGTTATTAAGTGCCAAATTGTTGTCAGCCAGCGTAAGACGCTGGGCTTCCAGGTTGGACCGGATGCGGGCCATAGACTGCTCGGCATCACGCAATTCTGTATCACTGGCAAGACCAAGGCTGTGACGCAGTCCGGTTAATGTCAAAATATTTTCTTCCAGAGCCTTTTGCGCTTCCAGCATAATTATATCAAGGCGGGCACGCTCTATTGCTGCCAAATTGCTGCGCAGCAGCATTTCATTACCTTCTTTAATCATGCGGATATTATAATCCATTGCAGCAAGCTGGTTTGAAAGCATCTCTCTTGTGCGAAGCAGCTGCACTTCGGGCATGGTGTAGTTACGGCTGCGGCCGCGTATATTGTTGTCGTTTAGGGCGTCTCTTACCTGCCGCTGCTCACGTTCTATAAAAATCCTGTTATCTTCTATGGCTATCAAATTGTTGTCCCTGTCATTTATGCGCTCCAGCGCTTCACCCATAGACATTATGGTGTCGGCTTGCGGTCTTTGCCTTTGATGCGGCAGAATGCTGTGATTAGGGTTGTTTGAAGATATTTGAATTAGATTCATTTGCGGCTGCCAGCTTATTTGCAGGTTTGCAGCGGTAACGGCTTCACGCAAAGAAAATATGCTGCGGCCGTTATATTCTGCTGTAAGCGCAGAAATATCCCCGGAAGTCAGGCCGAGATGACCGGTGAACAAAGCGGCATCCCGGACATCTATCATTGTCCTGCCGTCAAGCAGAACGGCTTCATGGTTAAGATGCACCAGCATGCCATCCAGCATAATATGCGGCGGCTGCGTTTCGTTTGTCGGCTCTGCTGCCCATGCCGTTATGGCTTGGGTTGTTATTAGTATTGATGCTAATATAGTTATAATTAGTTTTTTTCGCATAAAATCTCCTCCGTGCTTTATTATAGCAAGCTTGTGTGAATTGAATGTTAAGTGAGCGGTTGTGAGCTTTGTCGAGATATGCTATAATAAGCTATCCCATTTGGAAGGAGGTGGGGAGAATGAAGTATAAGCGTTACATAAACGCCGCTAAAATCGATAAAGCCTATAAGATTGCAAAAATTGTTAAAATAATCGTCATGTTAATTAAAAACTTTAGAGACATGTTCTTCTAAAAAGTTCAATCCCCCCGAGGTAGCTCTCGGGGGGATTGTTTTCCCATTTAAAATTTGGTGCGAATGAAGTATCCTATATTGTTAGTATATCATAATAAAACTTAGATGTCAACAGCAAAATTATAAAATAATTATTTTTTGGATTAGTTTTCAGCGGCAAACAAAAAGCCCCCGAAGGGGCTTAATGTTAATATAATGTTTGAAACTAAATTCAGCTATTAATTACTCGGCTCCGTTTCCGTTGCCATTTCCATTGTTATAGCCGTTGTAACCATTTCCGTTACCATTGCCATTACCGTTACCATTGATATCATCATTGGTAGCAGCAACGCCATTGCCGGTTGGAAGAGCCATAGGCTCACCAACAGTTGGGTTGTTGAACCAAACAACTTGAGCTTGACCTGCAACAGATTCATGAGTTACAGGAACGCCAAGAGCTTGACCAAGGAAACCAAGCGGCACATGCAGAGAACCATTGATGATTTGTGGAACGCCTGCAGCGTCAGTGTGGTAAGTTGTGGTTTGACCGTCAACAGTTACAGTGTAAGCTGTGCTGCCTTGAGTAAACACGATAGTGCGTCCATGAATTTGGAAAGTAGCTCTGATTGGAGAACCAGGTCCATCTGTCCAATCCCAACCGGTATTGCCTTCAAATGCATCTGCGATACCGCGTGGAGCAACGAAAGTACGTCCGCCTACGTTACGAAGAGGAGTAGGTTGCCCATTAACATTATTCATGAAACGAGTTTGGCCGCCGATAGTGATAGTTGAAGAACCAACTTCACCACGAACAACTGCATCAGTACCAAGACCGGCAGAACCAACACCAGGAGATACAACGTTAACATAAGGAGTTACAGTAAGGCCTTGGAAGCCATAACGTCTGTGACCCGGAACAGTTGGGTTAAGGAATCCACCTACACCACCGTTAATTATATGGTTCTCGTTATCAAGGATAGCTTGACCACCAACTACAACACCATAGGTACCAAAAGGCATAGTATGGTCAACAGCGATATTCAAACCGCTAAGGGTAAGAGTAGCGCCTACGTTAGTAGAGCGTTGGCTAACATTAAAGTTCAAGCTTTGACCTGTTATAGTTGCAGTTGGAACATTTACAACATTAAGGTTGCCGGTAGTTGTTACTTGTTGAGCAGGAGCAAGGATTGGGTTGAACCACATACCTTGTCTTGCGCCCGGAAGGCCGAACTCTTGAAGGTTAACAGTTACATTGTTACGTCCAGTTATATTTGACAAAGCGCCAGCTACACGTTCAGTAAGAGTAATGTTGGCAACAGGAATTACTTGCCAGCCTCTTTCAACGTTAGTTGAAGCAGCTTGAAGGTCAAATGCTTTTTCTACTTCTGCAACTTGAATAGTACGGCTTGGGTATACATAATCTTCTACGTCAAAATGGCCTTGACCACGGTTGCCGAGAGTTACGTAAACATTGCCTTCAAAGTTAACATCTGTAGAAAGGAAGAACGTAGCTTCAAGTCTTACACGGTGAATGTTAAGGTTAGCAGGTTCAAGGTTAACAATGCGAACACTGTGACCATCATTGCTAAATTCTACACGTACATTTCCGAGTAAGTTATTACCGGCAATTTGTACACCGGAAGTTTGAACACCACTTGCAGGTACTCTGTTGTGGAACAAGGTATTTCCATCAAAACCGCTTGACAGAAGAGCTGTTCCGCCGCCTTGATTAACTTGCCAAGATTGAAGTTGAATACCGGCAATTTTAGCATGTGGCAATACATTACCTTCTGCATCCGTAAGAACAAATTCAAGACTTCTGTGCGCCCAAAGTGAATTAGGAGCATTTTCTTCTACACGAACTCTTGCAGTTTGGCTTGCAAAGCTGTTAGCTGCAATAGGAAGGATGCTGTTATTTGTTACAACAGACATATTGTTAGAGAAAGTGCGGCCTGATGTAACAGTTCTGATTTCGCCTGCTTCACCGGGAACATGTGTAAGGTTAACACGATGGCCTCTCATGTTAGCGATAGTAAGAGTAGGATTAGTGATAGTGCCGTTAACAGCACCAAATCCGCCTACGCCATGGTCAGAAGCAGCATTTACAATGTCTCCGTTTGTTCTGCGGAAACCGCCGCCGAAACCGTTTTGAATAGTTAATGCAATGTCTTCAGCCATAATTTGCTGGCCAAAGCCGATGTTGCGGTGTGTAATTTCAAGGCCTTCAATGTTTACTATTGCACTTGCAAAACCGCCAACGCGAGTTACGCCGCGGAAAACAATGTGAAGACGTTGTTGTGAATTGTTAGGATGCTCTGAAATAAATGCATAAGCAGATACTCCGCCTGTTGGATCAGGAACATTGGCAGGGCCAGTCCATGCGTTTCCAACTTCAGCAGGAACAACGCCCGGAAGAACAGGGACATTTACTGTACCGCTTGCAAAACCGCTAAGAGCTACAGAGCTGATGTTAAGACCATTAGTACCAGGATTAACAAATGTATAGTTTACTGGCAAAGTAAGTGTTATTGCGCGTGTGTTGATACCTGTAATAGCGCCACCGGTAGGAGATGGAGCGCCCAAGTTCCAACCATTTTGGTTGGCGCCGTTTTCAGACAACTGAATACGGTTAAGAGTAACTCTTTCGCCACCTGTTGCAACGCCACCGGGTACAGTAGCAGTAATGCCCTGTCCAACACCTGCAACAGTAGCAGACCCGTCAGCGCCTTGGTGGTTAACCCAAGTTGCTGTTACTTCACCGGTTCCATTAGTTTGGAACACCAAAGGAATGGCAAGAATTGAGCCTCTATTGACAGCATCTGTCCCCCAGCTACCTAAGTGAGATCTATCATATGTGACAGTAAGAGTTCCGCCTACATTAATTGTCATAGCGAAAGGAATCTCATTAGGTATATTGGCAGCGTTACTATTACGACCAGCGAAGTTAATAGTACTTCCAGCGCCGAGTCCTGTAAATCCGCCTATAAATTGTTGACCAGCAAAGATTTCTCTAATCGCTGTAATATTTGTATTTCCCCAAGTAACGATATTAGCTGAAGTGATTCCAGTTATACCATACAAAGGACCAGCAGGAGAAGTAGGTGCACCAGTCACCACTTGTGCAATAAGGTTGTTAAACCAAGTTGTCACAGCAGCGTTTGAAGCGAAGTTCGCAAGCGCACCATTGCTATTTATAACACTAATCACAGCAGATATTAGTGTGTCCCAAGCTGTGGCATCAAAAGTCGTTGTATCTCCAAAAGGATCGGAGGATGCGCCTGGTCTAGTAAAATCGCCTACAACAAGTGATTGCGAAGCTAACAAGCGATTCTCAATCACAACACGATTGACAAGCAAAACATAATTCAAAACATCTGCAACATAATAAGGAGCTACTCGTGCATCCAGCAGATTGTAGGTAGGTGAATTTGCAAAGGTTCCGCCAAATGCAGGTCTCCAAAGAGCTTGGAGCGCAGTTGCGTCGTTCCACGCCGCCTCAGTGCCAGCAGATACATCAGCATCAGGAGGCAAGTTAATTGCCCAATTATGAGCATTCAATACATTAAGGATGGCAGTTTGTTGCGTAGCTGTAAGAGAATTGAACGCTGTATCTTGAGTAATTGCGGGTAGCCCGACACTCAAACGACCATTAGCTATGTCTTGAGCAGTAAGCAATTGCTGTGGTGCAGGTCCACCACCAGTGGTGAACAACGAGCTAAACATTGGATAAACAACATCATTTACAGTAACGTTGTTAAACTGCCAAGGTTGAGCAGGAACAGCACCAGAAAGGGTTATGTCTATCTGGCCTCTACCTTGGTGACCAAGTCCGCCAAGCAAGTTGTGATGGATGTAAAGGAACGGAGCTTGTTGGAAGTTTTGTGCGGGATTAGTTACAAGAGTTTGACTTGTCGTAAATTGACCCACTGCATTGGCAACTGTGTCGATAGTACGAGTTCCGTCATTGTGTCCGCTGATTGGGTTGAAGATTGACGCAGTTTGGTTTAAATGGAGTTGTTGCGTGCGTGCAAAGACATCAGCGTTACCGAAAGCTGCAATAGCTGCAAATGCCATTACAAATGCAAGCACGGCAGCAATCTTTCTTTTAAATCTCATTGCAGTAATTCCTCCTTTAAAAAAATTGGATTTTGTTGGGAGCCCTTTTTAAGAGCAATTAGGAATTAGGAATTAGGAATTAGGAATTGTTTTAAGGGCAATTCTTTATTCTTAATTGTTAATTCGAATTGTCTTAGCTTTTATAAGAGTAAGGCGGGGTGGGAAACCCATGCTTGCTCTTATTTTAGTGAAGCTTCCCGATGATTGATGTATACATTGCCATTTTAGCTTAGGGTGCGGTTATGTGTCAATAGACTGGGTGCAAGTGTAACCAATGTGTAATATATTTGACACATATTATGCTGCTTCGCCGCAAATTCTAATTATAACTTACGAATTACGAAGCCTTTGTTTGGTCGTAAGCTGCGTTAGTATATAGTAGTTTTTGCGGGCGGCGGCTTTGCGCCTTTAGATTTGTCTGCTAACCTGTTTCGCACAATTTTTCTTTCACTTTGCGCTCTCATCATATTTTGAGAAAACCACTCATCTTGTGTCCTGCGGACACTGTGCAAAAAATATGACTGAAAGCAAATTACGTTCGGGAAAATTGGCTCAACAAGGGTTATTAAACAAATCTTTTATGCTAATTGGCTTTTATAGGATAGCATTTTGTTAAGATGACGGCAAGGATATTTTGTGTTTTGTAACATAGATGTAACAAAATCCATGTTTCTGTCGTATGGCGGGGTGCCTTTTGTTTTACAAAGCGGCTTTGCCCCGCCTCTTGTCGGTTGGTATATCTTATCTTTTTTAGCTTTTTGCTTGCCTAGATAGGTTTTGCGAATTTGGGGGATTTATGAGAGGGAAGATGTGGGGGAAATGGAGATTTTTTTTATTATTGAAAAAAATGGCGGAGCGTGGTATGATTTGTTGTGATAGTGACCAAGAGGCAAGGCGGTTGGTTTGCACTTCCGAAAGGAGGTGAAGCCATGTCTGGATTTGAAATAATTATGATTGTATTTGGTGCGGTGACTATAACGCTTGCGCTGATAAAAATTATGATTAATCTTGCAGATAAATTTTCCCACAAAGGAAAATAACCGCCCCCGGCAAGGATAAGCGGTTATTTTAATAATCAAATACCAAGCCAACCGCCTTGCGGTCGCTTTCTTTTTATTATTATAGCACATGCCCTTTGTTTTATGCAAGGGGATTTTTTGTTGAAAATTGTTTTAATTTGTGGTATAATCCCCAGGAAGAGCAATTAAGAAGCACTGCGGTTGGCTTAATTCACTTCCGAAAGGAGGTGAGGCCATGTCTGTGTATGAAGTTATCGTTATAATATTCTTGGCAATGACTTTTGTTGTTGCTTTGGTTAAGCTGATGATATGCATAGCAGATAAATTTTCCCAAAGAAAATAACCGCCCCCCACTGACTAGGTAAGCGGTTATTTAATTATAATTCAAACCAAAGTCAACCGCTTTGCGATTGCTCTTCTTTTTATTATTATAGCACATGCCCTTTGTTTTATGCAAGGGGATTTTTTGTTGAAAATTGTTTTAATTTGTGGTATAATCCCCGGGAAGAGCAATTAAGAAGCACTGCGGTTGGCTTAATCCACTTCCGAAAGGAGGTGAGGCCATGTCTGTGTATGAAGTTATCGTTATAATATTCTTGGCAATGACTTTCGTTGTTGCTTTGGTTAGATTAATGATAGATATAGCAGATATATTTTCTCAAAGAAGAAAATAACCGCCCACGGCTAAGTTAGCGGTTATTTTATTTACCGTAATATCAAAGCCAACCGCTTTGCAATTGCTCTTCTTTTTATTATTATACCACATGCCCTTTGCTTATGCAAGGGGATTTTTTGAATTTTTACAGGCAGGCTTTTACGAAAGCTGTAAAAATTGGGTGCGGCATATTTGGGCGGGACTTAAATTGGGGGTTGAAAAGGGTGCCCAAGTAGAATGGATGCATGGCGGAGTCAAGTTCCAGGATTTCAAGGAATAGTGCATCCGGAGAGGTACCGGAAAAGCTTAAGCCTGCTTCGGCAAAAGCTTCTTTGTAAGCGGTGTTTAGTTCATAACGGTGGCGGTGGCGTTCTTCTGCGAAGTCTTGGTTGTAGATTGTGTGAGCCAAAGATGGTTTTGTCAGCTTGCAGGGGTAAGAGCCTAAGCGCATGGTGCCTGCACGGTTGTGGACTATTGGGTGCGGGGTGTTTTCGTCAAATTCTGTGGAATGTGCATTATTATGGTTTAGGACGTTTTGTGCAAATTCTATGGCCATTGCCTGCATGCCAAGGCCAATTCCAAGACAGGGGATTTTGTTTGTTCTGGCGTAGGATGCGGCGGCGATTTTGCCGGATATACCCCTTTCGCCGAAGCCGCCGCCTATCAAGATACCGTCAGAATCCTTCAATGCAGAGAAGTCGCCGTTTTCCAAGGATTCTGCAGGGACCCAGTTTATTTGTACATCCGTGGCATTTGCCAGGCCCGCGGCTTTTAGGGCTTCAATTATTGAAAGATAGGCGTCTTGAAGGGCTGTATATTTGCCTACAAGAGAGATTTTTGTAACGCCTGTTATGGATTTTTCTTTGGCTAAGATGGCTTGCCAATCGGAAAGGTCGGGCACTCTTTCGCTTAGTCCCAAGCGGGAAAGAGCTTTTGCTGCGAAGTTTTCGGCTTCTAAAAGCAGTGGGACTTGATAGAGAGAGTCGCAGTCTATGTTTTCTATTACGCAGTCTTCGGCTACATTGCAGTATAGAGCTATTTTTGAGCGGATTTCTTTGGTTAAAGAAGAGCCTGTGCGGCAGACTATCATGTCCGGTTGTATGCCCATGGATAACAATTCTTTTACGGAATGCTGGGTAGGCTTTGTTTTTATTTCGCCGTCTTTGCCCAATGTGGGCAGAAGTGTTACATGAATGTATAAAACATTTTCTCTTCCGGCATCGAAAATCATTTGACGGATGGCTTCTATGAAGGGGCGACTTTCCATGTCGCCTACGGTGCCGCCGATTTCAGTGATTACTACGTCGTCTGCGCCTGACCTGGCCACTTTGTCTATTAGGGATTTAATGTAGTCGGTGATGTGGGGAATGACTTGAACAGTTTTACCTTCGTATTCTCCCCTTCGTTCTTTTTCTAATACTGTATGATAGATTTTACCTGCGGTTATATTGGAATTAACCGTCAGATTTTCGTCCGTGAAGCGTTCGTAGTGGCCTACGTCCAAATCACATTCGGCGCCGTCGTCAGTTACAAAAACTTCCCCATGCTGGATTGGAGACATGTTGCTGGGGTCAATGTTGATATAGGGGTCAAATTTTTGGTTGGTAATTTTGTATCCCCTGGCTTTTAAAAGGCGGCCGAGAGATGCGGCAGTTATGCCTTTGCCCAGACCGGATGCCACGCCGCCGGTAACGAATATGTACTTTGTGGTGCTTTTCTCCATTTTCTCACCTCGTTGGTATATTTATTATAAAAACTAAAAGCACTTCAACAGCAATTAGGACCCTTACGGGTCCTTAGCTTAGCTTTAGTTTTTGTAATTGTGGTTTAGTCCAAAACTGATGCCTCTTCCCTCATAGCTTTAAGGATGCGGCTTTCGACACGAGAGATATTTTCAAGAATGGTGTAGTTTTGTTTTTCATGAAGTTTTAAAATACGTTCTTCTGCGGAATCTATTTTGGATATAAGTTCGTCTATGATTTTAGGCTGGCTTATTTCCAGCTTTTCGGTGCGCCGGTCCATGGAATCTACTTTATATTCCAGACCGTCTACTTTAAATTCGATATTGTCGAATTTGTATTCAAGATTGTCCATTTTAAACTCCAGATTGTCCACCTTGGTTACAACAATTTCAAGCAATGCAATTATTTTGTCTTCATTACTGGCTTTGGTCAACATAGTGCCCCCCTTCATTAATTCATAAAATTGATGATATTTTCTGTGTAATCCCTTTGCAGGTCAATGCGCAAATACTCAATAAGACGATTAACAAGCGCTGCAGCTTCCGCCTTATACATTTCACGTCTTGGGTGTATCATGCCGTTGTCGTCGGGCAAGATAAGGCCTATTCTTGAGGCGGCATAGAGGTCTCTGCGGGCCCAGTCGCCTATTTGACCGTCATCCACAAATGGGGTTATGGGCGTAGGGACAAGACCAAGGTTAGACAAGCCCAGCATGCGCAGTGCCAGAGCATAAGCTTCTTCGCGGCGCAGAATCTCATCGGGCTGGAAGTGTCCTCCGCCCCTGCCGATAGCAACACCGGCTTCATGCATGGCCATCAGATATGGGAAGTCGGGTCTTTCCCGCCATACGTCAGGGAAGATGTTGTTTGTGGTAACAGCATTCCGTCCTCTGGCTGGCTGTTGTCCTGTCAGCGCAGGGTCCAGCGGCAGCTTAACCGCTCTGGACAGCATTTGCATAAATTCGCCCCTGGAAACACCTTGGTTGGGAATGAAATGTTCGGGAGAGCCGTCCAAAATTCCCATTGCAAACAGGCGTCTGATATCTCCATATGCCCAGTGGCCCCGCAGAAAGCTGAGATTTGGCGGGGTAAGCTGTTCAAAAGTATTGGGGACAGAAATATATGTTCCGCCGGAGGCGGGTGTTCCGTAAAATATATTGGGCAGGGTGTGTATCACATAATTTAAGCCGGATTGATTTGTGGTAACTTCTCTGTAGTTTCCGGCAAAGCTTATCAGTGTGGGTTCGCTTACGGCATATTGCAGCTCTTTGCTGACGGACACGCTGGGCACAACCTGATATTCCATTGCCCAATCCGGCGCAAATACTGTGCCGTTAAGCCTGTGGGTTTCCGTGGAAGACCAAGCGGAAGTAAAGCCGCTTATCTGCCCCACCACTTCATGGATAATGGTGTCGCCGCTTCCCGATGCAGTATAAACCAGACGCTTGGAAATATCGCCGCTGTAATAAGTTACGCCGGGGGTTGCATCGCGCAATATACTGATATTAAAATGCGATTGAGCGGGTATTAAGGTGTATGTTACACCGTTAACAGTAATTTCTTCACGCCAGTTGCCGGTGCGGACATTATAGGTTTCTACAATAAAACTTCCGGTTCTGTTCCAATTAATATCAAAAGTTATATTACGAAAGATATTTACACCTTCCGCAGTTGTGCCGTTTGAGCGTACTTGATAAGTTACGGAAGCAGTGCCGACATCTGAACCGGGGGCGCCTATCTGGCCGCTGATGCTGCGTGTCATGGTGCCTTCAAATTCCACGGGCGGGCCTGCAAGCCAAATCATTTCTTTATAAATAAAGCTTTGGGTGTTGTTTCTCCTTGCGGCATTACCTGTTTCAAGAAGTAATCGCTGGGTGGTAAGCGGCAGAGCAACCCCTTGAGTTATGCCGCCGAAAAAGCCCAAATCGCTTGCACTGCCGCTGGTAGTGCCCCTGGCGTAGACATTAGGCGCATATCCCATTATCAAAACCGCTATAAGCGCTATAGATACTATAATTTTTCTTTTCATTTTATACCTCCACAGCCCGGCCTAGTCAACAAGTATAATTCTGCCCTGTATTGTCATGCCCGGTTCTCTTAAAGCCGGTATATCTTCTGTTAATATAAGCACCTCATCGCCCCTTTGCAGGCTGCGTCTTGGTATAATGGCATTATTACGGCCTATAAGCGCATTGTCGTCTATTTCAAGATTTATAGTGTTATTTACATTGGAGATAATTTGCCATTGACCGGTATCCAAATTCTGTATACTGACATCACGAATCAATATGCCGTCATCAGCATCAATGTCACCCGCTATAATACCTCTTATCGCCCTATTTGCAAAAGGCTGTTCAAAAATATGGCTGGCTCTTGCGCCGTCAGTCACTATTGTAAACACTTGGTCATATACCGAAGTTTCTGTATATGTCAAGAAAGTATCTAAATTAAAACTTTCCTGCGGCAAAAATACGGTGCGGGGGTCTATGGTAAACTCTCTTTGAACAGGCGTAAATACCCAATCTCTTCCGAAAAGCTGGCTTATAGAAGCTACGGTAAAACTTTCACCGTCCGCTACACTGGTGATACGGGCACGCATAATTTGCAGTGCAGATGTGTCCGGACGTTCAAATATATCAATAACAGCGGCGCGTCCTGCACCGTTTAATACTACACTAAGATAGTCGGACGGGAAGATGTCTAAGCCTGTAACCAATCGTCCGTGACGGCGCACTATTGTTCCTGCGTCAGTGGATATAGTGCCGGTCTGTCCCGCAAGCTGTATATTACCGCTTCCGTCCGTATGGATTACGGTATTGGCAGGCAGGCGTTCTTCCCTTTCCGTGCGGAAAGTAATCATCCTCACTTGTTCGCCGGCAAAGTGGTTTTCAAGTGCCACATATACCATAGCATCACTGCGTCCGAAAAGGCGCAGGGCCGCTTCTCTTGTAATACGCTCTGCATTATGGAAGAAAGTTATATTATTGCCGCTGATATTAAAGCGGGCCACATTTGCGTGGTTAGTCCAGCCCGCTTGCGAAAGGGTTTGGGCATGTTCGAGATTCAATTGGTTTTGTATGCCGTTTATGCTGGTTAAGCTTCCTCTGACGATATTTGAAATATGGCGGTTTCCGCCTTCTATCGTCATTTCAATTACAGATGTAACCACATGGCCGGGCGCAATTATGGCTTCATTTACAAGCACTCTGGCCCAATCGCCCACTTGTATGCCCATAGAATTTAATCTTCGCCCTTCTCTTGTAATCAATATGCCCGAAACAATGTCCAGCCATGTAGACTGTCCGTTTTCAAATTCAAATTGAAGGGTCATATAGCCATCGTGATGTGTTATACCCGCAATGCGCCCATAACGCATGATATAGTTGGAAGCGGCGGAAATCATGTAGATAACGCCTGCGTCATTTGGGTCGGGGCGTATGAATACTATGTCGCCGGGTACCACTCTATCAATAGTGGTTACATTGGGGTTAAAAGTAAAATGCGGAAAGAGATGCGCAATATAGCCTACACTTGGATTATCCCAATGAGAAATGCGCTCTACCCTCATTTCATTTTCGTAATAGCGCATAGTAAGGCGCTGGCCGTTATTATCAATAATCACCATATAGCCAAAAGCCGGGTTATTTTCGACAACAAGACCTCTCACCTCTTCCACAAGAACAGGCTGGCCTATAAAATCTATACGGATAACCACATTATTACGCAGTGTTAAGCGCAAAGTTTGTCCGTACGGCAGAGTTTCAACATTATGCCGGGTCATGGGATGCATAAGAAGGTAGTTATTCCCGCTCATGCTAAGTATCATGCCTTCTGCCATAGAATATACAAACTGCCTGCCGTCCCTGCCCGGTTCTCTGATAGTTATTGTACTTTCTTCCATACTAATGGCAAAAAGCTGTCCCTGCACATTCATCGTCTGTTCTTCGCCAATTACATTAACATATAACAGCGTTCCCGAAGGAACATCCACAATGAACTCTATCGTATCGCCGCTCACCAGCATGCTAAGTCCGCCAATCTGACCGTTATCAAAAACCAGGGCATCCAGGTCCATTACCTGCGGTGACGGATTTTGTACTATTTGATATTGCAGAACATTTACAGAGCCATCGCCCAGACGCACATGAATATTGCGCCACAGTACAGCCTCTCCGGTTGTGGTATACTGCGCATCTTGAATTCCGGCTACGGTGCCGTGTATGCGCTGCCAGTTATTAAGCTGGAATAATATACTGTCCAGATTGGATAAAACCAGCGCCATCTGGCCTCTGGTTATTGTTGCTCTGGGGTTAAAATTGGTGCCGTCGCCCACCATTATATTGGCGGCAACTATATTTTCAACGCCGACCAGATATGCGCCGTTTATGCTCTGCCAGTCATTAAAGCCATAGACCTGCGTAAGCGGTCTGTTTCCGTCAAAAAGGCCGGATACAGCATTAATGGTCGAAAATACCAAAAAGGCAACTTCTTCACGTGTGGCAAAGCCTTCAGCGGGGAAGGTTTCTGTAATAATTTCCATATCCAGCGCAAGTTCTCTATAGCCTAAAGCCAAAACTTCCTGCGCATCCGTAATGCCTAATTCTTCGGCAAGCTCTATGCCAAGGGCAACAGCTTCGCCGCTTCTGCCTATAACACGCATGGCAAAGGCCAGCGCTTCTGTGCGTGTTAAATTGTCGCCGGGCCTAAAATTCGGCCCGTCGCCGTGGATAAGACCCAGTGCAACGCCCCTGGCTACAATTTCACCAAGAGGTGAGTCCGGGTTTATGTCATTAAAACGGGCAGCGTTAATAAGCGCAGGTGCTTCTGTCCGTCCTGTATATATTTCGCTGACATCATCTCTCATAATAAAATCATCGGCTTGCAAGGCAATGCTTGGCGTTATCATAGCCAAAACCAGCAGCAAAGCCATAATCTTTCTGAAATTGCCCGCAATACTTTTTTTCCTGTACAAATGCATCAACCTCCCGGTCATAAACGGCCTATTAATTGGCTGTAACTATTTCAATCCGTTCTATTATAACATCTTCAATCGGCACATTATTTGTGCCGGTAGGCACTGCGGCTATATCATTTACTGTATTCATGCCGTAAAACACTTGGCCAAAGACCGTGTGCCTAAAATCCAGATGCGGCGTGCCGCCATAGGAAATATAGTGCATTAAAAATTCGGCAGGCCAGATATCTGAATTAAGATAGTCAGAAAATTCTTGGGAATATCCTTCTTGATTGTCCAAGCGTCTGTGCATTTCCATAATAGTTTGGGTGGCAAGCTGGGAATTTTGCACTATGAAAAACTGGCTGGAATTGGTGTTCGGGCCTCTGTTAGCCATAGACAATGCGCCGTTTATATGGCGCAGATTAGGAGACAGCTCATCACCGAAGTTTTCACCCCAGATGCTTTCGCCTCCGGTGCCGGTGCCCAGCGGGTCGCCGCCCTGTATCATAAATTGGTTCATAACTCTATGGAAGATAAGGCCGTCATAAAAGCCGTTTCTTGCATGCGTTACAAAATTTTCTACGGCAAGGGGAGCAAGTTCCGGAAAAAGGCGTATATGGATTTGTCCGTGATTGGTATGGAGAATGGCAAATTCTTCACCTTCGTCCGGCGTGGCAATTTGGTTAGCCAATGCCCCTTCAGTATGAGTAAAGCTTATGTTAGGAGAAAGGTCTGCGGCGGCAGATACATCCGCGGGCCGGCTTGCGGGTGTTGGTTCAGGCTCCGGCGTTGCCGCAGCCGCTTGAATAAGATTCCTAAACTCCTCACCCGATATGCTTGCTTCGTCAGCGTCACAGGCGGCAAGGGCCAAAGTTAAGGAAAGGCTTAGACCAAAAGCCATCTTAAAGGCAACTGCTTTTCTTTTTGTTTTGTTTTTAATCATCATTAATTTATTACCTCGTTTTAATATTCGATGTTTTGCTCATATTCTTTCAGTATACCATACTCTTTTTGTTTACTCAAGTCTAAATTATAGAATTTTAAACAAAATGTAATAATACAGTCTATTGTTCTGATGTGTTTCAATTCCATTACATTTTTCATACAATGCTATGATATTATTTGACTTTATCGCAGATATTATCTATAATCAAAACAAAAGTTTGCAGCGTAGAAAGAAGAGATGTTCTATGGAAAAATATACTAAAAAACCTATCATAAAAAAGCAAATTGGAAGGTTTCATATAAAAAGATATATTAAGCTGGTGTTATGCGCAGCTTTTGTTTGTATTTTATTTGCGGGCGCACCACCTGCTCCTTTATTTTCACAAACGCAGTCCGGCGGAGCCCACTCTTCATTTTCTGCATTCTTCACATCAAGAGCAAGAACTTTAGCCGACCAGATAACCACACAGCCCGCCCCAAGCAGACCGGGCACTATGGGTCTTATTATTACCGGGGAAGTCCCATTGTTTGAAGCGGTGAGCAATGAATCCTTAAGGGAAGGTCTGGTTCAGCGTTTCACTACTCAAAACAACAATTTTGTACAAACACACATGGCCAGTGCGCATTCAATTGATTATACTACATCTATATATACTTTCGGACGTTTTGTTTCTGTTGTTGTGGTAAAAGAGGCCGTTTCTGCATCTGCAAATGCATCAGTTTTCACTGCTGTTATAGATTCAACTGCAAATAATATTATATCTCTGCAAGAGTATAATGTCAATGCATTAAGGCTTGTCAATAGTCATATAAGAAACATAATTGCAGAAAATCCCAGGGGGTTTGTCACAGGATTTACAGGTATTTCTCAGGGTCATCCCTTCTATCTGAACAATGACGGCGAATTGGTTATTCCATTTGCTTCTGCGGAACTTATGCCGGAAAATAGAGATGTTCACCGCGTTACGCTGGACACACGCAATATTATTGATGTATCGCTTGACGAAAATTATTTCCACACTCTGCCTCAAAACCAGTATAACACCGTTATGGTGCGGCTGGCCTATGTCATTGGGCGTTTTGGATATACAACCGAATGGGACGCTGATTCACGCACCGTTTATATTTTTAGAGACGGCGAACAAGTAAGTTCTGTTACCATAGACAATAATGCATATTATTATGGCGGCACAGCCCCAAGAGAGCTGGAAGTAGCGCCAATGCTGTCAAGTGCAGGTTTCACATACGTACCTCTGTCCTTCTTCGATGAAATCCTCGGAATTTCTACCGTTGTTGACTCAAACGGAAATATTATAATGTCCAAATATGCCTCAAGCATTAATATACAAAGAGTCGCAATTCAATCAGAAGAATTTGCCGAGGATGATGAAAATGTTGATGTAAATTCTTCTTTTTGGGATATGCTCTCTTTATCAACATGGGATATAAATTTTTATTTTGATTAATCGCTTCCTTATCTCATAATTTCTCCTCCGGGGCTTTTGCTAATGCAAAGGCCCATGTTCTTTTTTAAGCCAAGGAAAGGGTATACTATGCTTATTGTTAATTCTTTGAATACAAATTATAAAGTATATATGGAAAGTAACTGGTTGGGTTTAAACTCAGCTTTGCCTGAACATTTTTTAGGCAAGAAAGCCATGATTGTTTGCGATTCTAATGTGGACAGTCTTTTTCTTGAACATATTATGTCCATAATTACACCCTGCTCTTCGGTCTGCACGCCTTATATTCTGCCCGCCGGAGAAAAAAATAAAAATATGGCGGAGCTTACGAAGTTATTGGCCGCTTTTAGCCATGCGGGCCTTAACAGAAGCTCTGTTGTATTTGCGCTTGGCGGAGGCGTTTGCGGGGATATAACGGGTTTTGCAGCATCTGTTTACATGCGCGGCATAGCTTATATAGGTCTGCCCACCACCCTTTTGTCAATGGTAGATTCCTCAATCGGCGGCAAAACCGGCGTGGACTTTCGCGGCATTAAAAATCTTGTGGGCAGTTTTCATGCCCCTTCTATGGTGTACATGAATGTATCAGCGCTTGAATCATTAAATCAGGAGCAGTATATTTCGGGCTTGGCAGAAGTGATTAAATATGGCATAATAAAGGATGGCTTGCTTTTTGAAAAAATTGCATCAGAAAAAAATGCAATTTTACAGCGCAGCCTTTATGTAATGCGTGAAATTATATATGAATGCTGCCGCATAAAAGCAGAGATTGCGGGAGCGGATGAAAAAGAATCCGGACTTAGGATGGTTCTCAACTATGGCCATACTTTCGGCCATGCTATTGAGACATTAAGTGATTTTAAAATTCTTCATGGACATGCAGTGGCTATAGGGATGGTATGTGCCGCCGCATTTTCGTATAATATGGGCGGCATGACACAAGCCGATATGAAAAGCATTATTAATTTGCTGGATTTTTTTGGTTTGCCCGTCAGACTTCCTGCATTGTATGATTTTTCCGCAGAGGATATATATAACATGATGTTAAAAGATAAAAAAGCGTCGGATGGGAATTTGACATTGATAGTTTCGCATAGAATTGGTACGGTAAATATTATTAGAGATGCGGACAAAGCGGCTGTACTTTCGGCAATCGGTGCAGTAATATAAGGGAGAGAAATAATGAAAGTATTGAAAAAATATATTCTGCCGCCTGCTTTTGTGGGACTTTTGGTGGCTATTGACCAATTTACCAAATATTTGGCGGTTGTTTATTTACGGCCCATCTCCGAATTTGTCATAATAGACGGTGTTTTCTCGCTGTTCTATCTGGAAAATGCAGGCATGGCATTCGGGCTTTTGCAGGGCGGGCGCTGGATATTTATAGCGGTTACTGTGGTCGTTTTGGGTTTTATAATTTTTTATTATATCACACTGCCAAAAAACCGTTACGGAAGCATTGTCCGCTTTTTTTTGCTGATGCTGATAGGCGGAGCTTTGGGTAATTTTATAGACCGGCTGCTGCATGGGTTTGTGGTGGATTTTTTCTTCTTCAATCTGATTAATTTCCCTGTATTTAATATGGCGGATGTATTTCTGGTTATAGCAGTATTTGCGGTGGCCGGCATTACAATATTTACTAAGGAGCCCGGAAATGACAGACGCAAAAAAATTAGATAATTGCAAAGATGCTGTCATGTTTTTGGCCCTAAGTACTGACATAGGCGTTAGATTGGATGTATTTCTTCAGGGACGCCTGGGGCTTACCAGAAATGCTGTGCAAAAGCTTATAGACGGCAGATTTACAACGGTTAATAATAAACCTGAGAAAGCCGGTTATAAGCTTCGTGCAGGGGATGCGGTGCTTGCAAATATTCCCACGGCGGCTCAGACAGACATTCTGCCGGAGAATATACCTCTTGACATATTATATGAAGATTCAGAACTTATTGTTGTAAATAAGCGCAAGGGCATGGTTGTGCATCCCGCATCAGGGCATTGCAGCGGAACATTGGTAAATGCCTTGATTCACCACTGCAAAGAAAGTCTTTCAGGCATAAACGGCATTATGCGCCCCGGTATTGTCCATAGAATAGATAAAGACACTTCGGGGCTTTTGGTTTGCGCAAAAAATGATGCGGCGCATAATGGCTTGGCATTGCAGTTTTCTGCCCATAGCATTAAGAGAGAATATGCGGCCATAGTGCATGGTAAGCCCGCAAATGATGCAGGCAAGATAGATGCACCCATTGCCAGGCATCCCAAATACCGCAAAAAAATGGCGGTGGTGTCCGGCGGCAAAAGAGCCGTTACTAATTATGAGGTATTGGAGAGATATGGCAAATACAGTTTGATTAAATGCGTGTTAGAAACCGGCAGAACCCATCAGATAAGGGTGCATATGGCAAGTATTGGGCATCCTGTTTTGGGTGATACGGTATATGGAAGTGAGAAACAGCCGTTTGATACAAAGGGGCAGGTATTGCATGCAGGAGTATTGGGTTTTGCACATCCCATTAATGCGGAATATTTGGAATTTAACAGCATGCTGCCCGATTATTTCGAGAAGGTTTTGAATGTAGTTAAATAATAGGTAAATATAAATGTTTTATCAGTTTTAGGAACAGGGACTACAGAGGTATTTCTGAAACATGACGAAGTTAGGTAGTTAGTTAAAGATGATTGGGAAAGTTGAGGAGATTTTGCTGTGATAAGTTCTTAATAGAAAAGCACTTTGATGTAAGCTGCAATTATCGAAAGTTCTTAATAGGACATTTTTAATCACATTATAAAAAGCAGGCAAAGAGATTATGCTTCTCTTCTGCCTGCATTATTTAATCGCCGTTATTTCACTCCCCGCTTTATAGGCAAAAGCAAGTCAATCTGCGTATCATCCATTTGCGCACCTGTGTTCATAAGATTGTAGTAATTTAATATTTCTTCAAAACACGGCCGCTCTTCATCTTCTTCATATTTATCGCTTGCTTTAGCCCATTCTTGGAGCATTTGCCAATCCTGCTGAAAATTCCAATCCCTTAATACATGGGCGGCATACATTCCTCCCTCAAAGGTCTTTTTTACCAAAGGAGATTTTACTTCCATATCTTCCGGGATTGATACCCAAGCCTCATATGCAGTGGGGGTCACGCCAAGGTTTGGTTTCAAATCTGCTCTTGAGCGGTCAAAACCCATCCCTCTGGCATCAGGTTTAATTTTCAGCAAGTTTGTTTCGTTTACAAATTGTTCTATTTTACTTGTGGCTTCCGGCCCTACGCCCCATTCAAATTGTCCGGCTGCGTAAGAGGCCGCTACTGTCATTGGCGGAAGATAAACAATCCGTACGTCCTTATCCTCTAATTTGCTTAAACTTTCATTTGCCTTGTTCAAATCATCCATTGATTTTTCCTCCTGAATTGTATTTTTAGGAAAGGAAACGCTGCCCACAACGGCAAATATAGAGCTATCGCCAAGATAATCAAGTTGTAATTGTATATCAACTTTTTCGCTCAACTCATGAACAAGATGGGCAAGTATGGATTTTATGGTAGACAAAGCCGTCATTTGCTCGTCTAATTCGTTTATGTTCCGCTCAAATATTTCAATTACACTCATTGCATCACTGTTATCAAATATTTCGCGGATTTGCTTAACGGGTACACGGAGTTTACGCAGAAGTATAATCTGCCTAAGCCTACGTATTGCTTCTTCATCATAGACCCTGTAAGCATAATCTTCCATACGGCTGCTCTTTACCAAGCCTATTTGCTCATAATAGCGGAGTGTGCGGCTCGACACACCAAGGTTTTTTGATGCTGTGCTGATAGTCTGTATTTGATTCATTGGGTTTGTCCCTCCCTTCAACTCAAGTATAAAGCTTGACGCGGTAGTCGTGTCAAGACTAAAAAATCTTTGATGAAATACCCCGGGATATGCCTGTTTATATTTGCCTTCTGCGTAAGTAGTGAGGATGATTTTACATTGTCTGGAATTTTTGCCGCCCGGGGTTTGCTATAGGCCAAATATATCTATTACGTACAGCGGGCGGCTGCAAGCCGCCCCTACGAAGTTTTGGTTCTTACGCATTTTATGACCATGACAAGTTTTAAACTTTATATTTGAATTTCTTGGGCGTTCACTATAGCCTGCTCCATTAATTCATCCAAATTATCCACATTGTTTTCTATACTTTGAATAATACTTAATTTCGGCTTGGTTTCCGGATGCTTTGGCAAAAAAAGCGTACAGCAGTCGTCATAGGGCCTTATGGAAATGTCAAAAGTGCCTATTTTTTGGGCAATGGTCACAATTTCCTGCTTATCAAAGCAGGCCAAGGGACGCAGTATCGGAAACTCTGCAGCGCCTGTCATAGCATGAAGGCTGGCAAGTGTTTGGCTGGCTACCTGCCCCACAGAATCGCCTGTAATTATGGCAAGAGCTTTGTCCCTTTGCGCTATTTTTTCCGCCATTCTCAGCATGGTGCGTTTAAGCAATATGGTGATTTTTTCAGGTGGGGTGCGGTCTACCAATTTTAGTTGTATATCAGTAAAATTTACCGCTAAAAGACGTATCTTACCTGTATGCAATGCCAATTGCTTTGCCAAATCTATGACCTTTTCTTTTGCCCGCTCAGATGTATAAGGCGGGGAATGGAAATATACCGCCGTTATACCTATTCCTCGCTTGGCTGCCAAGTATCCCGCTACCGGGCTGTCAATGCCGCCGGATAGAAGCAGTACGGCAGAACCGGCGGAACCCGGCGGCAGGCCGCCGGGGCCTGCATTTTCGCTTTTGTCGCTGTAGATATATGCATGGCTGCGGATTTCTATTTTTAGTGTATAATCAGGATTCGACAAATTGACCTTTAAACCGCCGATGTTGTTAAGGGCATGCTCACCTATTATTCCGGAGAGTTGGTCGGAAGTTATGGGATATCTCTTATCTGCACGTTTAGTAGTAACCCTGAATGTACAAGGCATTTTGCAATGCTCCTGCATATATGATATTGCGGCGTTTTTGATGTTTTCCAAAGAATTATCATCTAAACGCAAAGCCGTACAGACATGGGTTATACCGAATATACAAGTGACATGCGGTATTATAACAGAAAGGTCTGTAGCTTCCTCCCATCTTACTACCAAACGCCCTTGCTCTTTATACAGGGTGAAACCGCTTGTTACCATATTAAGGTTTTTTCGTATGGCTTCCAATAGCATATTTTCATATATATGTCGGTTTTTGCCTCGCAGGGCAATCTCGCCGTATTTTATTATCAGCACCTGCTGACTGTTTTCTATGCCCATGTTATTTGACTCTCCTTACACTTCGCAGCTTGTCCGCATTCTGTATAAATATAGCGGCGGCGGCATCAATTTCTTCTATGGTATTATTAATGGAAAAACTTATACGCACTGCTGTTTCAGCCCTTTCTTGCGGCAAAGCATATTCCTTAAATGTAAGAGATTCCTTGCGCTTTTGGGCCTTGCTTGATGAACAGGCAGAACCTGCCGAAATGTACACGCCTTCTGCGGACAGTGCATTTAACAACACTTCCGGCCTTATGTCTTTTACACTTAAATTCAAGATATAAGGACTTGTATTTTCACCATTTACATAAATTCCGCTAAGTTTGTTTAGATTTAATAAGAATCTTTCTTTTAAAGCGGCTGCATATTTATAATTGTCTGCAATTGCGGGTTGATGCTCACCGGAAGCGGCTGCAAAGGCCGCTATGCCTGATGTATTTTCTGTTCCTCCCCTAAGACCCGTCTCTTGCCCCGCACCTAAGATTATCGGCCTTAAATGCACACCTTTTTTAACAAACAATGCGCCGCTGCCTTTTAACCCGCCGATTTTATGGGCAGATACAGAGAGAAGGTCTATATTCATGGTATTTACATTAATGGGGATTTTACAGAAGGACTGAACGGCATCTACATGAAAAAGCGTTTTCGGGCTGGTTTCTTTAATTAGCTTGCCAATTGCGGCAATATCTTGCATGACACCCGTTTCGTTTTGTATGTGGTGTATGGATATCAATGCAACAGGATTGTCTTCTGAAAGAATCTGTTTTAGGCTTTGCATATCAACAAGCCCGCTTGTATTAAGAAGATTAATATATTTAAGCATAAAGCCATTTTCGGCAAGCTTTTCAAAGGGATGCAAAACCGACGGATGTTCGGCTTTTGTGGTTGCAGCCGCCATATTGCCCCTCAGTTTTACAGCACCCAAAATAGCCATATTATTGGATTCTGTCCCGCCGGATGTAAAAATTATTTCTGCGGGCTGTGCGCCTATGCTGCGGGCAACAATCTCCCTGGCTTTTTGCAAATCCTTTTCCGCATCAATGCCCATGCCATGCATGGCAGAAGGGTTTGCAAAATTCTCCAGTGCTGATAGTGCAGCGGTTTTTGCCATATGGCTTATAGGGCCTGTGGCGGCATTATCTAAATATATTTTATTCATAGTACTCCTTTTTCGGTTGCATATGCAATTGCCGCAAGTACAGCGGCCGGGGCCAATTCGGTACGCATAATCCTTGGTCCAAGGGAAACGGTGGATATTCCTGCGTTTTTAAATAGACTAATTTCATAATCGGTAAAGCCGCCTTCCGGCCCAATAAAGAAGGCAATTGAACCGGGCTTTTCGGATAAAGAATTTGTAAGATATTCTTTCAGAGAAAGCTTGTCCTCTGATTCGTAACACGCAAAGGTAGTGCCAAAGTTTTTTGCTTGCCCTACAGCATCTTCTATTTTAGTAATCTGTTTGATGATAGGTATTATACCTCTGCCGCTTTGTTTTGCGGCGGCCTCTGACGTTTTGCGCCATCTGTCTATTTTAGTTAATTCTTTATTATCAATATTTGTATCAATATTTGCAATGCAGCGTGCGGTGACAATAGGCACAACAGCAGAAACGCCCAAAGGTACACAATTTTCTATGATATCATTCATCTTTTTGCCCTTGGGAAGGGCTTGAAAAAGGGTTACATCTATATTTGGTTCTGATGTATTTTTTTGTACACAGATAATTTTCAGCTCTACATTTGCTTTTGATGCAGATGTTACCATACAATAATAGTCATTTTCCGCTCCGTCGCATAAAATTACATGTTCACCAAATTTTAGGCGCAAAGCACGTGCATGAAGGAAATTTTCGTTTGTTAATACAGTCTTTTGGTCGGTGGGTTTTATATTTGCTTCAAAAAATCTGTGCATCTTATATCCCTTCCGCATCAATTACGATATGCCGCCGCAAAGCTATACCAGCCGTTTGCCTCATCAAATTCCATATCCGTAAAGCCAGCCGCACTAAGAGCATAACTCACCTCTTCTTGGCGGCTGTCTATTATCCCGCCGACTATAAATCTTCCGTCCGGAATCAGCAGGTCTCTTACTATCGGAATCAAAGGAATTATCACATCTGCCACTATATTGGCTGTAATAGTGCCGAAACTTCCTTGAACCAAATTATGATTTTCCAGCAAATTGCCGCTAAATGCCTTTATTCTATGCGATTCTATATTGTTTAGCATTGCGTTTCTATTTGTTACTTTTATGGCTTCTCTGTCAATATCAATAGCTGTAGCATCTTTTGCACCAAGCAACAGACCAATTATTGACAAAATTCCGCTTCCGCATCCTATGTCTAACATACTGCGGTCTTTTGCAATAAACTTTGCAATCATTTCTATGCAAAGAGCGGTACTTTCGTGCTGTCCTGTACCGAATACATGACCCGGGTCTATTTTAAAAACTATTTCTCCGTCATTCGGCGCATAATCTTCCCATTCCGGCACGATTATTATGGGGGCGGTTACACTGGCTCTAAATGGCTTATAATGCTGCCGCCAAGCATCAGTCCAGTCGTCTTTCACCGTTATAGTTTCCAATTGGCCATATGGCTGCAACGCTTTTCGTATATTTTCTATGACATATGCTTCGGTGTCTTCCGGCAGATAAAATGTAAGCATCGCAAGGCCCTTTTCAGCATTAAGCAGGGCTTCATCCACATAGTCCCAATTACTTTCATGGCCTTCTATAAAGCGCATATTTTCATATTCATCCGTTATTTCTACACCTTCTATGCCAAAATCCAAAAGAAGTGCAGCGGCTACATCTGTATGTTGGCTGGATAAACTTATTGTTGACTTAATCCAATTCATTTGTACGGCTCCTATTTTGCTATAAATTTAGTACATATGTAACCAAGTCCGGCAAAAACAATTAACATTGCCCCATTTAACAAAACAGCCGGGCTTAATTCTGTAAAATACTCGGCGGCTCCAAAGTTAAAGAGAGTTACTACCGCACCCAAAACCAGGCCTATTACAGCAAAATATACTTTGGATTCGTAACGCTCTATAAAGTAACCTACAATCCTTGCCGCCGCAAACAGGCCAAGCACTGCGCCGCCAAGAAAAGTCAGCACAATTGCGCCGGAAGAAAATATTAAGTCCCCTGCCCCATCTTGGCCCCTTATAATCATAAACAGCACATCCGCAAAATTGGATACGGCACCATATACCGTTCCAAACTGCCCCATCAGTATCAAGACCAATGCACCGCTTACGCCGGGCACTACCAGCAAAAGACAGGCCACAAACCCCGCAATAAATATACTGAAAAAATTGCCTATGTTCTGTATGGAATGTATGGCTATTATATTGTCAGACGGTACTATAAAGCCCAGTATTACAATGGCGGCAAAGCCCGCTATTGTAAGGGCATAGTTTATGTAAAATGCCGGGCCTGTCTCACTTGCGCCGCCTTTCATTTTGCGCCAAATGGCGGGTACACTGCCCAGCACAAGCCCTATAAAGAAGGCGTAGCTTTGCAGCCCGAAGTTGTCCATTAAATACAGCACCGCACCTGTGGATGCCAATATGCCAAGAGCGGTTCCAAAGCCAATAGGCAAAAGAAAAATCATACTTTTCTTAAATTCTTTGCGAAGATTGTTTATAGCAAAAATTAGTTTGTCATATAGGCCCGTAACCACCGCAAAAGTGGAAGCAGACAGGCCGGGAATGACCAAAGCAAGGCCTATTAATATGCCTTTTACTGCGTTAATTATCATAGATATTCCTTTCATTCAAGAAAAAATGTATTAAATAGTTTTAAAATATATTCATTATCAACAACAGCTCCCAGTTCTCTGATGGAATGCATGCCTAAAATTGCCAGCCCCATGTCCACAACATCTACGCCCAAACCTGCACCCATTATTGCGCCTATAGTGCCGCCGCCTTTTATATCGGAGCGGGTTATATATTTTTGCATAGGTACTTCGGCTTTATGGCATAAGGCTGTAAAAATACTTGCCGTACGTCCGTTGGTGGCATATTTTTGCATGGCAGAATATTTAAGCACCACACCGCCGCCCATAATGGTTGTCGTCGTGGGGTCGTCTTTTTCCGGGTAATTGGGATTAGTTCCATGCCCAAGGTCAGCAGAGATTACAAAAGAATTAGCCATAGTCTGTCCGAAAGTACCCGCAGGTATAATCCTTTCAATAAGATTATGCATAAAGGAAGATGCGGCGCCGTGGGGCGTTAACGAGCCGATTTCCTCGTTGTCCGGCGCATACATTATTTTAGTATATGCAGAGGGTTTTGCGTCAAGAATAGCCATTAACCCCGCATGCACCATCCATAAATCATCCAAACGCCCGGCGGAAATAAATTCTTCATTTGCGCCTGCCAGCCCGCCTTTTTGGTATTCATACAGGATAAGGTCAAAGTCCAGTATATCGTCCGCTTTGCAGTCAAGCTCTGCCGTAAGCAGATTTATTAGATAGTCTGATTCCAATTCTTCATTAATAAGACTTTCTGTCATGGCAGCAAAAGGCAAAGTGTCTGCCTGCGGATTTAATTTTACGCCGTCGTTTACATTTCTGTTAAGGTGAATAGCCAAAGATGGTATTACAAGCAGCGGCTTGTTTATATTAACCAGTTTTTGCTCCGGCACAAGGAAGTTGCCGCTTTTTAAAAATATACGTCCGGCTAAAGCAAGCGGTCTGTCAAACCATGTGCTTAAAATTACACCGCCGTATGGTGATGTATTTAGCTTGATATGACCTTTTGCAGACATTTGCGGGTTGGGCTTTATAACAAAACAGGGAGAATCTGTATGAGCGGCTATTATGCGTATGCCTTCTTTGGCAATATCGCCTGTACCCGCTATGAAAGCAGCAAAAGACGAGGAATTTTTTCGCACAAAGTATTTGCCGCCGGGAGTGATGTCCCAATGCGCCCCTTCGCAAAGCTCTGTGAATCCTGCGGCTGTCAGCATGCTTGCTGCGGTATGGGCAGCGTGGAAAGGCGTTGGGCTTGCATATAGATAATCCAGCAATTTTAAAGCGTTTTGTTTGGAGTTATTCATAATCGGTCCCCTTTTACATTAAACGAAATTGGATTAATTTAGTTTGCCTTTTTGATTATAGCAAAAAAAAATGTATATTGCAATTATATATAGTTGTGATAAAATGGTATATTAGCTTGACAAAAAACTCGCTGAATAAAAACGAGGTGAATATATGAGCGAAAATCTGCATTTTATACATCATCATATAATAGAAGATTTAGGTGAAGGTGCGCCGGGACTTATTACGCGCTTCCCCCCGGAACCTGCCGGTTATTTGCATATAGGGCATGCCAAGGCCATTTGCATCAATTTTGGTCTGGCGGAATATTACGGCGGCAAATATAATTTGCGTGCTGATGACACAGACCCCACCAAAGAAGATATGGAGCATTATATAGAAGCAATTAAAGATGACATTTTATGGCTGGGCTTTAAATGGGATGGTTTTTATTATGCTTCCAATTATTTTGATAAGCTCTATGAATATGCCGTGGTGCTTATCAAAAAAGGCCTTGCTTATATTTGCGATTTATCCGCCGAAGAAACCAGAGAATATAGAGGCACATTAAGCGAACCGGGCAAAAACAGTCCTTATAGAGAGCGCAGTATAGAAGAAAATTTAGATTTATTTGCCCGCATGAAAAACGGAGAATTTCCTAACGGCGCAAGGACGCTTCGTGCCAAAATTGACATGTATTCTCCCAATATGAATATGCGTGACCCCATTATATACAGAATTAACCACGCAAGCCACTATAACAGCGGTAATAAATGGTGCATATATCCCACTTACGATTATGCGCATCCTATAGAAGACGCTATCGAGGGCGTTACACATTCTTTATGCGGCGTGGAATTTGAAGACCACCGCCCGCTTTATGATTGGTTTATCAATCATCTGGATTTTGATAAAAAACCCAGGCAAATTGAATTTGCAGAGCTTAACCTAAGCAATACAATATTGGGCAAGCGCAATATAAGAAAACTTATAGCAGACGGCATAATTGACGGCTGGGACGACCCAAGGGTTATGACGCTTATGGGGCTTAGGCGCAGGGGCGTTACACCTGCCGCTATACGCAATTTCATTGATGCCGCAGGTGTTTCCAAAGCCAACAGCACTGTGGATATTTCAATGTTCGAGCATTTTGTGCGAGAAGATTTGGCGGCGTCGGCATGTGTGGTAATGGCTGTGCTTGAACCTGTTAAGCTTGTTATCACAAACTATCCCGAGGGTGAAACCGAATGGGTTGATATGCCAAATAATCCTAAAAATCCCGATATGGGCGTTAGGACCTTGCCATTTTCAAGGGAATTATATATAGAGCGGGCAGATTTTGAAGAAGTGCCGCCGCCTAAGTATCATAGATTGTCACCCGGCAAAGAAGTGCGGCTGGCAGGCGCATATTTTGTTACCTGTACGGGATGCGTAAAAAACGAAGCGGGCGAAGTTGTGGAAGTTCATGCCACATATGACCCGGCCACAAAAAGCGGCAGCGGTTTTAGCGAGCGTAAGGTCAAAGGAACTATACATTGGGTTAGCTGCGAACATGCCGTTAATATACAGGCCAATTTATATGACCATTTGTTTATTGATGATGAAACTGCGGAAGACGGCTTTAGGCTTAATGAAAATTCCCTTATTGTCATTAAAAACGCCGTGGCAGAGCCGTCTATTGCCAAAGCGTCTTTGGAGCAGCGTTTTCAATTTATGCGCAATGCCTATTTTTGCTTGGACGAGCCGGGCTTTGCTTTAGGGGAGCTTGTTTTTAATAGGGTTGTGGAGATGAAAAGTTCGTTTAAATAGCTTAGGGGCGGCTTGTATCCGTCCAAAACTTTTGAAATCAGAAACTGCAATTGATAATTTTTTATGAATTGAGCAAAATACCACCAAAGGGGCGTGGTATTTTTGTTTTTTAAGATTTTTGTTCTGGCTGTATTGTTTGCTTTTCAGCCTTTATCTCAAGAGCTGCCTATTATTTCCTCAAGCCCTGTTTTTGCTCAAATTGTTGAAGACTGCAAAATATACAACTCAAAAGAACTTAGTTTCGCCGTCACCGATATAAAAGCAGGTATCTTTGTTGAGATTCTTCAAGATTTTTCCTATAAGGTGTATATGATAAAAGTTAATGCAGGTCTTACAGGATGGGTCAGCGCCGAATTTCTATGCATACCGCCTGATGGACCTACGGATAGCAGTGCTGTAAGCACTTTACAATTAGAGCAATTTGTTAATGATGGCGGATATGAAAGCGGAAGTAATTTTTTGCTGCTTACAGATATTAACAGACAAAAACTTCATGTTTTTAAAGGGTCTATAGGCAAGTGGCAGTTTAAAAGGTCTTTTGACTGCTCTACAGGCATGAATATTTCCCCTACTACCCGCGGTGTATTCACCGCTACAGACAGGGGCAAGTGGTTTTTTTCTGAAAGGCTGGATTCCGGGGCTAAATACTGGCTGCGGTTTAACGGCAATTATTTATTTCATTCTGTGCCAATGGATAAGAATAAAACGATTATACCCGGCGAAGATGTGCTTGGGCAAAAGCGTTCCAGCGGTTGTGTCAGATTATCTGTGGAGGATGCCAAATGGCTGTATGAAAATGTGCCTGAGCAAACAACCGTTGTTGTCATTTGACTATAACCAACTCTGCTTATCCGGAATAAGATGTGTTATGATGTTTTGAGGTGGTATTATGTCACAAATTTGGCAGGGTGTTAATAATAGACAAAATTTTAACCGTAACAGAAACTCCGGAGGGCGTGCGCCCAATACGGGATTTAACCCGCCGCCGCATATGCAGAATAATCATATGCAGGGCAATCGCATGCCTATGGGTCAGATGCAGGGCAGGCATATGATGCAGGGCAGGCAGATGCCGCCGCAAATGCAGCATGGACCGCAGATGCATCCCGGTATGCAGCCGAATATGCGTCAGGGCATGCAAAGCGGTATGCAGAATAATCAGTCTAATTCTCCGCCCGGTATGCCGCCCATGAGTGTGCTTAATCCGAATAATGACCCGCATGTGCGGTTTGAACCGCTGCCTAATCAGGCAGGTGCAGAGCAAATGGCGGGTATGCCTTCAAGCAATGCGCCGCAGGCTGTTCCTTCACAAGCTATTACCCCTGTTCCCGGTGATGCTATGGGGATGCTTGCTAATTTGGCGCAGGGCGCAAGTAATGCCGCCAGGTTTTATACCAAGCTGTCGGAAGTTGAAGGGATTTCTAAGGAAGCAGCAGGTATGGCCGGGTTATTAGCGGAAAACAATACATCCGTTGTTTCCAAAATCGGGGGATTGTTTGGCGGAGAATGGAGCGGGATAGAAACTTCTATAGCTGACATTAATAATACAAAAACTGCGCTTAAATATGCAGCCTTGCAAGAGATTGAGCTTTTAAGGGAAGCTTTGCGTATTTATGATATATTGGAAGATGCCGGGCAGTTAAAGGTTATGAATGGAATTATTATGGGAATTATGGCAGATGTTATTAATATCGTTGGGAATTAAATCGTAGGGGCGGCTAAAAACTGCCCCTACGATTTTTAGTATTTAGATAAGTTAGTAATTAAATTCAATGATAGCCGTTCCGTTTAAAAGTCAGCCTCAGACTGCGCTTTTGTTCCTCATTGAAGCGTTGCGAAATAAAAGCTTGCTTCGGCTGATTTTAAATCGGAACGGCTATATGTATATTTTTTAAAAGAGCGGGCGGCATCGCCGCCATTTAATTTGCATAACTTGCGGGCTTTTGTTTGTAAAAAAACTTGAGTTGCCGCTTTTTTTATGGTATAATTGATTGGTTAGAGATTTGATGAAGGAGCGAATGAATTTATATGGAAAATGACAGGGAAGATATTGCGCAAAACGGCACGGAAAATGTTATTGAAGAAAATAATATCAGCAATGTAGTCGAAACTGACTATACTGCGGAAAATATAGAGGTTTTGGAGGGGCTTGAACCTGTCAGGCTGCGGCCCGGTATGTATATTGGCACGGTATGCACCAAAGGTCTGCACCATTTGGTGTATGAGATTGTGGATAACGCCGTTGACGAGGCACTTGCAGGGCAATGCGATGAAATAGAAGTGACAATACTGCCCGGCGATATTGTGCGGGTTAAAGACAATGGGCGGGGTATACCTGTCGGTATACATCCCGGCAAGGGCATACCTGCTGTTGAGGTAGTTTTTACCATTCTTCATGCCGGCGGCAAATTCGGCGGGGAAAACAGCGGCTATAAAGTGTCCGGCGGATTGCATGGTGTGGGCGCTTCTGTTGTTAATGCCCTTTCAGAGCATTTGACGGTGGAAATTCATACAGGCGGCAAGGTTTATGACATGGCTTTTGAGCGGGGTGACCGCACCAGAGAATTAAAAGTAACAGGAGATACCGGCAGCCACGGAACTATTATTACCTTTAAACCAGATTCTACCATCTTTGAAGAAACTGTGTACGACTTTAATGTGCTTAAAGCCCGCTTGCGTGAGATTGCTTTTTTAACAAGAGGCCTTAAAATTATATTGCGCGACGAAAGAGAAGGGCAGCATCAGGAGCGTATATTCCACTATGAAGGCGGCCTTATGCAGTTTGTTGAATATATCAACAAAGATAAAGACCCTGTTTTTAAGCAAGTTTTTTATGTTGAGAAGCAGCATAACGGCACGCTGGTTGAGGTTGCCCTGCAATATAATGACGGCTATGCAGAAAATACCCATGCTTTTGCCAACAACATAAGAACGCATGAGGGCGGCACGCATATTGCCGGTTTTAGGGCGGCACTTACAAAGACCATTAACGAATACGGCCGCAAGCACAATCTGCTTAAAGATGCCGACACAAACCTTTCCGGGGATGATGTGCGTGAAGGTATGACGGCTGTTATTTCCGTAAAGCTTGGTCATCCGCAATTTGAAGGCCAGACCAAAACCAAACTGACTAATACAGAAGTGCGCACGGCTGTTGAATCTATTATGAATGAATATTTTGCATATTTTTTGGACGAAAATCCTGCTGTTGCAAAGCTTATTGTGGAAAAATCGCTTTTGGCACAAAGGGCAAGGGATGCCGCCAAAAAAGCCAGAGAACTTGTGCGCCGTAAAAATGTATTGGACGGAGGAAGACTGCCCGGCAAGCTTGCGGACTGCTCCGAAAAAGACCCTGCATTGTCAGAGATTTATATAGTAGAGGGCAACAGCGCGGGCGGAAGCGCAAAAGGGGCAAGGTCGCCTAAAACACAGGCCGTACTTCCCTTGCGGGGCAAAGTGCTTAATGTAGAGAAAAGCAGATTGGACAAGATACTTGTTAATGAAGAAATAAAATCTATGATAACGGCTTTTGGCACAGGCATCCATGAAGATTTTGACATAGCAAAGCTTCGCTATCACAAGATTATATTAATGACGGATGCAGATGTGGACGGCAGTCATATACGCACATTGCTTCTTACTTTTCTGTACCGTTTTATGCCCGATTTAATACGTGACGGCTTTGTGTATATCGCCCAGCCGCCGCTGTTTAAGGTAGAGAAGGGCAAGCAGGTATATTATATCTATCCCGGTGAATTTAAGCAGGGGCAGGAATTGGATGATTTCTTTTCAGGTGAAATTACCAGGGAAGGTGTTAAAGCTATACAGCGGTATAAAGGCCTTGGAGAGATGAATGCAGAGCAGCTTTGGGACACCACTATGGACCCTGACAGACGCATTTTAAAGCGTGTGGAGTTAAGCGATGCATATGAAGCGGATTTGATTTTTACCCAGCTTATGGGGGATAAGGTGGAACCCAGGAAAGAGTTTATTTATGCCAATTATGCCCGGGCAGAGCTGGATATTTAGGGAGAAGCTATGGCTGCTAAGATATTTAATTGTGCAGAAATTGACAAGATTTTGCTGTTTATGAAAAGTGAATGTAAAGTCATTAAACGTATTGGTGTTACGGGCAGCTATGCGCAAAAAAAGCAGACGGAAGAAAGCGATTTAGATATTGTAGTTGATGTAGACAAAAATGACCGCAATTCTTTTTGGCCCTTTGCGCAAAAACTTCGCGAAGTGCTGATTAATAACTACATGCTCCCTGTTGACTTTGTATTTTATGATGATGCCGTAAACAGAGCCAAATATAAAGAAGATGCAGCGCTGCTTGATAAAATAGAATCGGATATGTATAGGGAGATGCTTTTAAAAACAAGATGGATGGATGGGTAAAATGGCGAAAAATCGTACTGATACGCATGTGCTTCTAAAAATATCTAAATATGTGAAGCAATTGGAAAAAGCACATGATAAGATTAAAGATATAGATGTGCATGAATATGAGGATGAGCTATACGCTTATGCCATTGCACAGCTTATCACAAACTTAAAAAATGCATATGAAATGTTTAAAAGCGAAGCCTTGCAGGAAAGATACAAGCTGTTACGCCAGCCATCTATAGTCCGCATAAGAAATATTGCTGCACATGATTATGAAGCACTTGATTGGGGAATTGTGAAAAATGGGTGCTCTATGATTATTAAGCAATATACAAGGGAATATAACGATGAATCTTTGAAATTGCTTGATGAAAATGAAATTGACGAGATTGAAAGCAGGCTTACCCGTCTGCTTGATAGCGAATAATGCAAAATTTAATAATTTTGCATTTCTTTCAAAGAACTTTGGTTTTGAACACAGGCGCACGAAAAATATAAACCCGCTATGCATCAAGCATAACTGTATATAGCACCAAAGAAAATAAAGCATACAAAATAAAAAGTGCGAAGGCAAGGCCTGCCAAATCAAAAGCTTTCTAAAGTTAGTAGATAAATATAAATTAGAAATGGAGGATTAGTGTGCTTAAATATCATATAAATATATTTTACAGCGAAGATAATGAAGGGTTTATTGCTACTATTCCTGATTTAAAAGGATGCTCTGCCTTCGGAGAGACACCCAAAGAAGCTTTAAAGGAAGTATTGATTGCTAAAGAATTGTGGCTTGAGGTGGTTAAAGACAAGAGATGGGAAATTCCAAAACCTAAGTATAAACCTATTACTCATCAAGCATAGAGACAATATACAAAACAAAGGAAGATTGAAAAATGGATGAAATAAACGAATCGAAAGACGGGGTAATCGAAAACAGCCCAAAAACGGACAAAATTGTTGCTGTTAATATCGAAGATGAAATGAGGCAGTCATATATAGACTATGCCATGTCTGTAATTGCAGCAAGGGCATTGCCGGATGTACGTGACGGCCTTAAGCCCGTTCATAGACGCATATTGTATTCTATGAACGAGCTTAGTCTTGCGCCCAATAATCCCTACAAAAAATGCGCAAGGATTACGGGCGATGTTATGGGTAAATATCACCCGCATGGCAGCTCGTCAATTTATGATGCTTTGGTGCGCATGGCACAGGATTTTTCTATGCGCTATATGCTTGTGGACGGGCATGGCAACTTCGGCTCTATGGACGGCGACGAGCCTGCGGCAGAGCGTTATACAGAAGCCAGGCTGTCACGCATAGCAATGGAAATGATAACTGATATTGACAAAGATACCGTGGACTATGTGCCAAACTATACCGAAGAGCTTAAAGAGCCTTCTGCTATGCCCGCACGCTTCCCTAATCTTTTAGTCAACGGTTCTCACGGCATTGCCGTGGGTATGGCTACCAATATACCCCCGCATAATTTGACAGAATGTATTGACGCTGTTGTTCGTATTATTGATAATCAAGTAAACGAAAACAAAGATACAGATATTTATGAGCTAATGTCCATCATAACCGGCCCGGATTTTCCTACAGGCGCTACCATATTAGGCACAGCGGGCATTAAACAAGCATATTTAACAGGCCGGGGCAAGGTTGTTTTGCGGGCATCTTGTGAAATTGAACCTATGCCAAACGGACGTGAAATGATAGTTGTTACACAAATGCCTTATCAGGTGAACAAAGGCAAGATGCAGGAAAAAATGGCCGAGCTTGTTAAAGACAAGAAGATTGACGGCATATCGGATATAAGGGATGAAAGCGACAGAAACGGCGTGCGTGTTGTTGTTGAGCTTAAAAAAGACGCCAATGCGCATGTTGTGCTTAATTTGCTATATAAATATACGCAGCTTCAAGAATCTTTCGGCGTAAACATGCTGGCTTTGGTTAATGGCGAACCAAGGGTTCTTAACCTTAAAGACCTCTTGACATATTATTTGGCACATCAAAAAGATGTGGTGACACGCCGTACTATTTTTGACCTTAACCGTGCCAAAAGACGGCAGCATCTGGTGGAAGGTTTTCTTAAAGCTTTGGACCATATTGACGAAATTATTTCCATTATACGTGCAAACCGTGAAATATCCCGCTCTAAAGAAATTATTATTGAGCGTTTCGGTTTTTCTGTAGAGCAGGCCGACGCTATTGTAGAAATGCGTCTGCGTGCGCTGTCCGGCCTTGAAAGAGAACGTCTGGAAAAAGAATTTGAAGAGCTTGCCGCAAAAATTGCCTATCTTGAATCTATTTTGGCAAGCGAATATGTGCTTTTAGGCGTTATTCGTGAAGAAATAATGCTTATACGGGATAAATACGGTGATACAAGAAGAACCGCCATTGTACCGGATGAAGGCGAAATAGATATGCTGGACCTTATAGACCCGGAAATGTGCGTTATAACACTTACGCATATGGACTATGTTAAACGTCTGCCGCTGGACACTTATAAAAGCCAAAGGCGCGGCGGCAAAGGGATTTTGGGACTCACCACCCGTGATGAAGACATTATAAAGCAGATATTTATTGCCAATACCCATGATGATGTAATCTTCTTTACTACAGCAGGAAGGGCATATAGGCTAAAGGCATATCAAGTGCCGGAAGCGGGCAGAGCGGCTAAGGGCGGCGCTATTGTTAATCTTTTGAACCTTAACCCCGGCGAAAAAGTTGCCAGCATTATTGTGGTTAATGACTATGAAAGCGGCTCTTTAACAATGGTCACAAAAAATGGTATGGTCAAAAAGACCGCATTAAGCGCATATGCAAATATCAATAAAGGGGGATTAACGGCACTTAAAATTACCCCCGGAGATACATTGGTATGCGCTCTGGTTACTCATGGCAATAATGATATCTTTATAGCCAGCCATAATGGCGCAGGGTTGCGCTTTAGCGAGACAGGGCTTAGAGAAATGGGCCGCGTTTCATCGGGTTACAGAACTATGAACCTTAGCGAAGGCGACTATATTATAGGTGCAGAAATTGTGCAGGATGATGCAAAATTGTTATTTGTAAGCGAACAAGGCTATGGCAAATGCACCCATTATGACGAATTTAGGCAGGCAGGCCGCAGAGGTAAAGGCGTTTTTGCTTATAATTGCACAGAGAAAACCGGCAAACTTATTGGCATCACCAGCGTTTGCGACAATGATGAATTGATGTTAATTAATTCTAATGGTATTATTATAAGGATAAGAGTAAAAGACATAAGCACCACAGGGCGCAAAACCAGCGGCGTTAAGCTCATTGACTTAGAAGGCGGGGTTTCGGTTGTTGGGCTGGCTAAGATTTCTGAGGAGTATGCCCAGGAAGAGGAATAGAAGATATGAATAAAGATAATGCAAGCCCTTTAAGTTTTACTGGACCGCAGGCTGTTCTTTTTAAGGAACAGCTTTTCGGTTATTTTAAGCAGGCCGGGCTTAATCCTAATATTACTAAAGAATGGAAGCAAGGGATTTTTCGTCTGTTTGGCATACAAACGTATAATCTTCCGGACTTTGACAGCGGCAATTTTATAATAGCTTCCAATCATATCAGTGATTTTGACGCCGTTATACTTGGGCTTTTGCACCCAAAAATCAAAATTATATCCAAGATGGGCTGGGCTTCCAACCAAGAGCTTATGGGCTTTTTAAAGCAGCATTATGATATTGTCGGCGTTTATAGAGACTATGAGATTGATGCGCTGCCCGATAGTGAAAGGGCGGCAGCCAAAAGGCATAATTATGAAGTTACGGTGGATTCATTAAAATATCTTAAAAACGGCACCGGCAGACATTTGCTGATTTTTCCGCAAGGCACCATTTCAGATGTCAATAAAAACAGTGTGGATAGGGTAAATCTTGGTTTTATTAAAATAGCATCGGCTGCTAATGCAAGCATTGTCAATATTTTTACAGAATATCCGGGTACCGAAGGGAGTACAAGAATTGTTGGTTCTGCGCCTTATGCGGTTACTAACCGCAACCACGACTATAGACAGGCTTGGCTGGATGATGTAATAGCTTTGCAAAATAGCTTAGATAGCCTTAGACCGCCTGTTTTCAGTGAAAAGCATATGAATAACAACAATCCTGACGAGCCGTTTTTTTAGCAAAAGATAAGGGGGATATCAAAATGACATTTGAAACCTTGGAGCAAAGATTGGCGGCATCCTATCTTGATATTTTCCCGCAATTTGTGCCTGATGAAAAAGCAGATGTCAGCATTGCCCATCAAAAAGAGTTTTATGATTTTATGAAAAATCTTTATCAGTTGATATACGACGAACCTCTGCTTGTTGTGCCGGAACTTCATGAGGATGACGCTTTTCCAAACCGTTTTAATAAATCTTCTTACGGCAAGCCTGATTTACAGGCAAATATGCGCAAATTTTTAAAACAAACGGATGCTTTATTACATAATATGTTTTTGCTGGGGCAAGATTCTTCCGTTAAATTAAATAAAAGACAGAAGGCTGTTTTATCAAAACTTGGAATTGATAACGCATATAACTTGCCGCAGGCATGGAAATGGATGTCAAGCCGCCTCGGCGCAAACAAGACTGCTTTTTCATATTGCCTTTTTGACAATGATTATATTTATACTTCCGATATATATGCTAATTTACTTGGAGAAGAAGCATTTCGCAAATTAGAAAAATGGATGATAGAAAACGGCTATAAAAAATACGACATCTATGATGTGACAGCCAGCAGCTGCAAGTTATCCTTGACCTACGCAAACCCAGCATGGAGCAAAGAGCATCCAAAAGGCGGGTTTGAATATAAAATCAAACACACCGGAATATCGGCACGTTACGATATTTTGATTAAGCAGCCAGCAGTATTTGGCTTATGTATACCAAATGGTTTAAAGCCTTATTTACTTGAATTTGAATCTATGAACGAAAAAAATCAAGAATTTATAGTTAAGTATACAAGAAAATGCGATGTATGCAGATATTGTGTTCAAACGGACAAAACCGGCTTGCGTCCTCTTGCTTTTATTCCGGTTAAACATAGGCAAACAGAATATGAATTATGCACATATTTCCCGGGCTATAATTTTTGTTGGACAAGCATGGATGATGAACTTGCAAATCAATTAATAGATTTACTGTCCTTCATGGATAAATTTGCCCCATAATTATTTACTAAAGCACCAGCAGACTTGCAGCCATAACCGCCATTCCGGCAAACAGTCCCAGTATAACCTTTTTATGTTCACAAAAACGAAGTGCCGCGGGCAGTAGTTGATTAAACGAAATATAAATCATAATGCCGCCAACCGCCGCAAATACAAAACCCAATACAGCTTCATCAAAAATATGCGTAAGCAGCAGGAAGCCAAACAATGCGCCAAGGGGTTCGGTAAGACCTGCGGCAATTGAAACAAGCAATGCCTTCTTTTTAGAACCTGTTGCATAATGTATGGGCGCAGCCACGGCTATGCCTTCCGGTATATTGTGAATGGCTATGGCCGCCGCAATGGCTATGCCCAAAGAAGGGTCATGCATTGCCGCCATGAAAGTGACAAGGCCTTCAGGAAAGTTGTGTATGGCTATGGCTATGGCCGTCATAATGCCCATGCGTTTAAGCATGCGGGCATCCTGTTTGGTGAGCGTCTTTTTTGAATGGGTAATATAGGCAGTTACAGCGGCATCCTCATGAGGCACCGCTTTATCAAGTATAGCGCAAAAGGCTATTCCCGCAAAAAAGGCCACAGTGGTTAGCATAAACCCTGTATCGCCGTATAAATACTCCAAATCTTCCAATGCATGCCGAAAAATTTCTACAAAAGAAACATATATCATAACGCCTGCAGAAAAGCTTATGCAGACCGCAAGAAAATTCGTGTCATTCTTCTTTGCAAACATAGCAATAAGACCGCCTATGCCGGTGGAAAGGCCGGCTAACAGCGGCAACAAAAATGCAATTGTAAGGTCGCTCATAATTTATCCCCTTTGCAGTTACCTTTTAAATTTATTTTTTCATTTATTTCGCAATAACATTTTATCGTAATAAATCCAATGGGTCAAGTGTGATTTAAAATTTTTTTAAATTTTTAGAAATTTACTATTGACATGTCAAACAAAATGGTTTATAATCGTCATTGTTGCAAAGGTAATACCTAAATAATAAAGGTTCTTAGCAGATATAAAAATATGCCCGGATAGCTCAGATGGTAGAGCAGAGGACTGAAAATCCTCGTGTCGGCGGTTCGATTCCGTCTCCGGGCAGTGGTAATTTTTTGCACGTAATAATGCTTTATATTTGCGGGTGTGGTTCAATGGTAGAACATCAGCCTTCCAAGCTGAAAGCGTGAGTTCGATTCTCATCACCCGCTTTAAATTTAAAACCCCTTGAGAGAGGGGTTTTAAATTTTGCATTAAAAAGATTTAAATGATAGATGTTTGAAAGCCGCGCTAAGTCACAGCACTTCAAAAGCATTATTGGTGATGCTCACAATGTTGTTTCCAATACCGTTTAGCGGACTGTGAATAATATTGATGTTGCTGCTGCAATCTCGCTGAAATAATGTTGCTCTGCAAAAAAGCACAGCCCTATAAAATTTTTAAATACCTCTTGACATATATAGTTAGACTATATATGATGAATATATATCAAAACTAAATATTTGCACTATATATGTTGGGAGGTTAATTATGAGAAGGGACAAAAATCTTCCGCTGACTGAAACGGTTTATTACATTTTGTTGGCACTGAAAGAGCCGACCCACGGATATGTCCTTATGCAGAAAGTGGAGGATTTAAGCGATGGCCAAGTCAGATTGGCGGCAGGAACACTTTATGGGGCTATTGAAAACTTGCTGAAAAAGGGCTTTATCACTTCTATTCCAAGTGATGATGTTAGGCGAAAAGTATATGCCATTACACAGGAAGGTGAACGGATTTTAAAGGCTGACTGCAACCGAATAGCTCATATGCAACGCATTACAGAGCAAATATTGGATGGGGGTGATACAAGATGAAAAAATTTAGACTATTCCTAAACTTCGACAAAGAATCAAAATGGCTTCAGCAAATGGCATCAAAAGGTTGGCAGTTAAAGAAACAGGGGCCGCTATATACATTTGAGAAAACAGAGCCCGATACGTCAAACATCAAAATTGATTACAGATACTTTAAGAGCCAAAGCGATTTTTTAGAATACCGCACATTATTTGAAGATAGCGGATGGCAACATTTATCCGGCTCGAAGTTTAGCGGTAATCAATACTTCAAGCAAATTAGTAACAACAGCGGCATGGATATTTTTTCGGATGAGTTTTCACGCACAGCAAGATATAAGCGTTTGGCAAACAGCTTACTGTCGGGGCTTATAATATTCCTTCCTCTTGTCTTTGTGTCTTTTAACCAAGGCACATTGGGGATTGAAGTATTTACAAACCCAAGAGAACTTTACCTAACTCCCGGTATATGGGATTTAAGCGGAACAGATTTTTGGAGAGCATTTTTATTTGAAACACCTTTTGCACTAATGAGGGGGTTTTCGGGTATATTTGGCTTGCTAATTTTCCTCTGTTATGTTTCCTTAACGATAAAGTCATGGATGTTGTATAAGAAAGCGACAAAGTTAAGTAATGGCTAAGATATATGAGGCCTTTCATCAAAAAGGACAGACGAAAAAATATACAACGTGTACTGTGAGGGGTGGAAATAACGCAGTTATGATAAAATAACATTACTGGCTGAAAAAACGTAAAATGCGCAGTTATGTACCACAACGAATGTAGTACGTGCGTAAACAAAAATGAAGTTCAATGTTTTGTGGCGGAGGTTAGTGAAATGGAAAAACCACATGGGATAATTGTATTCGGAGCTTCGGGGTCGGGTTGCACGACTTTAGGGCGTGAGTTAGCACGAATACTTAATTTTGAGCTTTTTGATACTGATGATTTGTTTTTTGAACCAACTGACCCACCTTACACAAAAGCGCGTCCGCTGCATGAACGTCAAAGATTATTGTCATCAGCTATCAAAGTCCCTTTTATTATTTCCGGCTGTCTGCGAGAATGGGGCGGCTTTTTCGACGATGTATTGTCATTAGCCGTCTTTATTAAAACACCAACAAATGTCAGACTTGAACGATTGGATAAAAGGGAATATGCAAAGAACGGGGAGCGTATAAGAAAAGGCGGTGATTTGTATGAACGCCATAAATGGTTCATGGAGTACGTTTCCACGTATGACAATGGTGGCATGGAAACGCGGTCGCTGGCCTCGCAGAAAGCGTGGGCAAATAGCCTCTCTTGTCCCGTACTTCAAGTAGACGGCACAACAGATTGGCGTGTAAACGCAGAAAACGTTAAAGAACAATTTTTGAAACGCAGTCTAAAATAAGCAGTTATCTGCGTTATCTCCACCATCTATAGCATACATTCTAAATGATTACAGTATCGCATTTAACAAAAAATATAAATCGCTGACGGCTCTTAAAAATGTATCGTTTACAGTTAATCCCGGAACAATAACAGTTTTTGTTGGGTTAAATAGTGCGGTAAAATCCAAGCAGCTCTATCGGTGTTGTGTTAGATGCGTCAAAACTTTATTCGGGCCGAAGCGGTTACTCAACACTTAAAATAGCCCCAGCTATAAACGAAGTTTCGGCTTTGTGTATTGAAGAAGTTTTAAGCGAGTGCGGGTTATCCCCAACCGAAAGCAAGCGAAAAGTAAAAACGTACTCATTCGGTATGCGACAGAGGCTTTGCATTGCACAAACATCATTGACAAAGCCCCAAATACTAATTCTTGATGAGCCAGTAAACGGACTTGACCCTCAAGGTATTAGACGGATTCGTTCTAAAAGAGAAAGCGCTTGCGATTGCAGTATTCTTTCTTGCCCCGCTCTTGACGACAATAGCAACAACAATGCCGGAAGCAGAGCCTATTGCCAGATGGTTTTCGCTTGCCCGCTCGTCATCGTTTTTTCTTGTTGCTTACCAATAGTTGCGGCGGGAAATTATATTGCATCTATTTTATTTTGGATTGCCATTCTCTGCATTGCAGGGATTTATCGCAATAATCGAATTGACCTAAATTGATATAACTTATGAAATGAGAGGTGTGCGCAATGTTCGATAACGAAAAAAGAGCAATAACAACCCAAAGACTGATGTTGCGGCCTTTTGAAATATCGGATGCACAGCGAATCAGCGAATTGTGCAATAACTATAACATTTATAAAAGCACATTAACTTTGCCGTTTCCCTATTCGATTGAATCGGCGTTAAATTGGATTCCGACTTTAGAGGAACTATTCACTAACGATATAAGGTACGAGTTTGCCATAGCCAACAAGGTAACAGGCGAACTCTATGGCGCTATCGGGCTTTCGCATGTTAAGCATTACAAGAACGGCGAAATTGCTTATTGGATTGGTAAGGAATATTGGGGCAACGGCTATGCGACCGAAGCGGTAAAAGCCGTGATTGACTTTGCTTTTTCAGAAAAAGGCTATCACAAAGTTTGGGGCAGATTTTTTACCACCAATCCTTCATCCGGGAGAGTTATGGAAAAAGCCGGTATGGTTAAAGAAGGTCTGCTTGCCGAACACGTTATTAAAGAAGGTAAGTTTTTGGATTTGGCTATGTATGGCATAATAAACAAACATTAGAAGGAGGACTTCAGGTACATGAACAAAATTATTCAAAAAAGAAAAGGTAAACAACCTAAGCGAAAACCATTATCAATCATGCTACTACTTACCTTACTGCTTACGGCAATTCCAACCGGTGCAGCCGCAGCTTCAGTAATAAGCAGCGAAGCGGAAGAACATATCTTGAACGAACTGGGGCGTGCTAATATTCCTAATGCCGCAGTTGCTGTTATACAGAATGGTGAAACATCATACATTTTCAAAGACAGTACACACGATACCCTATTTCAAATAGGCTCTGTTGCTAAATCTTTTACAGGCTTTGGCGTGTTATTACTTGAGGATATGGGGTTAATTTCTGTAAGCGACCCCGTAAATCAGCATTTACCTTGGTTTGAAGTGCGATATAATGGTGCGTCTGTTCCCCACCAGGATATAACAATCTATAATCTTTTGCATCATACAAGCGGCTTTACAAGTGATGAAAGGCGTTTTCCGCCATCTTTTTCAGGCATAACCGCAGATGGATTCAAAGAACATCTGATGGGGATTGAATTAGCCTTTTACCCGTCTGCAAATTTTGTATACGGCAATGCGAACTATATCATCTTAGGGCTTATAATTGAGGCGGTGTCCGGGCAAAGCTATGACGAATTCATGACACAGCATGTGCTGCATCCGCTTGGATTGTATAACACATTTACAGATATACAAAGCGCCCACGAAACAGGACGGATAATTGGCGGAAATAGATTAGGCTTTTCACGAATCAGGCCTCAAAATTTATCTGCCGACTATATTTTGGTGCCATCGGGCTTTATATATTCCAGCGTGTCCGATATGGCGCGATGGGCAGGCATACATCTTGGAACTATAGATATTTCGGAACAGTTTTCCAGAATAGTACATAGGTCACACGAATACAATAACGGTTTGATAAATCCTTTCACAGAGTTAGGCTTTCATTATGCGGCAGGGTGGAGAGTAGACAGTGGAAGCATTGAGCATAGCGGTATTATACCGGGTAATTTCGCTATAGTCAGAATATTAGAAGATGAAAACAGCGCGGTGGTCATTCTTGGCAATTTAGGCATATCTGCTGCTTCCATTGCCCAATTAGGTGATATTGTTTTAGATTCTGTAAGCAATAGGTCTTTTGATAGTATGAGTGTTGATTTTTTTGCTATTATCGACATAGTGTTTGCTGTTGTGGTGGTTATATGTATTGTTCAAGTTGTTTTCCTTATTCGCCTTTTAAGCAAGACAAAAAAGCGGCTTCGTAATGGAGAGGCAATAAGCGGACACTTTGCAAAAGAAAACATCAAATGGTTAATTGACCCGATTATTTCGATTGTGAGTTTAATGTTCTTTTATGTTGGGCTTCCCATTATATTTGATAATTCTTTAAGGGTTATTATGATGGTAACACCCTCAAGTATTTACGCTGCTATAATAACCGCTTGGATAGCCGTGGTGTGTTCTTTGTTGTCTTTGGGGATTAAGGTGTTTGTTAATCCTAAAAACTGATGAGAAATTGAAAATAACACAATTTGGGGGAATTATGGAAAATAATTTTAATAAACGAGCAATTATAGTAGGTGCAACATCGGGCATAGGCAAAGAAATGGCTCTATACTTTGCTAATCATGGGTGGAGTGTTGCCGTGCTTGGCAGAAGAAAAAAGGCATTAGACGAATTGAGCCAACAAAATAAAAACATTCTGACTTATGAGTTTGACGTTGACAGGGTAGATACTTTGGACAAAAGGCTCAACGAAATCGCTAATGATTTAGGTGGTTTAGATTTACTTGTTGCTTCTGCCGGAGTTGGGTTTTTGAATAGTGAATTAGACTTTTCAATGGAACAACAAACCGTCAAAACTAACATAGAGGGCTTTACAAGACTGATAGGATGGGGCTATAACTTTTTCAAGCAAAAAGGAAATGGACATATTGCAGCCATTACATCTGTGCAGGGATTAATGGCTGGCGGGTTTTCATACTCAGCATCTAAGGCTTATCAGATAAACTACATGAAAACAATGAGAATGCTGGCTAAAAAAGAGTGTTTCGATTTAGTTGTTACGGATATTAGACCCGGTTCTGTTGATACCGACATGATGAAAGGCAAAGGTCATTTTTGGATAAGCACACCCGAATATGCAGCGAGACTCTCTTGTAAGGCTATATTGAAAAAGAAAAAAGTGCAGTATGTTTCTCGTAGATGGGTGTTTATTGGAGCATTGCTGAAAATCCTATCATTGCGGGGATAGCAAGGAGGATTATATGTCACACAGTAAATTACTTAATGTGTTAAGCATATTCAATGCAACGGTGAACACATTGTACTTAGTTAGATTTTTCGGAGTGCTTCCGCCCGAAGATGTTGTGTATGGATATATACCGTGGTTTATGTCATTCGCATTACCTAACATTGTTTTTACCTTGCTTTCGTGGCTTTTGGTGTATTCATTGCTGAAAAAACATGACACGTTAGCGGTATTATTTGGGTTACTAAATGCAGGGGGCTTGATTTTCCATGCGTTAAATGGTTTTATGTTTATCTTTTATTCTGGTTCTCTAAGTGCGTTGACAGCATTTAATGCAGTCTTTGAAATCGTGGTTTATGTGTATGGATTATCTCTCGCTGCATTTTACATCACGCAATTTTGGAAAGTTATAATAAAAAATAGAGTAGAAAATTAAATTATGGTGAAAAATGTTTGCGGCGATTTGCCCGAGGAAACAATTAAACAAATGATAGACGAAAGCTATCAGCTTGTCTTTGGAAAACTTACAAAGAAAATACAAAGAGAAATTATGTCATCTTGACATTGGGAGGATAAAATGATTACACCGACAATTCATTTTAAAGGAAACTGCAAGGATGCTATCGACTTTTACAAAGAAGTCTTTGAAGCGCAAGTAAAGACAATAAATTATGCCAAAGATGCACCGCCTAACAGCGGTATGGATGAACTTCCGCCGGAGTTTGTTATGCACTCGGAAGTAACCATTTGCGGTACTGATTTTGCTTTAACAGATGGAGCAGAGATGCCGATTTCGGGCGATAGCATTTCCTTTCTTATTCGCTGCAAATGGGCGGATGAGTTAACAGCTGTATTCGATAAACTCGCTATAGGCGGCAGAATAGTCGAATCACCAACGCCGCAGTATTGGACACCTCTATGGGGCTATGTAGTTGATAAATTCGGCGTAAATTGGTCGCTGATTGTTGATGTTTAGCCGTTAATAAATATAAAAACTCAACAATCGGAGGATTACAGCACATGAAACGATTTATTGCACTTACACTGGGGCTAATCAGCTTACTTCTGTTAGCTGCGTGTGCAAATGACACTAATTATGCAGTTAGCGAACCACCAGCCTCACTTTCTGCACTTCACACGCCCTATATTGGCTCATCTCATTCTGTTTCAAGGATAATCCAAGTAATGCCGGCACCTAATGAAGGTTGGGTGCAAAGATTTTTTTCAATGGAAACAAGTTTTGAGCCATACTCTCTTTCGGTTTTTTATGAGCCGTACAGCATGGATATAGCGGAAACGATACAAACATTAGAAAAACCGATATCGAACTTTAGGTCAAACGCCCTATTGCTGTTTGCGCTTATCGATAATCTAAGCGAGGTTACTTTTGCCGTAAGATACACGCCAAGCCCTGCGAGCGTTTATGACGATGATTTTGACTATTTTTGGACTGTATCAAGAAGCGAAGTAGCTGCGATGTTCGGTGTTGGTGATTGGGGCGAATTGTTGGAAAGCAAAGACTATGTAGAAGATTTGCTCAATGTGGAGGTGCTTTTTCCTCCTGCAATCTCTGTTGACATAGAAATGCAAGATGCCTATTTCACATACCATCATGAAGGCTTTGCCATAAACATTGCCCCCGCAAGAGATGACCTGCTGGCGGCTTTCGGTCATCTTTATGAGTTCGATTTTTATGAATCACACGGAACAGAGCAGGGCGATAGCCTCGTCATTTGGGCAAGCGAGCCGTTATCGGATGTGTGGATAACGACCTTTCACCCCAACTTTGAAGCCGAAGAATTTATCTATGTGTTGAATGGCACACATTTCATTACAGATTCGTTGTTTTTGGGGCAAGCTGTAGTTATTAGGAATTATATGGGGCATGGGTCATTCCCTTGGAGCGGCATAACTTTTTTTACAAATACAAGTGATAGGCAATATTATTTCGCTAAAATGCACAACCATACTGACACACCCAATCGCTTTGCAATTTGGCCGATTGATATAAAGGTGGCTGAGTAACGGATAGCTGCATTATTAGGTAAAGATATAGAGGCTATAGAGGATAAAAAATCAGAAGGCTTTGCTTCCCATGCTCAATTTGAAATCGGAAGATATTCTGTCATGCTTTGTGATGCAGAACATTCTGTTATGCCGGTGATAATATGATTCCATTTGATGAATCCGAATTGCCTCTGCCGCAAAGTCGGCATTTGATATCTTGAAAATTAACGGAAAGGTTATCATGGAACTTGAAGAAACTTCATGGAGCAAATGTTTCGGCCTTCCGGTTGATAAATTCGGTGTAAAATAGAATATGCACCAAAGCTTAAAGCATTAAATTTTTCTTTGGTATGATTGAAAATAAGCCAAAAGAAAGACATTAACGATAACTATACATACCCCATAAACTTTTTCTTCATCAGCATATTGCAAATGAAGAAAACAGAAAGGTTGAGCAAAATGTTTAATGGTTTTACTGCCCGTACAATTGATTTTATGTGGAATCTCCGCTTGAATAATGAAAAGGTTTGGTTCGAGGCGAATAAGGAGAGTTTTAAACAGGATTTTCAAAACCCTATGAAAGCATTAGGAAAAGAGGTATTCGAGCGAATTACGGCAGATTATAGCGAGTATGGTTTTATCCATAAGGTTTCGCGTATTTATAGGGATGCACGGCGCGTGAAGGGCGGAGAACCGTACAGATGCAATCTATGGTTTTCTATTGAAAGATTCAGCGAAGAGTGGACATCTTCACCGGTATTCTGGTTTGATTTATCCCCGGAAAATTGGAGTTACGGAATGGGATATTATCAGGCAAAGCCAATTACAATGGCAAAATTTAGGGCACGTATTGACCGTGACCCCAAAAAGTTTGAAAGACTCATAGCATCTCTGGAAAAACAGGACGAGTTTATACTTGACGGTGATGAGTACAAGCGTAAAAAAGAGGCTCCATCTCCCAAAACAGCCGCTTGGTATAATATGAAGTCCTTTTCACTGATGCATCAGCAGCAAAACGGCGAGGAATTGTTTTCTCGTGAATTAGCAGACCGTCTTGTAAACGGTTATCAATCCTTGATGCCGTTTTATGACTACTTTATTACATTGGATTCCGACCCTGAACCGGGAGGGGTATAACGGGCAGCAGATATGATGCGTACAGCCATGTATAATCAATAATGATTTGTTACATGGTTTGCCACTGCGAAAACCACTCATAAGCATAACTGCAAAACAATTCACTATCCAAGAAATAGCTGTTATGCACTCCGTTGACTTCTATCAACTTCTTTTCGCAAGTTAAGAATTGGAAATAACCGTCAAAATATTTCGGTGAAAAATATCTATCATGTAATATTTTAAACACAAGTGTCGGCATGGCAACACTATTCTTTGCTGTGCTGTCGCTTGCGACAAAACACTCCATCAATGCTTGCACCATTTTCGAACTTGCTTTCCAAATGTTAGGGTGCTTTCTTGTAAGAGCTTCATAAAAAGCATTATCTTCATCATGTCTGTAACCATTGTACTTTGGGGGTTTTAATGTAATATTTATCTTTGGAAGAACACCTAAAATAGAGCATAGAATTTTCACAACCGGAAACGGATATCCCATTCCACCAGAAGTATTTTTGTATTGGATGCAGGAAAATTGTGCAAAGCTTTTTATCTTTTTGCTTGCTGCAGCATAGTATTGCGCGAACATTCCGCCAATACCGGTATTGCCATAAAGATGTATGTTTGCAGAGTAATTATTTTCGATATACCGTACAACACAATCCAAATCCTTAACAATGGATTTTCGAGAAAAGTCCTTTGCATTGCCGCCGCTTTTACCTGTTCCTTAAAAATCAAAAGCGAATACATTAACATCATAATCAGCAAGCGGTTCATATGCCTTTTGCATTTCTAAAGTAGTTACAATAGGCGTATGGGTAACAATTATGTTCATGGATGTTTTGCTATGTATATAAGCATTACAAAACAAACTTGTTTCGCCGTTTGGTATTTCTATGTGTTCCCATTTCGTCATAATGAAAAACCTCCAAAAATAATCCTTATTTTGCGAAAAATTCTTTAATAATTCTCACATACTCTACCGGATAACTCATGCTCAACTCTCCATGCCCCATTTTCTGCGAAATGAATAATTCTCTGTTCGGTATTTTATCATTTAGCAAGTTTGCAGATTTTCTCATAATACCTATTTCTTTTTCGCCTACAATTATTAAAACTTTCGTTTTGGTTTTTTCAATATTAGTTTTTAATGTATATGTGCCATTGCTGAAAGCAGTGTTGATTAAGGTTTGTTTTGATATTTTTAAGCTATCGGTATAATACTGTTCAAACATTGTTTTTGGAACGCATAGATATTTCGATTGCAGTTTTGCAAACCATTTCATTTTTATCAACCCATAACAGAGTTTTAGAGTGGGAATTGTTAATGCCTTTGTTCCTCTGACCGGCAAAACCAACGCGCTTTCCAAGATGGCAAAATTGGCAATATCCTTGCTTTGCGTTAAAGCTTCGGTAACGATTTGCGCCCCGATTGAAAGGCCGCCCAAAGCAAAAACCTTTCCGTTATGTTCTTGCTCAATATATTCTACCAGCTTCATCGCCGAATCTTCAATGCTTACAAAATCATTACTGCTATTTTCGCCATAACCGTCAATAATCGGTGTTACAACATTATAGTCTGCTTGCAGCAATTCAACTACATATTTCAACGCCCAGTTTGATAATCCTCCGCCATGAAGCAAGATTATTGTCGGAAGTTCTTTACTTTTCGTTTCATTAAATAGCATAACTACAATCTCCTTGAAAAATGACATGGATTTGATGCAGCAAAACGCCGCGGGTGGTGATAGTTTTGTCTTTTAGCCCCCGGCAGAGCAGGTTTACACGCTTCAATATTATATCATAGAAATTGGAACAAGTCTACAAAAGTTTGTTCACCCGTTTGTGTAAAGCCGACAAAGGAAAAAGAGTATTTGCTCTTTTCGCTAACAGATATTGCGTAATATATGACACAGAGTTGAAACTGTTAGCATCAAATAAATAAACCCTGCATACGATATCAGCCGGATGCAGGGTTTATTTATATTAATTATAGATGTGTCCTTCATGCATTGTAACCAAAACTTCGTATGGACGGCCACAGGCCGCCCATACGAAGTTTTGGTTAATATATCAGTAATATGAAATTGGTCTGTTAGTGGTATATTAATGGGGTAATTCCGATTAAAAAATCAAAATTGCATAGCCTTACCTTCTCAAGCTAAACTCCCCAAGCTTGCTTTGCAGCACTTCCGCCAATTGCATAAGCTTTTGGGTAGAGTCCGCATTTTCGGACACCATTTTCACGTCATCTTCTATCATTGTGTTAATTCTCTGCACATCTACCTCAATATGTTCTATTGATTCATTTTGACTGATGGAAGATGCGGCTATTTTTTCTATAACGCTGTCTATTTTATCAACGCCGTAAACAATTTTATTAAGAGCTTCTGCCGTACCGGCCGCAATTTTCGCACCGGTATCTACTTTTTCTATGGAAGCCCGGATAAACTCGGAAGATTCTTCCACAGCCTCTGCCGCCTGCCCAGCAAGACTTCGCACAGCTTCGGCCACTACAGAAAATCCTCTGCCGTGTTCTCCTGCTCTGGCGGCTTCCACAGATGCGTTTAAAGCAAGCAGACTTGTTTGGAAAGCAATGTCTTGAATAGTTTTAATAATGCCTGCTATATTGCCCGCACTTGCCCTAATCTCTTCCATAGCAGAAAGCATGTCTTTCATATGGGCATTGCCGTATTCGGCATCACTTTTTGCAGATGCGGACAGACCCTGCGCCTCTCTGGTGTTATCTAATGTCTGCCCCGCTTCTACTGAAATTCTGTTCATTTGGCTGCGTATGCCCGTCATCAAATCCAACTGCTCTGTAAAGCTGGCAGCCATTTCTTCTGCGGAAGAAGCTATTGACGTTGAATCCTGCTGAACCAGCGCAGAAGTATCAAGAAGTTCCGAAAAGAAAGAATTAAGGTCTTCTAAAATTGTGTTGACAGAGTTTTTTATCTTGGCAAAATCGCCTTTATATTCTCTGACAATCTCTTGATTCAAGTCCTTTTTAGCCATTTTATACAGCGCCGCCTGCAATTCATTTATGTAAGAACTGATGCTGCCGATACTCCGGCTCATTATATTCGTGATAACATCAAATTCTTTTGCAATTTCGGCAGTATCGCTGTCTGAATAGCGGTTCTTTTCAAAAACCACATCCAAATGCCCTTCCGTAAAAGCCTCGGTAAGGTTGTTTGTCAGTTTTGTAAACTGCTCTGTGCTAAAGTGGTTGCGTTTGTCTGCCTGTCTGCGCATTTCTACTATATGAGTGAGGTTAGTAAGCAGTATCAAAGCGCCCACAACCTCTCCGTCGGCACGAAACGGTACGCAGTTGTATTCCAAATCAAAAAGCTGTTCCGGATTAAGCTGAAGCTGCACCGGCACTTCAAGCTGGGACTTGCCTTCTTTCATCGCTTTTACTGTAGCGGGATGATTTGCCAAATCGCTATGCAAAAAGTCATTTAGATGCCACCCTCTTACATCTGCATTTTCCAGCCCGGTAAATTTCCTTATGGTATTGTTAGCATACAACACTTTCATGTCTTTGTCGGCAATGATAATCGGTTCTGTAAGCAGACCAATGCACATATACATTTCTTTTACAATGGTGTTGGTCATGCCTACAATTTCGGCAAAAACGCCTTCAAGCCCGGAATCGTCCATAGTATAAGTGATGTCGCCCCGTTTTATAATATCTTCGCCTTTTCTAAAGCTGGATTTCATCATATCCACGCTTTTAACAATCTCGTAAAACGACCTCATAACACGGCTGATTTCGTCATTTTTGTTCGTCTTTAAGTTTACAGAAACATCCATATTTCCCCGTGCAATTTTATCAGAGGCATAGTTTAAGTCTGCCAGCGGCTTGCCTACGGTCTGCCTGATATAAACAACCGGTATCCAAATGAAAAATATCAAAACGCCCCCAACAAGGACAATCATTATTAATGCAAATGCATTGCTGTCGGCCAGAACTTCATCGGCATTAATAGTTACGCCCACAACGCCTATAGGCATATTGTTATTGTCAAATATAGGAGCATATGCAGCAATAACAAAACTGTCGTCCACTCCGGAAGGTATTATGTATGATGCATCAGCCACGCCCAATCTTTGTGCGGCAAAGAATTGCGGCGGAAAGATTTCGGCGGGTATGAAGTCATTTAGGTCTGCCGTTCGGGCATCCCACGGGGTAAGAGCCTCCATAAAAGTTATAAGCCCTTGGTCACTTGCAATTCCGGCAAACATGAATGATGCGCCTGTGTCAGTTTTGGCTCTGTCAAACTGCCTTTGCAAATCCATATAGTATTGGTTTTTATAACCTGTATCAATTGCCTCCAAAAACACATAAGGGTCAATGGACACAGCCAAGGACTGCGCTATTGCAATGGCTTTGGACCTGTATGCGTTGACAGAATCATTTCTATAGACCATGTGAGCAAAAATTCCAACAGGAATGGTGCAAAGCAGACTAAATATCAAAATCATTATTGTTATTTTCGCAGCTAACGGTAAAGATTTTCTTTGTTTATCCATAATTGTAACCTCCTTTAGTCTATACTTGTCTTTTAAGCGGCATCTAAGACATGCTGCTTACATAATGCCTGCCAAAATCTACATCACTGACTTTTATATGGTTTATAAGCCAGCTTACCAAAAAGGTATTAAGCTCTGTAGAAAGTGCATTTGAATGACCTTCATTTTCAAAGCGGTCTTTAAATGACAAAAACTTTTCTACAAAGTATTTATGCTGTCCTTCATGAAGATAACAAGCAGGATAGACACATCTTGTCATCAAGTCCTCTTCAGTTTTAAAATGCATAACAACATATTCGGCTAAAAACCCCAATGTTTTTTTAGTTTCTTCTTCTGTGATGCCTTTTTCTCCAAGAGATATTAGGTCGTTTACTCTGCTTACCAATTCTCTGTGCTGTGCGTCAACTTCCGGTATTCCCGTTTCCATTTCTTTTGTAATCTCAAGCATATGCAACCCCTCCATTGCTTTTATCCGTTAGGGCATGTTCACACTATAAGCTTTTACAGCCTTGCATGTCTGATTTTTCACCAATTAAGGGAAAGCTGATTAAGAGTGCAGGAAATATCAGCAGCAAAGATATATGAGCGTGAGCATGTCTCGGTATTTGCTATAATTATACAACATCATGGAAGAAAAAACAATTACTAATTATTCAAAAGGAATATTAACAATATCTACCGTTCTAACATACTCCCCGTCATCATTCTTCACAACCTTCATGCGGTTTTGATTTAAAAACCGCATTATTCCATATGCATCTATCCATATTTGATTTGTGCCGTCAACCTGGGATTCATCAAAAATAATTTGTATACCGAAATGCAAATGAGGGGTTTTTATATTACTTACATCTTCTTTAAGAGAATATCCTGTTGCACCAAGATAGCCTATAACATCTCCGGACTGTATTACAGACCCAATTCCAAGGCCTGCGGCATAAGGTCTGCCTTTTCTCAGATGCGCATAATAATAATATCGCTTTTTATCCATGCTTCTGATGCCAATGCGCCATCCGCCGTATTGGTTCCACCCAAGCCTTTCCACAATGCCGTCTTCTACAGCGATTATGGGTGTGCCTACGGTTCCGAAAAGGTCATGGCCAAGATGCCGTCTTTTGTATCCATAACTTCTGGGATTGCCGAAATCGTTTGAGTGTGTGAAGGAATAACCTCCTGCTATCGGGGAAAATACTTTTAGGCCGTATCGCTTTTCCCAAGTAAATCCGTCCGGGTCTGCTTCGTTTAAAATCTTCACTTCATATGGACCTACAAACCCGCCCAAAACTGCTCCATAGGCGACTAAATAGTGTTCATACAACTTCATATCCGCCGTAATATCACTTAAAAGCTCACCTGACCTTATCCTTTCAACAACATTATGCATACTTGCCAAACTGCCGTCATTATCCTCAAAGCTGCCCCAGTTGGCTGCCGCAGTGTAGGCCAAAAGTTGAACAAAATCTAAAGGATATTCTTCATTTTGAGAATTCACGTCATATTCATATGCCAGCTTTAGTATGTTTACAGGCACATCAAAGTCCATCCATTTTATATAATCTTCATCGTCTTTGGCGTATAAAGCGGCTTTGAAAAAGATTATGCTAATAAATACCAGTAAGAAAACAGTAAGAATTTTGCGCATTAATGCACCTCGCAGAGCTTAGTCACCATGTAGTATGTGTACATGATATATGCATTATAATAAAGATTGACTGGAATAATTTTCATGTTATTTACTCATAATAGAGTTTAGGCCCTAGACCCGTTCCAAAACTCCACTTTTTTAAATAAATCTGCGAAGCAATTCTTTAGAGCGGCAAGGCGGCAGTCACTTTTTGCGTTCTTTGCAAAAAGTGATGAGAGCCGTTAGCTATAAAAGAATTGTGTGAGCAGGTTTTGGAACGGGTCTTTTGTCTCGACTAAAATTGATAATTGATAATTGGCATATGATGTGTTATAATAATAAGATTAGCAAAAGTTGTATATTTTTAAGGAGGATTTTAGTCAATGTCAAGCTCAGACACTAAAGCGCCGCTTGCGCAAATAGACGAAAATTTTGTAAAGCTTACTCTTACCATAGAGCCGGCTCGTTTTCAAGAGGGACTTAATGCGGCCTATATGAAAAACAGAAATAAAATTTCAATGCCCGGTTTCAGAAAAGGCAAAGCGCCAAGAAAAATGATTGAAATGCAGTATGGCAAAGAAATTTTTTATGAAGATGCCTTGGATTTTGTGTTTCCCGATGCTTATGAAGCCGCTGTTAAAGAACATAATCTGGACGTGGTGTCTCAGCCTTCTGTAGATATTGAAGCAGCGGATGACGGCAGCGCCGTTGTTACCGTAGAGGTATATACAAAACCTGTTGTGGATATAGAAGATTACAGCGGCATAACATATGTTATGCCAAACAGCGAGGTAACAGACGCAGAAATTGATGCGGAGCTTGAGCGTGAAAGGCAAAAAAACGCCAGAGTTATCACCGTTACCGACAGAGCCGTTATGGATGGCGACATAGCCGTTATTGACTTTGAAGGTTTTGTGGACGGCGAAGCTTTTAGCGGCGGCAAAGGCGAGAATTTTGAGCTGACCATAGGTTCCAAATCCTTTATTGATAATTTTGAAGACCAAATTATAGGGCACATAACAGGCGATGCCTTTGATGTTAATGTGAATTTCCCGGAAGAATACCATGCATCAGAATTGGCGGGCAAACCTGCTGTTTTCAAGATTGTTCTTCATGAAATTAGGCAAAGGGAGCTTCCGGAAATTAATGATGACTTTGCCCAAGAGATTTCCGAATTTGATACAATTCAGGAACTTAAAGGCGATATCAAAAAAAGAATTGAAGACCAAAAAGCCCAGGCCGCTGACATGGAAATTGAAAACCAGGTGTTTACTGGACTTGCGGGAAGAATTGAAGCAAATATACCCCAGCCTATGATAGATTCCGAATCAAACCGCCTTTTGCGTGACTTTGCCGAGCGTATACAGTCGCAGGGCATGGACTTTGGCAGATATATGCAAATGATGGGCATGGACCCTTCCGCCATGCGCGGAATGTATCAAGAACAGGCAAAGCAGAATGTCCTAAGCCGTTTGGCCATTGAAGCCGTGGTTAGAAAAGAGGGTATAGAGGTTAATGATGAAGAGTATGAACAAGAGATAAACCGCTTGGTAGAGCTTTATAAAGCGCCGAAGGATAAATTTGTAGAATCTATAGGCGAAGACGAAGGGCAGGCTATCAGGGAAGACCTTAAAGCCAAAAAAGCTTTCGATATGATAAGGGCTGTGGCTGTGGCTGTGGAAGCACCTGCAATTGAAAATGATGCAGTAGAAGATTTGGGCGAAGGCGAAGTTGTTGATTAATAGTATTAGTTAATAATATAAACAAGGAGAGCAGTATGAATAATTTTGACCATTTCAATAGAGTACATGCAGCGCAGGCGGCTTTGGTTCCTATGGTTGTAGAGCAAACCAACCGCGGCGAACGCTCATATGACATATATTCAAGACTTTTAAAAGACGGCATAGTATTTTTGGGCGACCCTGTTACAGATATAACCGCCAATCTGGTTGTGGCTCAATTGTTATTTTTAGCGGCCGAATATCCCGACAGAGATATTAGTTTTTACATCAACAGCCCCGGCGGCTCCGTTTCTGCCGGTATGGCTATTTATGATACTATGCAGTTTATCAAGCCTGATGTATCCACCATCTGCGTAGGCATAGCCGCCAGCATGGGTTCATTCCTTTTGGCAGGAGGCGCAAAAGGCAAGCGTTTTGCTCTGCCCAACAGCGAAATTATGATACACCAACCCAGCGGCGGCGCAAGAGGGCAAGCCAGCGACATACAAATTCAGGCTGAACACATAATAAAAACCAAAGAAAAACTTAACCGCTTGCTTTCCGAAATGACAGGCCAAAGCTATGAAAGGCTTGTTGCCGATTCTGACAGGGATAATTTTATGACTGCCGAAGAGGCTAAAGAGTATGGTTTAATTGATGATATAATTACAAAGGTACAAGGTTAATCACCAAACAGGAGGTTATAGTGACAAGAGACGATGAAAGAGTGTTTTGCAGCTTCTGCGGCCGTCCTGATGAAGGCAATAAGAAGTTTATGGCCGGTCCCGGCGGCGTGTTTATATGCGAAGACTGCATAGAGTATTGCAGTTCCGTAATGTTTGACAGTCAGCCGGACTATGCCGCCGAAGAGGAAGAAGAAACTGTATTTCAAATATACAAACCCAAAGAGATTTGCGCATATTTAGACCAATATGTAGTTGGGCAGGAGGCGGCAAAAAAGGCGCTGTCTGTGGCGGTATATAATCACTATAAGCGCATCACCGGCCTTAATAAAAAAGATGATACAAGCGAAATTGAGCTGCAAAAGAGCAATGTGCTGCTTTTGGGGCCAACCGGTGTGGGCAAGACATTTTTGGCACAAACATTGGCAAAGCTCTTGGATGTGCCCTTTGCGGTTGCTGATGCTACAAGTTTAACAGAAGCGGGATATGTAGGCGAAGATGTGGAAAATATTCTGCTGCGTCTTATTCAGGCGGCAGACGGGGATGTGCGTTTGGCCGAAAGAGGCATTATATATATTGATGAAATTGACAAAGTGGCAAGAAAGTCCGAAAATCCCTCTATTACCCGTGATGTAAGCGGTGAAGGCGTACAGCAGGCTCTTTTAAAGATATTGGAAGGAACAGTGGCTTCCGTTCCGCCGCAAGGCGGGCGCAAGCATCCGCATCAAGAGTTTATTCAAATGGACACCACCAATATTCTTTTTATATGCGGCGGCGCTTTTGACGGCATGAATAAGATTATAGAGCAGCGTCTTAATAAAAAAATTATAGGCTTTGGGTCTGAATGGCAAAGCAATGACAACAAGCAAAATGATGAGGTGCTGAAGCAGGTCACTACCAAAGATTTGCAAAGATTCGGCCTTATACCTGAAATTATAGGCCGTCTTCCCATTATAGTTTCTCTTAATGCATTGGATGAAGCTGCACTTGTTTCTATACTGACACAGCCCAAAAATGCTTTGATAAAGCAATATAAGCATCTTTTCGAGCTTGATGATGTAGAGCTGGAATTTGAGGACGAAGCTATAGCCACATCCGCCAGGCTTGCTGTGGAGAAAAACATGGGCGCAAGAGGTCTTAGAACTATTATAGAAGCCTTTATGGTTGATATTATGTACGAAATTCCCTCGGCCGATAATATTGAAAAGGTTATTGTTACAAAAGATACGGTGGAGAAAAAAGCTCCTGCGCAAATCCATTACAAAAAAAGCGTAAAAAGCGATAAAAGCAACGATGATGCAGAATTTGCACCAGAAGAAGCCAGTTAAAAAATACTTGTATGGGCGGCTAAGTGGCCGCCTTTGTCTTAGGAGGTATTTATGCATCAACTGCCGGATGAAGCACTTTTACTTTACAATTTTGAGCGGCCCCGGGCAGAACTTATAAGACACAACGAAAATGCTACATTTAAAATAATCGATGATATTGATGAAAAAACTTATGTTTTACGCATTCACAAGCCCGCAGACGGCTTTTCTCCGGATATACTGCACCAAGGAAAAGATAAAAAATTGCTTGTTGCTTCCGAAATGAATATTCTTTCCAATCTGGCGGCAATTCAAGGCATATCTATTCAACAGCCTATCCCCAACCGTAACGGAAGCTTTACAACAACCCTGAGTGATGGAAGCTATGCTACAGTTTTATCCTGGGTTGACGGCAATATAGTGTCAGAAAAAGAGTCATCAGAAAATACGTTTAGGGAAATTGGCAGAACAATAGCGGTTATGCATAGCTTTTTTGCAGAAAATGAATTTTATAGATTTTCATACGACCAGCAATTACTGCCTTACATTGCAGAAAATATGTGTTTGTCAGCTAAGGCAAACGCAATTACTAATCAGCAGTTACAAACCGCATTGTCAGCAATAGAAGAAATGTGCCGTAGATTTAATAAGCTTGACCAAACAGGGTTACGAAAACATATTGTACATTCTGATTTATCAAAATCCAATATCATCCACAATAATGGAATAATAACGCCAATCGACTTTAGTTTATGCGGATACAGCCACTTTTACTTAGATATAGCATCACTATTTGGTCATTTTGAGGACGAAAATAACAGGTGCAGTCTGCTTGAAGGGTATAAAAGCATACATAAGCATGAGATTGATGCATATTTTATCGAACCTTACTGCGTCTTAGAATCACTGATGTTTTTCGCTTGCCAATACGAAAGAGCAAGCGGATGGGATTGGTGGAATGAGGTGTGGGAAAAATGCCTGGAAAAGGAGCTTGAGCCGCTTATAAACAACATACAGTTTATCAGATTATAAACGAGGTGAAAAATGTACTTTGAAACGCATACGCACTATGATTTTAATAAATTTGACCACGACAGGGACGAGCTTTTCAGCAAACTTTTGCCCGAAGCGGGCGTAAGCCGCATAATCAACATAGGAATAAACACAGAATCCAGCAAGGCAAGCATTGAATTTGCCAAAAAGTATGACTATATTTATGCATCTATTGGATTTCACCCTAATGATACTGACAGCATGAAGGATGGAGATATAGATATCTTGCGGCAAATGACCAAAGAACCCAAAGTTGTTGCCATTGGTGAAATTGGTTTGGACTATCATTATGAGCATTGCAAAAAAACCCAGAAAAAATGCTTTGAAGAGCATTTGGAGCTGGCTTTTGAAAAAGGCTTGCCTGTGATAATACATGCAAGAGATTCACACGAAGATGTGTATAGTATATTGAAAGAAAGCGGAGCAGGTAAAAAAGTGGGCGGCGTTATGCACTGTTTTTCCGCCTCGGCTGAAATGGCTGTTAAATATATAGAAATGGGTTTTCATATAGGCGTGGGCGGCGTTGTAACCTATAAAAACGGCGGAAGCCTGCGGGAAGTGGTAGAAATTGTGCCTAAAAACCGTTTGCTTATAGAAACCGACTGCCCTTATTTATCTCCCGAACCTAACAGGGGCAAGCGCAACGATTCTCGTAATTTGCGGTATATAATTGATAAAATCAGTGACATTTGGGGCATGTCGCACGAAGAGACGGCGGGGATTACTTATGATAATGCTGTTACTCTGTTTTTAAATAGAAGGGCAGAGAAAGCAGGTTTGCATCCAAAATCCTAATTATTTGTTTTATACAGTATAGTATATTTCAAATTTTGTCTTTTTAGAAAATTAAATAATAAGTGCTTGAAAAAACATTATAGACATAGTATAATAGGGGTAGAATAAAAGAGGGCGGCTACGAACCGCCCTCGGATATGCACAACCGCTATAAAGGCGGCAAGGCTTGCAGCTATAAAAATAACCCGACAACCTAATTGCGAACAGGGCGGGTTATTTTTATATCTTTCGTCCAAGAATTTTAATATACATTTGATAATAAATTTACCGAAGCTTACAGCAAGCGGCAAACTAATTAATACCAATATCGCTATATCATACCCGGACATGGCCTCACCTCCTCTCTGTTTATAACATGAGGATGCGCAAGCCATCCGCCCTTATGCAATTGTGCTTGATTTGATTATATCATTGTAATTATTATAATACAAGACCATCTTTTACAATCCCATTTTAAAAAACTCTTGACAATTTATTACGAATGTGTTAATATATTAAATAAGATGTTAAAGAAGGGTATACTAATGCAATCGGTGTATTCTTTCTTTTTTGTCATTAAAACGATTTTATGGCGTTGCGTAGGTATATTGTTTTCATAAAATGTAAATAATGGCAAATATTACATCAAATCCGTGAAGTTTCTATGTCTATTATTAACGCAATTATTACGGAGATTTTACGGACAAAATTGGCTGCTTTCCTTAATATTAATTTAGGAGGCGGCAACAGGAGGATTTATGAAAAAATTTCTATCCGTTTTGGCGGGCGTGCTGGTTATGCTGGTATTGTTTGCCACAAACGCAGAATCATATGAAGGGAGCTTTGCAGAGCAAAGCGATACGCAGATGGTTCAAGAAATGCAGCAAGAACTAACGCAAGTCAGCATCACAATAAACAGCCGCACCATTTACACCGCCACAAATGCAGCAGATGTACAAGAATTTCTTTACGAAAATGACATCACCTTAAACGAGCGGGACAGAATAGCCCCTCGCATAGAAACTGAAATAACAGAAGGTTTGCATATTGAAATTACCAGAGCCTTTCCCGTATTCATCAGAATTGACGGCAATGAAAACCTAATAGCATTTACGGCACGCCCGGGCAGTTTTGTATCCATGCTGGTAAGTGATTTTAGAAACCACACCGGAAGCGAATTTATACTTGCAGAAGAAAATTGGCACAGACGCGTTGAAGAAGGAGATGTTGTGGAGCTGAACTCGGTTAGGCATATCAGCCAAGACGAATATCAGCCGTTAGCTTATGACAATGAATATATAGAAACCGATGACCTTCTTTGGGGTACAATAGAAGTTTACCAGCCCGGTATATTTGGAAGCAGACGAGTTACCACCGAATCTGTATATGTCGGCGGCGTGCAGGAAAGCCATGAAACTGTCGGCTATGAAATTGTGCATCAGCCCGAAAGTGCTATTGTCCGCATAGGCACACATCTTCCGCCGTTTCATGCATTATCCGCATGCGGAGAGATATTTGTATACAGCCGCAATCTTGTTATGGAGGCCACGGCATATACCTTGGACTTTGCCTCCACGGGACGCCATCCTGACCATCCGCTTTTCGGCGTTACCGCAAGCGGCTTGCAAGCCCAAGTTGGTGTTGTGGCAGTAGATACCAATGTAATACCTTTCCATACACGCATGTATATTGAGGGATACGGATTTGCAGTGGCAGGTGATAGAGGCGGTGCTATACGAGGTGAAAAGCTGGACCTTTTCTTTGATACAAGGACAGAAGCCCTGCAATTTGGCAGACAGAATATTAGGGTTTGGATATTAGAATAGGAATGCATTACTAAAAGGAGATACTTTATTTTAAAGTATCTCCTTTTTAAAACTTCCTTGACAATATATACTTAGAAATTTTACCCGCTGCCGCCCTTAGATTTTGCTCTTAAAATACTTCTCTATCTCGTCAATAAGACCTTCAAGAACCCTTAAAGCCTCACACACAGGTTCGGACGTACTCATATCCGCTCCGGCTTTTTTCAAAATCTCTATAGGATAATCCCTGTCTCCGGCTTTTAAAAAACCAAGATAGTCTTTCAGTGCCGACGGGCCGCCTGATTGCAGGCGTTTTACAAATGTCAGCGCCGCCGCAAAGCCCATTGCATATTGTGTTTATAATTTTTATAGTCATAATTTGATTTATAAGTGTTCTGTCCCTTCGTAGGGGCGGCCTGCGGCCGCCCGGAGTTTGGTTTATAATGATACTATATTAGGACATAATTTAAAAAATTTCTTAAAACAGAAAATAATGCTTGACAATTTTTGAATTCGGGAGTATACTGATATGTGTATACTTGCAAAATAGCAATTAGTATGAGGGGGCATATTCAGTGGGCGGTTATGATTTTTCTCAATTGCATTATTTGAATCGTGAAATTGAGAGTGACAGGGAAAGGGTTTTGGAATTAGAAGCAATTGCCTGCGGAACAGGCAGGTCTATTGCAGGATTGCCGCATGGAGGAGGGGTCGCCGACAAGACAGCAATAGCAGCGGAAATTGCAGATATTAAAGCTGTAATTGAAAAGAAAATAATGCGGGCTGCCGCAGAATATAAGCGGCTTGTGGGAGTTATTGAAGCGGTGGATGATAGTTATATGCGATTAATTTTGATGGCAAGGCATGTGGATGGGCTTTCTTGGGAAAATGTGGCTATACAGCTTGGGGGCGGGAATACCGGGGATGGCGTAAGGATGGCACATGGGCGTTTTTTAAAGAAAATGGTTGGGCGGCAGTAGATGTTTTTCCGATTAAAAGGCGTCTTGGCAGTTCAAGCATTGCCGATTGTAATTCCAATTTTGCAAGCTATCAAACTGTAATACACGCAACATCGCAGGGGCGGCTTGCAGCCGCCCCTACAAATCATTCTTCATCCAGCATATCCTTACTACAGTCCTTACAGAAATACTTCTTCTTCATATTCCAAACATCTTCTGTCTTATCGCATATACAGCAGACATCAATA
>Ga0123352_10000073_pt1 | contig 104096 bp, 92 predicted proteins | sample TergutLab28metaG_FD_89700 | JGI IMG/M metagenome (GOLD analysis project Ga0123352, IMG submission 89700) | Labiotermes labralis P1 segment gut microbial communities from Petit-Saut dam, French Guiana - Lab288 P1 | ecosystem: Host-associated > Arthropoda: Insects > Digestive system > Gut ...
CAACTTCAAAATGACCTTAAATTTTGCCTCTGAAATCTTAGCGTGTTTTATGTATTTGTTTTTCATTAATTCTCAATTAGATAATGCAAAGATACGCATTTTATTCTAATCTTGAACCTAAAAGAAATACTAATGGATAAGAATTATTCTTTTACTCATGGATTTCATTTGATGCCAGAACAAATTTTATTTTTAAACTTCAATTATACAGATACTGAAAGTAGATATTATGACTATCCCATTACCTCGCGAGAAATAGAATCCGAAAGACTTTTAATACATATTCATGGCGAGTTAAATGATGATGACAATCCCATTATTTTTGGCTATGGAGATGAAATCTCCAATAAATACAAAGAACTTGAAGAAGAGAACGAAAATAAGCTCCTCGAAAACATCAAATCTATTAGATACTTAGAAACGGATAACTATAAAAGACTCTTAAATTTTATTGATTCTGACAAATATCAAATCTTCATAATGGGACATTCGTGCGGTATCTCAGATAGAACTTTATTAAATACAATATTTGAACATGAAAATTGTATTTCAATAAAAGTGTTTTATCATCAAAAAAATGAAACCGAAGATGATTATAGCAATGTCATAAGAAATATATCTCGAAATTTTGGCAAAAAGTCTGAAATGAGAGAAAAAGTGGTTAATAAAAGCTATTGTGAACCGTTGCTACAAAAAACATCTTAAAATAATGAAACAAAACATCAAATTTTTCGCCCTAAATTCAAAATTAACATCAACGAAGGCGATTTGTTATAATATTTTCGTGTATTAAGCTTGTTATTTCTTGGTTTTTACACGGAAATACAAGTAAAAAGACACGATCTGACAATAAAAACGACACGAAAGTACACGAAACTGCTGTCGAAACGACATGAAAATACATTTTTTGCAAGTTGCAAACATTTTTTCGACAAAAAACGACAAGTTTTCGTAAATTTCAAGCATTTTGACGGTCGAAAACTATAAAATATACCCTTTTCACAAGAAAAAACTACACGATTCAGCAGAACGTAAGAATTATGTCAGTCGAAAATTACATAATGGAACTTTTTCACGATAGAAAACTACATTTTTCAGAATTGTGTCCGTGAAAAACGTCAAGAAGTATAAATTGCACAAATTATTTATCAGTATATTGAGCAATAATCTAAAATTATTTATCAATATAATGAACAATAAATGCTAAAAATACACTGTTCGGGTTGGTTTTTTATCAAAAACACTGTTTTTTCGGGTCGGTTTTTTGCAAAATAAATATTTAATATGTTTATTTTCAAAATAATTAACAAATTTGCATGCGATTTATTGACGAAAAATGCAAATTTATCAAGTTTTCGTCAATAAGTTCTATTCTACAGACGAAAAGTGGTTGAAATCGAAAGTTTCGTCTATAGTTTTTGATAAAGTGAACAATATGAGACAAAAAAATATTTTGCCAATTCAAATAAAATGCATAGATTACTTGCATCAAAGTAAATTACATATCTTCCATAGAAAGTCCAATGTGGAACTTTTTGTATGTACTATGTATATTTGATAGGTTTTCTGATTTTTCTATCAATACCGGTATATTGATTCTTGATTTTTTACGCTTGACTTCAAAGAATGAAATCTGTTTTTTTAGATCGTTTACGGCTACAATATCTATTTCATTGGCATTTTTTCCACTTTCCCAATAATTCCCAATCATTGAAAACTTCTTACCTTCGATGAGTTTTTGCATAAAGTATTTTTCTAAAACCAAACCGCTATACGTTGTATAATCTCGTTCGACAATCTCCCGAACATAGTCGTAATTGCCTATTTCTATAGCACTCGCATATTTGTAGATAAACCTAAACCAAAAGTTCAAAAAATTATCTTCGATTACATATCGCACCTGTTTTGTGCCTTGTTTTGAAAACGCAGGACGATTTTTTCGAATCAAATTAAAATCGTTTTCCAATCGCTCTAAATATCCGCCAATAGAGATGTTGAGAATAGATTCTATGTCGCTTCTTGTGTTGATTGAGGAGGCAATCAGCGACAAAATAGAAAAATAAACCCCATAATCTTTTCCAAATTCTTCGATTAAAACTTGTTTACCTTCTTCCAAAAAATAAGATTGGTCTCTGAAAATCTCACTCAACATTTTTTTCAACGTAAAACATTTTTTATTCACAAAAAGTTCTACATATTTCGCTACACCTCCCGTAAACAGATAGAAAGCCAAAAGATCCTCTGATGTATATTTTGGATGATAATCATTCAAGATTTCCTTGATTGTTTGGATGTCGAAAGCTCGCACAACTATTTTTTCAGTTTGTCGTGCAAACAATGGCTCTTTTGAATGTTCGAAAATCTTTTTCATCATCGAATACATCGAGCCACAGAGAATTAAGTTTATTTGACTTTCATTTTTGTTGCTATCCCAGATGTTTTGCATTTCGCTGTAAACGGCAGGATTGATGTTGTAAAATTCCTGAAATTCGTCTAAAACAACGGTAAAATGGCGTGTTTTAGAAAGCTCCATTAAATAGGCAAATAGTGCCTTGAATGTTTTGATTTCGCCAAAAATTTGTACTTGAAGTGCTGTTTCTACTTCGCGAACAAACTCTTCGCAAAGTAAAACTTCACTTTTTCTTGACACAAAGAGATAAACCGATGGTTTTTTCTCAATAGTTTTTTTGAGAAGCACTGTTTTTCCGATTCGTCTTCGTCCGACAACCATGGTCATTTGTGCCGAATTTGAAGAGTTTTTCCAAATTTCGTTAAAAAACCGAATTTCCTTTTGTCTGTTATAAAATTTCATAATCAATAGATTGTCGTTGTTTATTTAGAATTGCAACCGACATTACTGTAATGGTGGTTGCAATTGCAAAGATACAGTTTTTTTTCTGATTGACCAAATTTTTTTTGTTTTTTTCCAAATTAGTCAAATTATTTTGCAAATATCAAAATTTAATTATTAAAATTTGATTATTAAAATTTAATAATTCAGCTTACATCCTTATTTAATTATGCGGAAGCAAGTCCGATAATAATTTTGTTAGTAGAGATTTAATCCAACCCGGCATCAATTTTACGTCTTGCATAATGTCTACATCTTTTGGTACTCTTTGCAAAACGTATTTGATTCTGTCTAACTCTTCTTGTGTTACGTTGCCTTTTCCGATTTCCTTTAATGCAAATACGATAAGCATCGCTAATTCACTCTGAAAGGCTAAATTTTTTGGTGCGGTATGTATAAACAAAATGCCCTTTCCCTTACCAATTTTAATTCTTCGGGGAGATCCGTCCGTCAAAAAGACGATGTTCATCGGCACTTGCGTTGATAGCCCTAAACGATTCAAGGCATATACTCCTGTTGGAGCAATACGTGCATTATTTCTTTGAGCTATACTTTTAGCAATAATGTCTGGCGACGGATATAGCACCCCAAGTCCCATTTTCTTGTCAATTTTTGGATATAGATAAATACCCATACCAAGACGTATAATCAACCCTTCTTTGCACAAACGTGATAGGGTATGACGAATGGCAAAATCCGTTCCGTAAGACGAAAAATCATTCCCAAAATATATTTTTCCACATCCTTTAGCTTTTATCGTTTTTCTTATTTGAGTATGTGTTGATTGTGTCATTTTTATTGTTTTATTTTTGGCACACATTTATAGTAAAAGTATGCTAAAAATTGTCGCAAAATTACGCATTATTTTCGACAAAACCAAATGTTTTTCATTTTTATCCAAATGATGTCGCCAAGAAATTTGGAAAATCGGGTGGATTTCAAATTTTCCACCAGCTTGGCGGAAAATTATACCGTTTTCGTTTTTAGCCACATGTAATTCTCTCGCAACCTGCGAGAGAATTCCGCCACAACTTGTGGCGGAATTATATTTTCCTTATTATCAAGTATTTGCTTTTCGTTCGCAACTTGTGGACGAAATATTGCTCCAATTCGGGCAATATTATACTTTGCTTATATACAGGTAGTTATATTTCTGCAACAACTTGTTGCGGAAATTGCTATGCAATTATTGTGCAAATAAATGTTAATAGTTATTAATAAATGAGCCATATTTGTCCTGATTTTGTCCTGATTCTGTCCCGATTTCGGAATATTTAATAACAATTATTAAAATTGTAAATCCTTTGTTGATTGGGATTATAGCACCTTTATCATTACCTTTACCACTTCCTTTTCATCTACCTTTATCTCTTACTTTTTGTCTCGATTCGTTATTGTAGGATTGTTTAGGACAGCGAAGGCAAGTTTATTATCTAACATATCTGCAGTTGAGAGAACATATTCCGTTGCTTTACCTTTACCTTCAGTTCTTGCAAGACCAGTTTCGACAAGTTTTTTCAAAATTCTTTGTGCTTTTTTATCATCAACGATGACATATTCTCTATATTCAGACTTTGATGTTTTACCTTTTTCCACAAGGTATTCATAAGCTTTGCGTTCATCCGGTTTCAACCCTTCCAAAATGTTCTTTATATCCTCTTTGGAAAGGACAACATTTCTTGTTATAGAAAGCACAGTATAAACTCCGTCGAAAGAGTAAATAGGCTTCGGTTTGTATTTTTGAATTTCCTCCATTCCAAAACCTCTACGCTCGATAAACTTCATATTGTAGAAGACATCAGCTATTTTGGGATTTCTACTCACTGTCGGAGCGGTAAAGTTTTGTAATTTTTCTAAAGGCACGATCGGCTCTCCTGGACTTTTAATTACAATTTCTTTTGGTGTTATGTGGATGAGAATTTGAGCTCCTTCGATGGTATAATCTCTGTGAACGATAGCATTAATAATGGCTTCACGAAGCAACTGTTTCGAAAGTTCTGCTAATTCTTTACGCTCAAAATGACTTCTATCTATAATTGTTGGAAAGACAAAGCCCAAGTAGGTTTCGATTAATTCGGGTATTTTTACGAGTGCTTCGTCGAAATCTTTAATTTCAGGCGGTAATCCTTCACTTTTTACAACCGTAAATTTTATTTTTGCCTGCGAATACTTGTCTGTAGGCTTTTTCCCAAATAACAAAATACCCCAACCAGTTGGCTGTGCTGGCTTTTTATCATCAACATCAATAAAATCCCATTTTGCTAATAGCATTTTGAATTCTTTTGAATCAACTTTATATGGCAAATTTGCCTTTTCAATATATAGTTGCAAAGCGTCTTCTGAAAGATCATTATAAGCAAAGTTTTTTACCCCAACTTCAAACTCATTCTTTTTTGGCTGTAATCCTTTCAAATCTGCAATTCGAGCTCGTTCTCTCGCTTCTTCCATGAATTTTTCGTTGGTTATAATAATCTCATCTTGCAAATCTTTGTCAAAATATTCTATCTCTACATTGTTGCTTCTTAAATATTCTTCGCCTTTGCCTTTTACAGTTGGATCGGGGTCTTGAATACCAATGTAGATTTTCTTGATTCTTCTGTTTACAATTCGTTCAGCACAACTCAATTTCGGTTCTTTTCGAGCTCCTGGTGCACAAGGTTCGAGAGTTGCAAAAAGTATGCAACCATCTAATTTCCCATCTCTACACTTTCGTTCCAATAAGGTAAATTCAGCGTGATCGCCTGCTGCTAATTCTCCTCTATGTGCTATCTCAATGACCACGCCATCGGCTGTGGCTAAAACGGCTCCAACTTTCGGATCGGTTCTACCCTCGTGTTCGGGAATAGATTTGTGCATTTCCTCAACTGCGAATTCTTGCAATTCCCTGATGGTATAGCGTTCTCCGACTTTAAATTCTGTTTTCGTTTTTTTCATAATTCTGTTTTCCGTTTGCAAAGATACAAATTTTTATTGAAAAGCCACTAAAAGTCGTGCGTTTTTTTCACATTCTTCGGTCTCGAAACTCGCCAAATAATTTTCAGTTGTTTTCAAATCCGTATGTCCTAAACTTTCGCTGATGAAAGCGATGTTTGCACCGCTACGTTTCAGAACGGTGGCGTAAGAATGTCGTGCAGTATAAGTGGTTACTTTTGGAATGCCAAGTGCATCGGAAATACGCTTCATGCGTTTATTGGTTCGTTTGATAACATCTCGTGCCATTAAAAATTCTTCTTCCGGTGTTTTGCAATCGCATAAATATGGGAAAATATAGTTATCGGGAAGTTGTACGGGATTGCCGGAACGGTTGATGATTTCTCGCATTTCGTCAGTTAAATAAGCAACAACGGTTTTCTTTTTCTTTAAAGTGTTGATGGTTTTTCCACGAAAAAATGAAATTTCATTGCCCTCGATATTTTTGAATTTCAATCGTAAAATATCGCTGAAATTTGCACCATTGCAGAGATACGAGAATATCCATAAATCTTTGTATTCGGAAATTGTCGGATCGGTCGAACTTTCAAATTCAAAAATCTGTTTGATTGTGTGCAATGGCAACGCCATTTTCCGACCTTCGCCAGTCGGGATTTCATACTTTCCACGACCGAAAGGGTAGAACGAACGATCCAATTTTTCGGCTATTATGGCATCATTCATAATGGCTCTCAAACACCGAAGGTATATACTAATTATAGTGTAAGACAGATTGTTTTCTAACATATATCGTTCAAGTTTTTTCAACCAATCAGTCGTTATATGTTTTAGATCAAGTTTTCTCGAATCAAATTTTTCGAATTTTTTCAATGCAAGATTGTAAGTTTGGGCTGTGCCGAACTGATTGTTTTCTTTCAGTTTTGCTATCTTCTTTTCGAAACATTCTCTAATTAACAAACTCTCTGAAACGCCCAACTGTCGCTCGATATTGTCGAATGAAAATTTATTCTTTTCGAGTAAATGGTCAATAATTGCTTTGAATTTATAGAACGTACCTTCCAAACTTTGTCGTTTTTCTAAAACATCTTTTTTCTTACACGTAAATAGTTGTGTAAAGTCTTCATCGGTTAGACTGACACCGGTTGGGAAATACTTACGCTCTCTGCGAAAACAAACCACGAGTTTGATTGTTTTCGAATTGTCTTTTGCGACGTATCTGTTTTCACGAAACAGATTTAAAGTAACGCCTTCTTTTGTGTAACTTAACATTTTTTTGTAATTTTGAGTAAATAATCTTTTTTTTGTATCTTTGTATTCATAAACTGATAAACTATCACAAAGTTACGACAAATTTTTCTACACACAAACTACACACAACTATCCGAAAACACCACTTATTAACAAAAAACCGTATGACAAGAACACTATGTAAAGGCATATTATACAGCGTTTTATAAAAAACGATAAATTTCGAAAACTTCTGAAAACCGCGTCTGGAGCGACTTCTAAGCTGTGGGTCGGGCGTTCGAATCGCCCCGGAATCAAAAAAAGTGCAAAAATACAATAATATTGTTCAAAATTTGGTCATGTCAAATATTTTTCGTATCTTTGCAGTCCAATTTTTCAAAACGCATAGAGTAATGGCAAAGAAAATCAAAGAAGCACGAATTCAAGTGATCCTCGAATGCACCGAACACAAAACAAGTGGAATGCCCGGTACGTCTCGCTATATCACTACAAAAAACAAAAAAAACACTCCCGATCGTTTGGAGATTAAAAAGTATAATCCCATCTTGAAAAAGATGACCGTTCACAAAGAAATTAAATAATTTTTTGATATGGCAAAGAAAGCAGTTGCAACCTTGAGAACAGCCGGCGCCGGCAAGAATTTTGCTAAAGTGGTGCGCGTGGTGAAATCACCGAAAACCGGTGCTTATACCTTCAAAGAAGAAATCATCCCGAATGATGATGTTAAGGCTTATTTTGCAAAACATAAATAGTCTATCTTCGTAAATTTAAACCCACAAAAGCCTCATTTTTGGGGCTTTTTTTATAGATAACTATGGCACTTTTCAAATTCTTCTCCAAAGAGAAAAAAGACAACCGAAGCGCGGAGCGCGAGCTCAGCGAAGATAAACTCCAACAAGGGTTAGACAAAACTAAAGCGTCGGTATTTTCCAAACTGACCAAAGCCATCGTCGGAAAGTCGCATGTGGACGATGATGTATTGGACAATTTAGAAGAAATTTTGATTACATCGGATGTTGGCGTAGCAACCACGTTGAAAATTATCGAACGCATTCAACGTCGCGTGGCTAAAGACAAATATGTTGGTGTGAACGAACTTAACAAAATTCTGCGTGAGGAGATCGCAAACTTATTGAGCGAATCGGAACACGGAACACAAGCTGATTTTTCGTTACCAAATCATTCGAAACCACACGTCATTATGGTGGTTGGCGTGAATGGCGTTGGAAAAACAACCACTATTGGTAAGTTGGCACATCAGTTCAAACAAGCCGGATATAACGTAATTTTGGGTGCTGCCGACACATTTCGTGCTGCTGCGATTGACCAACTGAAAGTTTGGGCGCAACGTACCGACGTACCGATTGTGGCGCAAGAGATGGGAAGCGATCCTGCTTCTGTGGCGTTCGATACGCTGAAATCCGCTGTAGCCAAGCAATCCGATGTGGTTATTATTGATACGGCAGGACGTTTGCACAATAAAGTCAACCTGATGAATGAATTGTCGAAAATCAAAAGTGTAATGCAAAAAGTGGTGCCCGACGCGCCACACGAGATTTTGTTAGTGCTCGACGCTTCAACCGGACAAAACGCCATAGAACAAGCCAAGCAATTTTCCGAAGCAACGAATATCAATGCGTTGGCGTTAACTAAACTCGATGGAACTGCTAAAGGTGGCGTGGCTATCGGCATTTCCGATACCTTGAAAATTCCGATTAAATACATCGGTTTAGGCGAAAAAATGACCGATTTGCAGATTTTCGATAAAACAGAATTTGTAAATACATTATTTGAATAAGTTATGGCAACTATCAGACTACTATCGCTTGGATGCTCGAAAAACACAGTAGATTCGGAAGTTATCACCGGTAATCTTCAAGCTGTAGGACACGAAATTTTGGACGAAGATTCGATAAAAAATCCACAAATCATCATCATCAATACCTGCGGTTTTATTGGTGACGCGAAAGAAGAAAGCATTCGATACATTCTTCAGGCAGAACATCAAAAAAAGAAACACCGCATTGAAAAATTGGTTGTGATGGGGTGTTTGGTGCAACGTCACCGAGAGGAGATGATGACTGAGTTTCCTGCTGTTGACGCATGGTTTGGTGTTCATGAGATGGATGAATTGTTGAATTCTTTGTCTGAAGATTTTGAAAAAACAAATGTTCATCAGCGTTTACTTTCGACGCCCGAACATTATGCCTATCTCAAAATTGCTGAGGGTTGCGACCGTTCTTGTTCATTTTGTGCGATCCCACTGATTCGCGGAAAGCATGTTTCACGTTCGATGGAAGATTTAGTTGAAGAAGCAAAAATCCTCGCGAATAAAGGCGTTCGAGAAATTATATTGATTTCGCAAGATGTTACGTATTATGGTATGGATTTGTATGGTTCGAAAAAAATCGCCGAACTTATACAAAAAATCGCCGAAGTAGACGGTATTGAATGGGTGCGTTTGAATTATTTGTATCCACATCAATTTCCGATGGATTTGTTGGATGTAATGGCTGAAAATTCCAAAGTTTGCGAATATATTGATATTCCGTTTCAGCACATTTCCACAAGAATTTTGCAATCCATGAAACGGGCTTCAACCAAAGAAGAAACTTACAGTTTAATAAAAACCATTCGCGAAAAATTACCGAATGCAGCCTTGCGAACAACGCTAATCGTAGGCTATCCGGGCGAAACCGAAGACGAATTTGAAGAATTAAAAACCTTTGTGAACGACGTAAAATTCGATCGTTTAGGCGTTTTTAAATATTCTGCAGAAGAAGGAACACCAGCATTTGACTTGGAAGATGATGTTTCAGACGAAGTAAAACAAGAGCGAATGGATGAAATCATGGAACTTCAACAAGAGATTTCACTTGAAAAAAATCAAGAAAAAATCGGCAAAAAATTCCATGTTTTAACCGATCGTTTCGAAGGCGAATACGTTGTAGGGCGCACCATGCAAGACTCTCCCGAAGTGGATAACGAAGTGCTGATTTTAGATGACGACGAGGTTGTTGAACTCGGACAATTTTATACCGTAGAAATCACGGAAGCGGACGCTTTTGATGTGATTGCGAGAGTTTGTTAGCAAAGAGATGTCTCGACTTCGCTCCGCTCAACGTGACGACACTTAAAAAGGGAAGGAAAAAGAGGAAGGGGATTTGTTAAACTACAATTCTTTCACCATCAAATAATCCTCGTGATTGGCATGGTCGACTCGTTCTCCAACGATGTCATATCCTAATCGTTCGTAAAAACGCACTGCGGGATTATTTTTTTGCACAGAAAGCAAAGTTTGCTCATACCCTCGCTCACGCAACAATTCGAAAAGATTTTTCATCATTTTGCTCCCAATTCCATGTCCTCGCCAATTCGGCAAAACGGAAATAGCAAGTTCAGGTGTTTTGTCATCAATGTTTCCGTATGCCGGAATGATCCGTGTCCACGCAGCACCAACTATTTTTCCCTCTAATTCTGCTACCACACAACAATCATCTTTTCCACCGAAATCCTTGATATAAATAAAGATTTCCGGTTCAAAAATGATTTCACGTGGTAGCAATTCTTCTCCTGGCGGTAGAAAAATCGAGTTGTATAGAAAGTCCTCTAAAATTGGATATTCGTCGTTTGAAATCGGACGGATTTTTAAATTTGTCATTTTTTATTTTTTGCAAAGGTACGAAAAAAGTTGAAAATGGCAAGGGGATTCCTCACTTCGTTCGGAATGACGACCATAATTCTCCATTTTCAATTTTTCATTTTCAATTATTTTTTGTATCTTTGCAAAAAGAAACTGTTTTATGAGCATAAAAAAACAAGATTTTGCAGGAAAATTAGTATCTGCAAAGAGCACTATAACCATTAATATTCCTGTCTATAAATTCAAAGAAGACGGACTTTGTTTCGTTTATACGCCTGCTTTGGAAATTGTGTCTTACGACAAAACAGAGCGCAAATCTGAGACTTCTTTTCATACTATGCTTGAAGAATTTTTCAACTACACCACGAATAAAAAAACGCTTCACAAAGCCCTTGAAGATTTGGGTTGGTCTGTTCATCCACGTAGCAAAACAAAGCGTGCCGTTGCTCCCGATATTTTGACAATGGCAGAAAACAATCCCGATTTCAAAGATATTCTCAACACAAAAGAGTATCAAAAAATTGATTGTCCGATACCAATTCCTGCATAATGTCCAAGGGCGGCAGAAACATTCCACTTAAATCATTCCGAAGTTATTTGGAATGGAAAGGTCTGAAAAAAATCAGAGCCAAAGGCGGACACGAAGTTTGGTCGAAAAATGATTTGTCAAGACCGATTGTTATCCAATCTCACATTGATCCCGTGCCATTATTTGTTGTGAAAACCAATCTGAAAACTTTGGGAGTAACGATTAAGGATTATGAAACGTTTTTGTTATCTTAAACAAGTTGAACTACCTAATATTAATGTAAGTGTTGGATAAAAAAAAGTTATATTAGTACGGAAATTAAAATGTTGAAAATTTAATGATTATCAAGACTCTTCATTTTGTGCTATCTCAATAAACTCATTAAGGTTTTTCCACTTGTCAATTTTCACTGATTTTGTAAAATTAGAGTAATTAAAATTTTCATCATAATTTTGCAGCAATTTTTTCTTAATAGAAAACATGAGATTAGTAGAATCTTTAGCTTTTTTATCAAAATACAAATTAATATACTCTCCTATTATCTCCAAAATAACTTTATTAATTTTACCAAAATTAGATTCTCCTTTATCATCAACGTCTTTACTGTAAGAATTACTATTATGAATATATTTTCTGAAATTATCAAGATAAGTAATATGGTTAGAAATTAGACGAGTAGAAAATAAAGTTTTATTAATTGTATAATTATTTTTAATAAAATGGTCTACACATTGTTTATGCTTCTCATCGCAAAATTTTTCTCCGTTTTCTAATGATGTACGATAAATTTTACAAAAATAATCACTTGCATTGCTAATGATTTCTTTTATGGATTCAAAAACTTCTCTTATCCTTTTTTTTATATTTTCAATACTTATATCTGCATTGCCATATTCACTAGAGCTCTTTTTAATATATTGAAAAAGAGACTGATTTGTAATAAAGTCTTCTCTTTTATTCGCATGATTTTTTATAAAACTCATTAAATTGTGATACTCATAGTTGATAAAAAGATAATAAGCGTAAAACATTCCAGCAGGCAATAAAGATATTTGACAATCTGACAATTTTGAATAGTTTCTTTTTTCTATATTTTCGTCAATATATGATTCAAAAGCTCCGATAATATTTTCATTTATTTTACCATTTGTTTTATCAAAGTATGTATTTAAATTTATGTTCCCAGGAGATATTAATGCAAATTTTTCATAATTGCGACTTTTTAAATTAAATAATGAAGTTGCAATATTTTTAATCTCTTTAGTGTCATACCATGCCTGAAGTGAGTTACATAGTTTTTCCAAAGAAAATTTTTGCCACAAATAATCATAAGGTATCAAATCTTCATTAATTTTAGGATATTCTTTAATATTCTTCTTTTTAGACGGGATAGACAAATTGTATGCTAAAGTCAAACCTATTCTGGTACGGTGACATTGTCCTTCTTTTGGGTTTATGTCGTCTTCTACTATTCTATAAAATAATGTTTGCGGTTGAGAATAGAACAAATTAAAAAACGCATTGTATATTATTCCTCTTGCAATCTCTTTGTTAACATCTGAAACAGCTTTATATTCATCAAATGTCATATTTAGAAAAGACTTATTCTGTTCATTACGAAAAAGTTCCAATATTTTCAACATAAATATTCGAGAATCATAATTAATCATTGGGGCAACACGTTCTTGTATAAATTTTTTATCATATAACAAGATTTCAGACCCTTCAATTATAGCCTTTGTACCATCGTCATAATCAGTTTGATTTAATTCTTTAGACTTATGCAAAAAATAATTTAATCTTGAATACAATAATTCGTAAGGAGTTTTATTACATTGTGAATCAAATTGCTTGTAAGTGCTTATCAATGCCCATCTGTCCAAAGCTTGAACAGATAAATAATTAGTTAATAATGATGTATTAACATCTCGCAATGATACGATAAAGTGTACTTGTTGTTCAATAGGTTGCTGTAAATTCACATTTCTTCCAAACGATTCCAAATCAGAATAAGCATTCAATATAAGACTTAGTAAGTGCTCCCCTATGAATTCTTGAGAAAGTTCATCTAAATTGTCTATAACAAAGATAAATGGCTTCTGATTATATTCATTTTCATTTATTAAAATGCAATTTACAAAATAAATGTAAAGTAAATCCGCCCAATAATTCTCAAGTGATTCATTATTATATGATTTTAATGTATTGAAAAAATCAGGATATGTCAAATATGGGAATATACTTGTATTGTCTTTATAGTATTCATATCTAATGAAATCTCGAAAGAGACTTTCTTTATTTGCGTCATTTCTGAAATATAGGTAATCGGATACATTTTTCTTGTCAGAGGGATACATTTTATAAAAATGATTTTTTCTCAGTTCATTATCTTGCAATTGAGATGTTATTTCATTTTCCAAAATAACACCTAAATTATTTTCTATTCTTGTGCTTTCTGCCACTAAATCAATAAAATGCCAAACGTATTTCTTGGACGTTTCCTCATCTTTGTTAGCTATGTAGTTAAGAAATGTTGTTTTTCCTCTACCAGCTCCGCCATGAAATACCAAGAAGGTTTTTTCTTCTAAACTTTTTAAAAGCATTGATTTTTCTGACAAATACAAATCTACACTACCTTCATCAAACATTTCTGAATAAAAATTGCTTATTTGTTCCTTACGTGTTGTCCTGGTGTCATAGCCAACAGGACTACCGTAAAGCTTATTATCAGCAAAATTAAATAAATATACTTTTCGTATATCAATAGATTCTTTTTTCATCATAATTCGATTCCTTTCACAATTAAATTGTTAAATGCGTTTTCTATAGAAGTGTTATGATTATTTAGTTGATTTAAAATATCCAGTAATGAATTGACAATATTTATTGGTGTAAAACGTGAGAGTTGGTCAACATACTCAAATAAATTATTCAAATCGCCATCTGCATTATTTTCAAAATTATCATTTATGAACTGTTTGCATTCAATTATTAATGACCTCAATTCTTCTTTTTGTTTTAAGAAATCTCCTCGAGAATTTCCTCTTGTGCTATTTATTGCCCAATCTGTTAAAAGAATTGGCTTTAAGGATTCAATAATTTTTTTAAGGTCATATTTTTTCTTGTTTAAATTATCTTTGACTTCCAATTCACGTTTTTTTGTGTAAGTATTTATAACTGTTTTGTTAAGAGTTTCATGTTTTTCCTTATTTAATTTAGAATGTCTTATCATTAAATAAGCAGTTGTCCCAATTGTTCCAATCATTATTAGACATCCCAAAATATTAAAATAGTTAGATAAGTTTGAAGATGTATTATTCTCAATCTTATAAAGAATATCAGTTTGAGTAGTAATATGATTTTTAATACTATCAATTAAAAGCGAATCATAGCAAAATTGCAATAATGTATCCATATTTAATATTTGTTTAATTTTTTTTCGAAATTTTCGGCAATTTTCCACCGACCTGCTAAATTTGCAATGTCCGTTGCACAACTAACTCTATTTTTAACAACCATGCTCATTTATTATCGTATATACGTTATATGTACAAAAATGCAAAGATACAAAAAAAATCTCAAATAGCAAGGGGATTCCTCACTTCGTTCGGAATGACGGTATAAAAGCCACTTTATAAACTTTACGAACTTTACAAACTTTATAAACCAAAAAAATGAAACACGTTTCATTTTTTTTTCGTATCTTTGCAAAAATTTGATTATGCAACCAAAATCAACATACCGCTTTGTTTCATTGAAAGAACCATCTTTGCGAGAACTTTCGATGATTATGAAAAAAGTGGCTGTTGAGGCAAGAGAGAAATCTCAAATAGCAAGAGAACGTTTTTTTCGTGAGATTGCAGAACAAATAAAAAAAGAATGTAAATAAAAATATGAAAAAATTACTTCTCCTCTCAACTTTAATTTCGGCTTCACTTTTGTTAAATGCACAAACACAAAGCGGTAGTGTGAGCGACATGTTGAACCATCAAATGAATCAAGATTATAACGCCCCAGGATCCGGTTTTCAAAGCGGAAATTTACGTTTCGGAGGAACCTTTGGCTTGATGTTTGGCGATGTTACGATAATTGATATTTCGCCAACCATTGGCTATCAATTCACGCCCATGTTTCAGTTAGGTTTAGGTGTTGTTTATAATTATTATTCCGAGAGATTACTCGATGGCAGGAATTTTTCCATGAGTGCCATCGGCGGAAATTCGTATGTTCAATTCAGTCCGATTAAGTTCTTCTTTTTACGTGCTGAATACGGCATATTGAATCAAAAAGTTGATTTTTGGGGAAACAGAAGAAACGAATGGGTGCAATATCCACTGATAGGTGGAGGTGTGTTTATGCCGATTGGACAAAGCGGCGGATTATCCGCATCATTGCTGTGGAATTTGAACGATACAGACTGGTCTGTTTATGGCCAAAATCCGATTTTTCGCATTGGAGTTGTGTTCGGATTGTAAAAAAGATATTACCAATTATTAACAAACAGGCCGAAGTTTCCAAATAAATGCGTATTTTTGTGGCGTAAATTAACAACGTAAGGGCGAGTGTGAAACTCACCCCAACAAATAATAAAAACAAAAAACACATGGAAGACATGGAACATGGCAGAGGAGAAATTTTTTCCAAAGCTATAAGAGCAGGTAAACGCACGTATTTTTTGGACGTGAAAGAGATGAAGTCGGGTGATCGCTACTTGGCAATTACGGAAAGTAAACGCAAGTTTCTTGAGGATCAAGGCAAATTTATTTACGAAAAACACAAAATTTTCTTATATCAAGAAGATTTTGAAAAATTCATGACCGGACTGAACCAAACCATTCATTTTATCAACACCGGCGAACGTCCGCCCGAAGAGCCCGAAGAACAACCCTATTCGCAAGAAAACGAAAACAAATACACGGCGAAGTTGGACGACATTGATTTCGGAGTGTAAAATGCAATTAAGCAAGTAGAAACAAGTTTACTTGTTTTTCGAGCGGTAGCATTTTCAATTAATTGAAAGAAATGAATTTTTTATCGTTTTTAGTCTCTCCTCAAGGCCTTGGCATTATTGCATCTCTTCTGGTTTGCACTTGGGTTGCGCGTTTGATATTGAAAAAATACAAACCGCAAGCTGTGCTACTTTTTGGAGGAATTATATTACTTTCGTTGGTTATTTTGATTAATTGGCTTTGGGGACAACCTACAAACGTTATCGACAATCCAAATCTTCCACCGGATCATGTTTTCAATCGCGTGAAAACGTTAGGTAATCCTTTTTTGGACATTTTTGCAGGCCAAGGGCAAATATTCAGTACTCGCGTAGCGGGTCTCGGATTAATCATCATGTCTGTGATGGGATTTGTGAAATACATGGATGCAATTGGTGCAAACAAAGCATTGGTTCGCATTGGCGTTAAACCTTTACAATTTATCAAGTCGCCTTACGTGGTTATTGTTTTGGCTTTTTTGCTGGGACAAACCATGAAAATGGCAATTACAAGTGCTGCTGGACTTGGTGTGCTTTTGATGGCAACAATGTACCCGATTTTGCTTAAACTCGGCGTTTCGCGATTGACGGCTACAGCCGTTATTGCAACCACAGGATGTATTGATTTGGGGCCTGCTACAGGCACCGGCGTTGCCGTAGCAGAGGCAGCCGGCATTTTAACATCCGACGGGAAAGCCGATATGGCAAAATTCTTTTTTACTTATCAGCTTCCTCTTGCTATTCCTGTTCTTGCGGTGGTAGCCAGCTTGCATTTTATAGTTCAACGCTGGTTTGATAAAAAAGAAGGTTATACAGTTCGATTTGATCAAACGGTTGAAAATACAGATAAAGAAGACAATCCTGCCCCTTCTTACTATGCGATTTTTCCGCTTATACCTTTGCTTTTAGTATTTATTTTCAACGAGGCCGTTCTGATTGGCATCAATAACGGATTTGCCTCAATGGGCTTGTCTTTTGCCATTCCTCCAAAAACGATAGGTTTGGTAACCGCTATTCTTCTAAGTCTATTCTTGGTCATGACTGTCGAATACATTCGTTCATTGAATGCAAAAAAAGTTTTTGACAGTATTCAAACGGTTTTCGATGGAATGGGGTTTGCTTTTGCCACAGTTGTAACATTGATTGTGGCCGGAGAAGTTTTTGCAACAGGGCTTTTGGCAACAGGTTCTGTTAATACACTTTTGGAGATTGCCGGAGATGCCGGAGCCGGTGTAATTCCCATCTCAATTTTTATGCAAGGTTTGATCGCTGTTTCAAGTGTTTTAATGGGTTCGGGCGATGCGGCGATTTTTTCGTTCATGAGCGTTGGCACAATGGTAGCAGAACATTTCAATGTAGAGTCTATAACGGTGCTCATGCCGATGCAAATTAGCAGTTCGCTGGCACGATCATTTTCACCGATAACCGCTGTGGTTGTTGCCGTTTCGGCAATTGCCGGATTAAATCCTGTCGATGTGGTTAAACGAACCGCTATTCCGATGATTGGCGGAATTATCACGTTGACAATAGCGAATATTGTTCTGTTTTTATAATCGTTTTTAATAGCCGACAGATGTCTCGCTGCGTTCGACATGACGAGGACTCTTTTTAGGAGGGGGATGTAAGGGCGAGGCACGGTTGCTGAGCGTAGTCGAAGCATGCCTCGCCCTTACACCCTTTCTCCACACATAACAACGCCGTCATTCCGAGCGAAGCACACGAAACGTGCGAAGTCGAGGAATCTCCTTGCTATTTGATTTTTTTTTTGTATCTTTGCAAAAAAAAACCACCCATGAAAAAAATTTCCCTTTTCCTGTTGCTATGTGCAGGCGTATGTTTCGCGCAAGCACAAAGAACGGAAACAACAACACTTAACGCTTGTGCTCAAGGCGCTGAAAACCGCATTGCACGCCTGTATTTGGAAGATGCAATCACTAAATTTCAATGGAAAGTTGATGAGCAACTAATTGATAAAAATGGTTGTTTTCAACTAAAAACCGAGCTTTTTGAAACACAAAGAGCAATCATTAAAATTGGTTTTTATCAAACTTACATCTATCTTGAACCCGGTGAAAATTACAGTATTATCTACGATCCATTCGATTTCCGAATTGAAGAACGGGTTAATCCGCAAAGATTAGACCAATATTTATCTTATCGCTTTGGAGAACCCGATTCGAACGAACTCAACCGACTCATTTGGCGATTCGAAAATTTGTATGATGATTTTCTTGTAAACTACTATAGTAACGACGGTATATCTCGCGAAGCATACAACCTTTTCAGAAGACAAGTTGACGAAACATTTGCATATTCCGGACACCAATATTTCAATGCCTATAAGACCTATGCTCTTGCGGATATGGAACGAATTTTCAATCTAACTTCTTCAGCAAATCTGTTTTTAACTTATCTTCAAGACAAACCCATTCTCTACAATAACGTGGCATTTGCGGATTTTATCACCGAATATTACTCGACCTATTTTCCGCATCAAGTGAAATATGATCGCAACGAATTTATTGATCAAATTAATCAGGCTGACAATTTGACTGCTATCTTGGATTCGTTGGGGCGTGACACAACTTTGCAAAATGAAAAATTTCGCGAATTCGTGCTTTTATTAGGCTTACGAGAGATGTACAACAGCAACGAATTTCACAAATCATCTGTTTTGAGATTGTTGCAAACGATAGAAACCACAACCAAATTTCCCGAACATTCGGACTTGGCAGATGCCATTATTCGAACATTAGTACGCTATGAACCGGGCATTCATCAAGCCAATTTTAGATTTCTAGATCCGGCGTTAAATACACTTTACGATTTTTCCAAATCATCAAATTACAAATATATTTTGTTTGTGAACGGCCTTTGCGAGTCATGCGACACAGAAGTAAAGACCTTGCAAGGCATTGCTGAAAGGTTCAGAAATACCGTAGATTTTTATGTAGTGAATTGCGATTACGAACTTAATCGTTGTCTGCGCAATAAGCCGAGAAATTTACGAAATATTACGTATCTGTGTTTCAATAAAGATTTTGAAACGCTTGAAACACTTGGTATTTCAGACTATCCAACGGCTGTTTGGTTAGATTCCGAAAATAGTATTCAATCATTTTATTTTCAACTGCCGAGCCGACGTTTAGAGCGAACGATTCGACAACTAACGTCTCAATAATCGGTTCCAAAAACGGGCTTTCGAGGTTGAAAAATAGTGCTCGAAGCATTGTCTAATTGTAGGAAACATCAAAGGTTTGAGCAATTCTATTTTTTCCGGTGAAAGCCAAACTGCTTCAGAAATTTCTTCCTCGAGTTGAGGGTTTAGTGGATGCTCATTAGAAGTTTCCATTTCAAACCAATAACATTTTTTTAGAATGATTTCGTTGTTTGAGTCTACGAAAAGATGATAAGTTTTTGGCATTCTTTTTACGATTTTCAAATCTGAAACACCCGTTTCTTCACGTACTTCACGAAGTGCGCAAGTTTCGATAGTTTCGCCTTTATCCAATTTTCCTTTCGGTAAATCCCAATGTTCTTTTCGAAAAATCAGCAAAAACTCGCCTTTTGAATTTTTGACCAATCCACCTCCGGCCTTAACCGTTTTGAATGCTTTTTCAAGCGATTTGAAACTTGATTTATCGAGGATTATCGGTGTGTTGTTATAAAAAATAGTTTTGCTCATAATCTACAAAGATACAAAAAAAATATGAAGTGTCGTCATGTTGAGCGAGCAAAGCGAAGTCGAAAACATCCCATAGCGAGGAGATTCCTCGACTACGCTCGGAATGACGACATTATAAAATTTTGTCAATTCAAAAAAAAATCGTATCTTTGCACCCTTGATTGAAAAATGGGGGGTTAGCTCAGTTGGCTAGAGCGTTTGACTGGCAGTCAAAAGGTCGACGGTTCGATTCCGTTACTCTCCACTTAGAAAGACAAGGCTTTTAGAAAATCATCTGAAAGCCTTTTTTCTTTTTCTACAAAAAAACTACAAAAAAATCGGGTTTTCGGTTTTTTATCGAATTGTTAATACCTTTTTGAGGAATTTTAGGTTTTGGTTGGCGATTTTCTTCCTTTTTTACTTTTTAAAAATACCATTTCACAATAAATCAGCTATGTCAAAACCTGTTTCCAAGTCTTGCTTTGTTTTCATCAGTTCTTCCAATAATGGCGAAACAAATAATTTGCCTATGTGATTGAGTTGTTTGGACTTTTCAAGCCATTTCTCATACTGTCCTTCATCAGGAAAGAGAATGACCTTGCGATTTTTCAAAACTGCAAACTTTTCGCTTGATAAACCTTGACTACCTCCACAAGCCAACCAAAGCATATCGGGTATGTATGCACTTGCGATTAATGCCGTTTTCTCACTCTCGACAATAGCAACGACCTTTTCGGGATTTTGCGTGAGTAAATGCTCGCCAAAGAAACATTGTTTTAGGCTGAAATTTGGAAGTTTTAACAAATTGTGAGCCCAGTCAATCCGATTTGCCGAATCTTTCACTCTTTTGCCGGTTTCGGGGTTGTAGAGCATAACCTTTCCGGTGCGGACATTTCTGGCAATATCTATCTGCCAAAATACGGTCGCACCTTGCCAATGTTTCGCTGTCCCGACAAGGTACGACTGTATCAATTCTTTTTCTTTTCCAAGTCCCAACAGTTTCCGCAGATATGCGGTTAAATGGTTTTGGTCGTAGTTGCAAAGCGTTTTTTGTAGAATTTCACAAGGAATATATGATGTTAGAGTTGGCTGTTTCTTTGTAAATTGAAAAGTTCTGAAAAAAATAGTCAGATTGATTACAATTTAATACCCATAAATGCCATAAACCCAATACCCATCAAACCCGCCATAATAAAAGTAATTCCAAGACCTCTTAGAGGTGCCGGAACATTTGAATAACGAATTTTTTCGCGAATAGCAGACATACCAACAATAGCAATAAACCAACCAATTCCAGAGCCTAACGCAAACGTTGAAACTTCGGCGAGATTAGCATATTCGCGTTCTTGCATAAACAGAGATCCGCCCATAATAGCACACTGCACTGCAACCAAAGGCAGAAAAATTCCCAATTCGTTGTACAGCGTTGGAGCAAATTTTTCAACAATCATTTCCACCAATTGCACGACAGATGCAATAATTGCGATGAACATGATAAAACTGAGGAAACTCAAATTGATGTCGGCTAATCCCGGACTAATCCATGTTAAAGCACCTTTTTCGAGTAAAAAAGTAAATACTAAATAATTCATCGGCACTGTTATGAGCAGTACAAACATCATAACAAGTCCAAATTGCACGGAGGTTTTGACTGTTTTAGAAATTGCCAAATAGGAGCACATTCCGAGAAAATATGCAAAAATCATGTTGTCAATAAAAATCGAACTAATGAAGATGTTGAGTAAATTTTCCATAGTATTTTGGTTTTAGATTAGTATAATTCAAAATTAAAATTGCTATAATTTAGTTTGTTTTTTGCTCGTTCGATACTTTCCTTGATGACTTCTTCGGCTTTGGCACAATTCTCCCAACCCAATACTTCTGACCATGCTTTCGGTTCTAAATCCTTGTATCGTCTAAAAAAATACTCGATTTTAGAACGCAGTATAAATGGTAATTCGTCTATTCGAGAAATTTTTTCATAAAACGGGTCTATGCGTCCTGTTGGAACACAGATGATTTTTTCGTCGCTCCCTGCTTGGTCTTTCATCAATAAAACACCGATTGGACGAACGTGGATAATACATCCGGGACGCAGTGCAGAACTACACACAACAACACAATCCAATGGGTCGCCATCGTCGCCCAACGTATCGGGAAAATAGCCGTAATTTGCCGGATATGCTAATGGTGTGTGTAAAATTCTATCAACCCTTAACAGTCCCGTTTCTTTGTCGATTTCGTATTTTACGTGTCCGCCTTCTGGTACTTCGATAAGTGCGGTCATTTTTTTCGGTGCGTCATTAAACGGCTTTTGAGTTTTATTTTTCAATGTTTACTTCTTTTTTTGGTGTGAGGTATCTGATTAAGGCGACGAGGAAACCTAACGCAATAAAAGCACCCGGCGCTAAAATAAAAATAAGGATTCCGTCACCTACGATAAATTTATAATCGAAAATACTGCCGGAACCCAAAATTTCACGGACACTTCCGAGCAGCGTTAAAGCAAACGTAAAACCCAATCCCATACCTAATCCGTCAAGCAAACTTTTCCAAATGGTATTTTTTGCAGCAAACGCTTCGGCACGTCCCAACACAAGACAATTGCAAACAATCAACGGAATGAAAACGCCAAGTTGGGAATGTAAATCGGGCGTATAGGCTTCCATAAAAAGTTGTACGATGGTTACAAAAGACGCAATAATCACGATAAATGCGGGTACTCGCACGTTGTTCGGAATTTGAGTTTTGAGTAGAGAAACAAGAATGTTTGACATAATGAGAACAAACATCGTTGCAAGCCCCATTCCCATACCATTGATGGCGGAAGTAGTTACTCCCAACATCGGACACATTCCTAAAAGTAGAACAAATATGGGATTTTCTCTGAGAAAGCCATTTGTTAAAGTTGCTAAATTACTCATATATTTTTATTTTATTTATTAAACTATTCCGAACTTCTGACAAAATTACGTTGGGCTTTCAAAAGCAAAGTTGTAAACAAGAGCATATTTCTTGTATTTGTGAGAATTGACGAATACAACAAACTGTTTTTTGTTCCGCAATAACCGTTTTTTACTCGTTTCATTTGTTTTTTGTTAATACTCTCTATATACAGAACAGTTTCTTGTTCATAGCCAAGAGTTATTTCCATTGAGCCGAAGTTTTCGGTAGAAATATGTTTGTTTACCTTTTCGAAAAACGCATGAACACAGTAACTTAACTCGACAAGTTCGTCTTGTTGTTCAGCTATGAGTGGTTTGTGCTTATTATTGGTATGTTCAAATGCCGTTTCGATAAGACTTTTCAAAGCAAACGAAATTTCTCGCAAATAATTTACCGCTTGTGCGTAATAGTGCATATTTTCGAGTTGTTTTTCGTTAAAGGTTTGAATTGTTACATTGAGATTATTTTTCATCAATTTGGTTTCATCTCTAATATCTCTCAAATCGTGGCGTACATTTTCCAGTTGCTTGATACTTTCTTTGCTTAAAGCGTCAATGGTTTCGCTATACATAACATCCATTCTTTGCAACGATGAGCGAAGTGTTTCCGCTGCAATTTGTTGAATTTTATCGACATCGGCTTTTTCGATGATGAACGATTTTTCGGCTTTTGTAGAGGCTGCTGTACGACGTTTATGAATTTTATTGGTGTGCCACATGGCAAAAGCCACCAAAATAATCATACCGATTATTCCGACCGTTCCGCCCCAATACAATATCATACCAATCACAAAAGCAATTGTGAATGCCGAAATTGCCGTAAAAAACCAACCACCGATAACTGAAAACATTCCCGTTACACGATATACGGCGGAATCTCGTCCCCAAGCACCATCGGACAACGATGACCCCATTGCCACCATAAATGTGATGTAGGTTGTTGAAAGTGGCAATCTAAGCGATGTTGCGAAAGCAATCAAACTCGCAGCAACCATTAGATTAACAGAGGCACGAAGCATATCAAATGCAGCACCGGGTTGATCGGCTTTTTTGCTGGGTTTGAAACGGCGTGAAATTTGTCTATCCAATTTTTTCGGTGTAATTTTGGTTATCCATTCGCCCAATGCTACGAACATTTTAACAACGGAGCGAGAAAGCGGCGTAGAGCCGAAACGCTCAATTCCGGCATCTTGACGACTTAAATCTACGGTCATTTTCGTTACGTTTCGTGCTTTTTTTGAAAACCACAGTGCCAAAATCATTATAGTTCCTGCCCCAAGCAAAACTATTTTTGGTGCTTCTGCTCGTCCTGCCATGCCGAACATCTGAAACGTATTCGGGTCGGGTGCTCCTGCCTCTTGATACAACTGAAAACTATTTAATCCCGCCACTGGAACACCGATAAAATTCACTAAATCGTTGCCTGCAAAAGCCATTGCCAAAGCGAAAGTTCCCATCAATACAATAACTCGCAAAGCATTGAATTTGAAAATCCAATAGAAAACCTGCAATAAAACAGCAATAATCACAAACGATGCAAACATTAAAAAGCCTTGATATTCTGTTAAATAATTAAACAAATCCAGATAATTATCCTTCAAAAAATCTTTCATGCCTTTGAAAACAATGAAATACAAAATCATCGTCATACAAATTCCGCCCCAAATTGCACCAAAGAATTTTTGAGTTTTGTGAAGTTTGAACGTAAATAACAAGCGTGCAAAATATTGAACAATCGCAGCCACAACAAAGCCAACTACAACCGAAGATAAAATACTGAATGCAATAGTTACAACTCTCGATGTATTGAGAAATGAGCCCAAATCAGCCATTGTAAGTTCTGCCGTATTGACAATTTTCATAATCGTGATAGCAACTGCTGCTCCCAACAATTCAAATATCAACGAAATCGTTGTAGATGTAGGAAAACCATAAGTATTGAACAAGTCTAACAACAAAATATCTGCAAGCATTGCCGTCAAAAAAATCAGCATAATTTCATTAAAATAAAACATGGTCGGATTGAAAATGCCACTTCGAGCCACTTCCATCATACCGTTTGCTGACAAAGCTCCCACTAAAACACCCAAAGAGGCAACCGCCAAAACCACTTTGAATGTCGCTGTTTTTGAGCCAATGGCAGAGCCTACAAAATTTGCGGCATCGTTTGCCACGCCTACAATTAAGTCAGAAATAGCCAAAAGAAATAAGATTCCGACGATGATGAGATAATAAAATTCCATTGTTCTTTTTGTTTATTTTTTTATTTATGATTTTGAAATAACCCTAATATTTGGATAGTTATCAACGGTGTCAGAGCCACCAATGCAATAAGTCCAAAAGCATCGGTGGTTATATTTCCGTTCAATTCTGTTGAGGCTCCTATAGCAAGAGGCAAAAGAAAAGCAGAAGTCAAAGGACCGCTTGCAACGCCACCTGCATCAAAAGCAATTGATGTAAAATTTTTAGGAACGAAAAACGATAAACCGATGGCTAAAGCATATCCCGGCAATATAATCCACATGATAGGAATATGTGTAACCACTCGTAACATTGACAAACCAATAGCTATTGCAACGCCTATGGACATTGATAATCCCATAGATTTTCGGGAAATAGTACCGCCTGTAATATCTGCCACTTGTTTATTCAAAACACACATGGCTGGCTCTGCCGATATGACTACAAAACCCAAAATCATGCCTATCGGAATTACCAACCAGCTGTAATCTAACGTTGCTAAACTTTCTCCCAATAGGTTTCCTATGAGCAAAAAACCAGTGTTTGCACCTGTAAGGAATAAAACAAGACCGCTAAAAGTAAACAGTATGCCTAAAAATATTCTAACTAAATGTTTTGTCCAAACTCGCCACGCCCTCGCAACAAAAAATTTTAGTTTTACAGCAAATACTTTGACTATAACAAAAAGCAAGATTATAGGCAAAAGAGAAAAATAGACTTCCCCAATATAAATGGGCAACATTGCTAAAAAGTCTGCTAACAACATATTTGCATATTCGTATGAAGGGATGTCGATTATAGACATATTGCCGTTACTTGTCGGGGTATATATCAACCCCAAAATCATCACGGTAAGGATTGGACCAATAGAACAAATAGCGATAAGACCGAAGCTGTCTGATTTGCCGTTATTTCTGGCAACAGCCGCACCCAAAGCCATAATAAATGGCACAGTCATAGACCCGGTGGTAGCACCGCCGGAATCAAAAGATATAGGTAAAAAATCTCCCGGCACAAAAAAAGCCAATATAAAGATTAAGGCATAAAATACAAGCAAGATATTTCTAAAAGATATATTCAAGACAATACGAAGAAGGGCTATAACCAAAAAGACTCCGGTACCCACAGATACTGCTATTAGTAGAGTAAAAGAAGGAATGGAAGGTACTTGCTCTACCAATAAAATCAATCCCGGCTCTGTAATAGTTATTATAAAGCCCGAAATTAGTCCCATAAAGACCAAAAGCACTAAATTCTTTTTCTTAATAATATAATCTCCAATGGAATCTCCCATTGATGTCATTGCCATTTCTGAACCTAATGTAAAAACTGCCAATCCAACAATGACAAAACCTACTCCAATCAAAAACATCAAAACCACGTCAACCGGTGCAGGTGCGATAGTGAAACTTAAAATCAGTATCATAAATGTTACCGGAATAACAGCAAATACAGCCTCTTTTGTTTTCTCTTTTAAACTTTTTATAATCATAAATTATCTTTATTCTCTATCTATAGTCACAAAATTTTATGTGAAAATTCTAACCAAAAAATGCAATAAAAATTCCTGCAAAAACAGTTGAAAGAACCACACCGGAAACGAGTGCCCCCATGGCGTGCATCAACAAATAGTTTTGTGAATCGTACTGTTGTCCCATTTTTTGAGAAATCCGTGCAGCCATTGGCATTGCAGAAACTCCCGAATTACCAATGAGCGGATTTATTTTTCCGCCCGTAATTTTGCACAGAAGTTTGGCAACCAAAACACCTCCAATCGTTCCGAAAGCAAAAGCGACTAATCCGAGAGCGACAACCAGTAAGGTTGTTGTGGTCAAAAACTTGTCTGCCGAAGCTGAAGAACCGATAGAAATGGCAACAAATATCGTTAAGATATTCAAAAGTGCATTTTGAAGTGTTTCAATATATCGTCCGGTTACACCGCTTTCTTTGAGTAAATTTCCAAGCATAAACATGGCAACCAAAGCACCTGCGGCAGGAACGAACAACAAAATTATCATACATGCAAGAATTGGAAACAAAATTTTTTGCTTTTGCGTTACATTTTTTGGAGCCGGCATAACTACTTTTCGCTCTTTATCCGTTGTGAGCCATTTCATAATTGGTGGTTGGATAAACGGCACTAATGCCATATAAGAGAAAGCCGCAATCGCCACAGTGGAAAGAATTTCGGGAGCCATTCTACTAGCTGCAAAAATTGCAGTCGGCCCGTCGGAACCTCCTATAATACCGATAGATGCCGCTTGTCCGGGCGTAAATCCGTCGAATCCGGGAATAATTGAAGTTAGCCATGCACCTTGACCTAACACAAAAAACGCAATTGCAAATGCAACAACAATTCCGAGTTGTCCGCCAATTCCAATTAATGCCAACTTAGGATTAGAAATCAGCGGAGCAAAATCGGTCATTGTACCGATACAAAGAAAAACCAAAGGAGGAAAAATCACATACAATATCCCGTTATACATGAAGTTCATCAATCCGGGTCGTATTTCTCCTGCGGATTCGAAAAAATCATAAGCCGAAAGGTTTGCCAAAGGCATATTAGCAATGATGATTCCGAAAGCCAATGGCAAAAGCAACAATGGCTCATATTTTTTTGCGATTGCCAAATAGAGAAAAAACAAGCCGACCAATAACATGAAAACTTGTGGTACGGTGATAATTGTAAATCCCATACTGTAACCGGTATTGAGAAATACACTACTGCTGAAAATTCCAAAATTTGCCATTTTTTTGTGTTTTTTAGTTTATACTTAAAATTAATGAGTAATATAAGTCGAAAAAACACTGTTTTTTTTGAATTTTCAGTAAAAAGGAAAGTATCTGATTTTTAATTTTTGGAAATTAAAAAAGCGGACAAATTCCAATTTTGCTCCTTTCGAGGTTGTTCGACGACCTGTAACCAAAAACTGAAATAAATCCGCCGTTGCGGACGTCTATTTTCATTGGGTTACGTAATGTGTCGAACTCTCGAAAGCCTTGAAAATAACGTTATGGCAGTATGTTTTTTATCTTTTTTTTACTCTATAATTTTTTTTTTGATTGTTTGTGGGTGCAAAGATATGATTTTTTTTTGAATTGACCAAGTTTTTGTATGAAAATCCGCTTATCCTCTGTGAATGATGTATATGAGATAGATTATATACACCACAAGAAAAAATATCCCTTCTTCCTTACTAATTTGCCCTTTACTTCGAGAGGTAAACCATAAAAATACGGTTACGACAATCATCAAAATAACATCAATTAAAATGTTTACTGACAAGATAATTGGCGTTATCAAAGCTGCCGTACCCAAGATAAACAGAATGTTGAGTACACTACTACCTATAACATTTCCAATGGCAATATCATCTTTTCCTTTCAAGATTGCCACGATTCCCGTTGTTATTTCGGGCAAAGATGTACCAATACTAACAATAGTCAAACCGATAAGCGTATGGCTCATACCAAACGTTTCGGCAAGTTTTATACCACCTCTAACAACAAAATCTCCTCCAAGCAAAACACCACCAAGTCCCAAAATTATTAAGATGATATTTTTCGTTAGATTGTAATTTTCAAGTTTTGCTGGTACGGACGCGTTTCGACTACGCTCAACGTCCGCTGACTCTTGTGCCCTGAGCGAAGTCGAAGGGTCAAATTTTGAAGAATCGTTGTAAAACGTGTAATACAAAAATACAGCGAAAAACAACAGTAAAATCAAGGCATCACCACGAGTTAGTCGATTAACCGAATCGCCTGTAAAAATCGTGTCGAAAAGCAAAATCAATAAAACCAATGTGGCTAAAATCCCCATCGGAATATCTTTTTTGACCATAGGTTTTGAAACCGTAATCGGTCTAATCAATGCGATAATCCCAAGAACTCCACAGATGTTGAGAATGTTACTTCCAACTACGTTGCCGATTGCAAGTCCGTCAGATTTGTTGATAGCAGCTATAACAGAAATGGAAAGTTCCGGAAAACTTGTTCCGAAAGCCACCAAAGTTAATCCAATTATACGTTCGCTTACATTTAGTTTTTTTGCTATTTGCGAACTACCATCGACAAAAACATCAGCACCTTTTACAAGTATAATCAGTCCTCCAACAATCAATAAAATACTTAAAAAAACACTCATTTTGAGAAAAATAAAAATATGAATAAAAATTATGATTTTAAATCACTTTTTTGACTTTCCGGCTCAATATGAATCGTACATTCCAAGTGAAATTGTTTTTTGAGTGCATTTTCGATATGCGTGGCTAATTTGTGACTTTCTTCCACCGTTTCATAGCCGTTCACGTGCAGGTGAAACGTCAGTTCACGAACATCACCGTAAGAATGAATATGGTAGTGATGTGTGTAATAACCGCCAAAATGTTTACAGATATACGCTTTAATATCTTGTTCTAAATCTATGGGAACTCTTTCTCCTAATAATTTATTGATAGCACTTTTGATAATTTCATAACTCGCCCAAAACAAGGATAGTGCGACAATAATCCCCAAAACCCCATCCATCCACCAAAACATTTCGCCAAAATATTTGCCGATAAAAATTCCGACAAGTACCGGTATCGAAGAAAGTGCGTCGCTACGATGATGCCAACCTTCGGCTTTCATCGTGATAAGTCCCGTTTTGCGATACACCCAAAACGCATATTGTGCAAGACTTTCTTTAACAATAATAGATGCAGAAATAACAAGAATCGCAATTAGTCCAAAATTTGCAGCCGTGTTATGTTTCAAACGGTCAATCGCATCTATTGTAAATTCGTAAGCCACAACTGCCAATATAAATCCACAAACCAAAGCGGCTATTTGTTCCCAACGACCATAGCCGAAAGGGTGCGAAACCGTAGCTTTTTTGCGAGAAAGTTTTATTCCAACAATCACAATAAATGAAGTTATCGAATCCGACAACGTATGCCAAGCGTCTGCAATTAAAGCCACAGAACCCGAAATTGCACCTGCCCAAAATTTAAGAGCTGCCAAAGTAGTATTAGTCACAACTGAAACTAAAGCCGCACGAATGCCTTTTTGTGCAGATTCTTGAGCAGATGGATGCATAGTGTATTTTTTTGCAAAGTTACGATTTTTTTTGCGTGAACAAAAGTTTTTCGACTTTTTATTTTGCATAGTGCCGCTATAACCAATCCTCTTTTTCCGGATCGTACAACTCCAAACCAAAAGCAATTCGGGATTTTCTGCGGTGTTCCGCTATTACATCGGAACAATACTGTACCCACATTTCATTTCTTTTTTCATCGAAATAGTCTTGTAATGGCTCGTTTGGTTTCATAATTTACCATTGTTATTTAAGATTTGCCCGATTAAACAACTAAAAAATGTTAATTATTTTTAATAAATGAGCCGTATTTGTCCCGATTCTGTCCCGATTTTTGGAAATATATTAACATTTATTAAAGTTGTAAAGCCCTTATTTATAGGGGTTATCGTGCTTTTTTCATTACCTTTACTACTTCCTTTTATCTACCTTTATCTCTTACTTTTTGTCCCGATTCGTTATTGTAGAAATTTTCACTATTTTTTCGGAGTTAAAAACTGTGTAAATTCTTCCAACGAGCGTTGCAAAACTTCTTTTGGAATAAGTTGGCTTTCGTATTTAGCAATCATTGTAGGGCTAAGACTACGGCTCATGGCGTATTCCACAATACTGCGATCGGTTTCTTGACAAAGCAAAATTCCAATACTTGGATTTTCGTTGCTGTGGCGCACATCGCGGTCGAGAGCTTCGAGATAAAATTCGAGTTGTCCCATATATTCGGGTTTGAATTTACCCGTTTTCAGTTCAATAGCAACCAAGCACTGCAACCCCCTATGAAAGAACAACAAATCAATCTTGAACGAGGAATTGCCCACTTGTAAAGCATATTCTTTATCTACGAAAAGAAAATCTTTGCCAAGTTCAAGCACAAAATCTTTCATATTGTCCAAAATGCTATTTTGTAGGCGTTTTTCAGAGTGTTTTTTCGGAAGTTCGAGAAAACCAACTTGCAAGGTATCTTTGAGCATTGGAACGGCTTGCGGATAAGCCTCTTTCAGCCCTTTGGAAAAACCATGTTTTTCACCCAATACAGAGGTATATGCACCGTTTCTGATACAACGTATCAACTCTCTTTTATTCAAGCGTTCTTTATACGAATAAAGCACATAAAAAATTCGTTCTTCTATGGTTTTACAAGCATTAAGTATCTCAAAATGATTGCTTAATGTCGTTAAATTCAGAAAATTAGGGAATTGTCTATTTGTCCAGTTTTTGGCTGGACAAATTCATTTATTTTTAATTTTTCCTGATATTGAGCAAATTGTAAAGAGGAATAAGTGTCATAAAACAAAACCATATTGTAGATGTTACTCCGGCTGTACCCTCGCAAAGTCGGATCTTGAGTTCGTAAATATTCCGACAGTTGCATAACAGTTTTACTACCCCAAGCAGAGTTTTTGAGCCGTTCCGAAACGAACGCACCGACTTCCCACGCAGAAAGTAGGTTTTCGTGATTTACAGTTTGTAAGGCTCGTGAACGACGAAAAGAAATAATTTCGTGTATGTGTTGAAATTCTTGTATAGCGACAGTATCAGTAGTTTTCATATTGATAGAATTTTTTTGTTTATGATATTTTTTGCAAGGTTACGATTTTTTTTATTAAAATGCCATTAATAGTTGTGCATTTTTTTCACGTTCTTCGGTCTCGAAACTCGCCAAATAATTCTCGGTAGTTTTCAAGTCTGAATGTCCTAAACTTTCGCTGATGAATGCGATGTTTGCGCCACTTCGTTTGAGAACGGTAGCATAGGAATATCGGGCAGTATAAGTGGTTACTTTTGGAATTTCGAGTGCTTTTGAAACTCGATCCATACGCTTATTAGTACGTTTGATAACATCTTTGATTATTTCATATTCTTCTTTGGCAGATTCGTTTCCGGTTAAATATGGGAAGATATGATTGTCGGGAAGTTTTACAGAATTACCGATTCGGTTAATGATTTCACGCATTTCATCAGTGAGATAGGCAACTACGAGTTTTTTCGTTTTAGATGTATTGATGGTTTTTCCTCTCAAAAAAGATATTTCGTTGCCGTTGATATTTTTGAATTTCAATCGTAGAATATCATTGAAATTCGCGCCATTGCAAAGATATGAGAATAACCACAAATCTTTGTATTTTGAAATTGTCGGATCGGTTAGACTTTGATACTGAAAAATCTGCTTAATGGTGTGCAATGGTAGCGCTAGTTTCCGACCTTCCGAAGATGGTATTTCGTACTTTCCACGACCAAATGGATAATACGAATCATCCAACGCTTTTGACAATATTGCTTCATTTATAACGGCTCGCAAATCTCGAACGTACATACCGATTGTTGTATATGAACGATTCTTTTCTAACATATGGCGTTCGTATTTTTTCAACCAATCAACAGTTATATGTTTCAAATCAAGTTGTTTTCGAGAATCAAATTCAAGAATCGTTTTGAGTGCACAGTCATAGTTAGCCGAAGTACCAAACTGATTGTTGCTTTCTAAGGTCTCAATCTTTTTTTCAAAACACTTTTTGAGTAGTGTATTTTTGTTACTCTTGGTATGAAGCTCTCGTTCGATATTATCAAATGAAAATTTATTCTTTTCGAGCAAATAATCGATTATTGCTTTGAATTTATAAAATGTACTTTCCAAAACCTTTCGTTTTTCTACAAGGTCTTTTTTCTTGGTTGTGGATAATTGTTCCCAATCTTCTGCGGACACTTCAACCCCAGTTGGAAAATACTTACTTTTTGCAGCAAAATAAACCACGAGTTTTACAGTTCTCAATGCACCTTTGTTTGTGTATCTATTTTCGTGAAACAGATAAATTCTAACTCCTTCTTTTGTGTAATTCAACATTTTTTTGTAACTTTGTATTCGTAATTCGTAATTAGATAACCTTTCACAAAATTACAACAATTTTTTCTACAAAAAAACTACAAAAAACAATCCGAAATCATCACTTATTAACAGAAAATAGTATTACAATAACACCGTACAATATAGTGTTTATCAGTAAAATATAAACAAGTAAAAAATTAAAAAATAAACAAAAGAGAGCTTTTTCGGTCTGGCAGTCAAAAGGTCGACGGTTCGATTCCGTTACTCTCCACTAAAAAAAACAAGCCTTTCAGAAAATCATCTGAAAGGCTGTTTCATTTTTTTTTACAAAAAAACTACAAAAAATCGGTTTTACGATTATTAATGTCATTTTTGTCATTTTTGAATTTTAGTTGGCGATTTTCTTCCTTTTTTACTTTTGAAAAATGCCATTTCGTAATACACTGACTATTTTACGTTTTTTTGTTATAAGAACTTCTTTACTTCATATTATTTTAACAATTCTTTTATGAAAATTTATCACTCTCTTAATTTTTATGTAACATATAGGACGTAATTTTGCATCAACTTTTGAAATTATTTATAGCTCTACAATTTAAAAAAAATTGAAATGAAGTATTTTGTTTTGTTTATGTTCTTTTGTGTTACGCATAGTACTATGGCGCAAACAGGAGAAATCCGCGGACGCATTATTGAGAAATCGACAGGTGAATCATTGCCCGGCGCTACTGTGACGATCGAGTCGCTAAATACAGGAACGATTACCCACATTGACGGCAATTATAGCTTGAAAATAGCACCGGGTATATACACCCTAAAAATTTCCTTTATATCGTTCAATACTCTCGAACTATCCAACGTAAAAGTGGATGCAGGAAAAACCACCACAGTAAATGCTACAATGGAAGAAACAGTTGCCAATCTTGAAGAAGTAGTGGTTTCTGCCAGACGCAGAACGAACTCGGAAATATCTGTAATTTCAAGTATTAGAATGTCTAATTTGGTTGTGAGTGGCGTATCGTCGCAACAAATCACACGCACTCAAGATCGCGATGCTTCGGAAGTGATGAGGCGTATTCCGGGCATTACGATTATTGAAAATCGTTTTATCATTGCACGAGGTTTGTCGCAACGCTACAACAATGTATGGGTCAACAATACGGCTGTTCCGAGTTCGGAAGCCGATTCTCGTGCGTTTTCATTTGATATGATTCCGAGTGGACAAATCGAAAATTTGATGATTGTAAAATCGCCGGCACCTGAACTTCCTGCAGATTTTACAGGCGCTTTCGTGAAAGTTACAACGAAGAGTATACCCGAAGAAAACTCCACACAAATCAGTTATGGAATCAACATCAACACAGAAACGCATTTCCGAGATTTTAAATATGCCAAGGGGAGTTCGACCGATTTTTTAGGTTTTGATAATGGATTTCGTGGAATGAGAAATATTGTTCCAAATCAACGTTTAGATAATAGAGACCATGAGTTGATAACCAATGTTACCACCAATGGTTTTAATAACGATTGGGCAATACGCACACGCACACCCATTTGCGACCACCGATTTTCTGCTATGCTCAATCGTTTCGCCGCATTGAAAGGTAGGCGCCAATTGGGCTTAGTAGCAGCACTTAATTATAGTTATAGTTATCATAACATTCAAAATATGACCAACGCGCGTTTTGGTATTTACAATAAAAGAGACGACGCACCGCAGTTTGACAGAGATTATCAAGATGATGTATATACCACCACAGCAAAAATAGGCGGAATGTTGAATTTGACTTGGAAATTATCGAATAAAAATCATTTGGAATTCCGCAATATCTTCAATCAACAAGGACGTGATCGATATACGTTCAGAGACGGTTGGTATCATCAAAGCGGTTCGTATGAACAGCAGAAAGAAGAATACATTTACAATAGTCGAAGTACATACACCGGACAATTTGGTGGTGCGCATACTCTTCCGAAAATTGGCGATTTAGATTGGATTGTGGGCTATTCGTATGCCAACAGAAATCAACCAGACCGCAGAGAAATCAACAGAGATAAGAAAGGAGATTTGTTTGAGTTGGAAGATATCAAACGTCAATTTACGTTTTTGAATGAACATACATATTCAGCAGGAGCAAATTTCAGTCGCCCGGTTACTTTGGGAACACTTGAGCCTATGCTGAAAGCAGGTACATACACCGAATATCGTTCACGTGATTACAACACACGTTTTTTTGTTTACAAAATAAATCCTGATAATTTGCCACCGAATTTTTCTCATTGGACTATAACGGAAATGATGCGTCCCGAATGGTTTGGAGTAGATAAACTCAGCATAGGCGATGCTACAGACAACACCAATAATTATAGAGGTACGAATATGCTTGCAAGCGGATATGCAGCGTTGAACATTCCTTACGGAAAATTCAACGTTTATGCAGGTGTGCGTTACGAATACAATCTGATGCGACTAACTGAATTTACTACCATAGCCACAGATAAAACGAAAACATCTGATTTCGAACAATCTGACTTTTTCCCTTCAGTAAACGCCACTTACAATATCAATAAAACAAATTTGTTGAGATTTGCTTATGGAAAAACGATCAATCGTCAGGAATTTCGCGAGGTGTCGCCTTCTGCCTATTATGATTTTGAACTGTTCAGTTTCGTGCGTGGAAATAAAAATTTGAAGCACGCCTATATTCAAAATTTCGATTTACGTTATGAAATATATCCTAGAATTGGCGAGATGCTTTCTTTCGCTCTGTTTTACAAGAAGTTTATCAATCCAATCGAATGGACATTTAGGGACAATGGTGGAGCCTATACGTATACCTTTGAGAATGCCGAACGTGCAGATAATTATGGTGTTGAAGTAGATGTTAAAAAAAAGTTGGATTTTATTGGACTTTCAAACCTTTCGCTTGCATTTAATGGAGCAATAATTCAAAGCCAAGTTACGTTTAGTGAAAAAAGTTTGGATCATGATCGTCCGATGCACGGACAATCACCCTTCGTTATAAACACAGGGCTTTTTTACCAATTCGAAAAACTTAATGCTGCCATAATGTACAATATCATTGGCAGACGAATTGTGGGGGTTGGGCGAAATTCGCAAGGAGGAGTTGTTGACAATAATTTGCCTGATATTTTTGAGATGCCGCGCCACGTTATTGATTTGTCATTTAGTTACAAATTTGGAAAACGACTTGAATTGAGTGCTGGCGTGCGTGATGTTCTTGCTGCACCTGTAACTTTTAAGCAATTTCCGAAATTTACAGATGAAGAAGGGCAAATTCACAAAAGAGAACAAATCACGAGAGAATACAACGTGGGAACTAACTTTTCTGTGGCACTCAGATTTACGTTTTAACAATTCATAAATAATCATTACAAACTAAACTTAACTAATAAAATCAAAAATGAAAAATTACATTCAAAAATTCGGATTAGTGGCTATGGTAATGGCTACAATCCTCGTAGGTTGCAAAAAAGACCCCAACAACAACGAAACAGGGCAACAAATTTTATTTGGTCCTAACAAAACGCAAATCGGTGACGGAAGTAAAGAATTCCGCATAACCGAAGATGTTACCATTAAAAAAGGTACTTACACCATGGTAGGTTGGATTTATGTAGATGAAGGTGCTACTTTGACTATCGAACCCGGAACCGTTATCAAAGGTACTGACATTAATTACGACGGCACAGCTGCAGCAACAGGTTCTTCACTCATCATCATGCGTGGTGCAAAAATTATGGCAGCAGGAACTCGTGAACAACCTATTGTGTTCACTTCTAATCAACCGATAGGGCAACGTCAACCCGCTGATTGGGGTGGTATTATCATTTGCGGAAGAGCTAAAAATAATAAAGGCGAAATGGATATCGAAGGCGGTGTAACTGCTCCTCACGGTGGAAACGATGACAACGATAATTCGGGTGTATTACGCTATGTTCGTATCGAATTTGGAGGGTACCCATTCGCTCCTGACACTGAAATCAATGGACTTACAATGGGTTCAGTAGGTCGTGGCACAACGATCGAATATGTTCAAGTATCATATTGTGGCGACGATTCGTTCGAGTGGTTCGGCGGAAGCGTGAATTGCAAGTATCTAATTGCTTACCACGGATGGGACGATGATTTTGACACGGACAACGGATTTTCTGGAAAACTACAGTTTCTTCTTGGCATAAGGGATCCGAGAATTGCCGACGTATCCAATTCCAACGGATTTGAATCGGACAATGATAATCCGGGATCAGACGACCAACCTTATACAACAGCAGTATTCAGCAATGTAACGATTATCGGCCCAAAAGTACAAGACGATAATTTTGTTAATAATTCTACTTATATCACAGGTTACAACTGGGGCAACACTGCTAATACCGCTGTATTCCCAATCAAGCCGGGGATTTTCCAAGCAGCCGTACAAATTCGTCGTAATTCACGCATTAGTGTATTTAATTCTGTGTTCGCAGGTTATCCTGTCGGTCTTTTGTTGGATAAACAAAGAGGAGATTGCCACGGAGCTGCTGAAAGAGGAGATTTGGTTGTAAAAAACGTATTTATGGCAGGAATGAGCCGATTAGGTGCGGATGACAACAGCACCACGGACGGAGCGTGGACAGGCGATTTTTCAGCAAACTATTTCAAAAGAACTGACTTAAACAACAGAGAAATTACTTCGATTGCCGATTTGATGTTGAATCAACCAAGAAGTAAAGGCTATTCTGGTGGTGTTGCGCCAAACTGGGGGCCAAGAGCAGAGAGTCCTCTACTTGAAGCAGGTGCGGCAAGTTTTACTGATCCTAAATTGAACGATCCTTTCTTCGATAAAACGGCAACCTATGTGGGTGCTTTTAAGAGTGATTCGCCTGCCGACGACTGGACAAGAGGTTGGGCAAACTTCGATCCGCAAAATACAAATTATTAGAAATCTCACGTTTTGTGTGTTTTTGGGAACCCTCCATATCCTTGGATATGGAGGGTTCAAATTTTTCAACCCCACTTTTTTTTATTCCCTTTCATTTGATCTATATACGTAGTTTTTCTCATACAGTCGCTGGTAATAGGTCTGCAAAATTGCTTTGAGATGCCGTTCCGCAATAGCTTCCTGTTTAGGGTTTCTGATGTTTTTGTACGTTGAAACCACGTTTTCTCCATCAAAATAAATGGTGATGGAATCGGTAATACATTGGTAGGTTTGCCCTACGAAATTAGTTGCAAGCGGGAGCCGTTGCGGTTGATTAAACACATCACGACCAAAAGCAAAAAATGGTTTTTCATAACCGATCAAACCCAGCAAAGTCGGCATTAAATCCAACTGTTGAGAAGTTTGATGGGTATACCCTTTTAAAGCATTATCCGGAGTGTAGATAAATTGAAAAATTGCTGAGTTTCCGCGAGGACCGCGATATTCGTCCGAGTAAATATCGGCAGAAGCATGGTCGGCAACAAACACAAAAATCGTATTCTCGAACCAAGTTTCATTTTTCGCATTCTCGAAAAATTGTCGAATAGAATAATCCGTATAAGCCACTGTAGGCTGAACTCGTGTCCAGCCTTTTGGCATTTGATTTTTGATGTTTTCGGGCAACGTGTAGGGATGATGCGAACTCAGCGTAAATACAGTAGAAAAGAACGGTTGCGGCATTTTATTGATGACCTGATTCATGTATTTGAAAAAAGGTTCGTCATAAATTCCCCACAATTCGTTAGTATTTCGATTGACAGGAAATCCTGCAGATCTGTAGTCTTCCTTGGTGTACAAATGTTGAACACCCGTGAGTCTGGCAATGGCTTCAAACCCCATTGAGTTAGCCTCTGCACCACAGAAAAATGCCGTGTGATAACCCTCGTTTGAAAGCAGAAAAGGCAAAGCTTCCATTTTCCCAAGCGATTGCGGGAGTAGGACAAACGGTGTTCTGTAAGATGGAATGGACGCCAAAATCGACGGCATAGCTTCAATGGATTTTCGTCCGTTGGAAAATGCGTTAAAAAATGTATAGCCTTCTTGCATCAAACTATCCAAAAATGGCGTAAATCCTGGATGATCAGGAAAAATTTCCGGACATAAAAATTTGGAATGTTCTTTGCTAAAACTTTCCAAAATAAAAATTACAATATTCCGTTTACCAAGATTATAGAGAAATTCAGATGTTCTGTGGTTTGGAGAAAAAATACTTAGTAATTCGTCTTCGCTAAAAAACACCGGCTTTTCGATGGTTTTATTACTCAGCGTTCGCAATACACAAAACGGATTACTCAAAATCAAATTCGCCTGCTGCGGCGAACTGCAATAATACACGGCATTGCTCAGTGTGTAAGGTCTTACGGCATGGGAAAAACTTCCACGAATACCCATGATCATCACATAAACTGAAATGCAAAAAACAACCGTGCAAATCGGATAATACAAGATTTTTTTCGAAATATCCGTTTTAAAATACGGAATCTTTCGATACGTCCAAACCATGCCCCAAATCAGCAAAACACCAATAATAACTAATTCGAAGCGACTTTTCAATACTGTCCAAAGAACTCCTATGTTGTTCGTGTTGTTGTTTAAAAAATGAAATTCCTCACTGGTCAATCGTTTGTGTGCAAAGTAGAAATACTCAATATCCATTAAATTCAACACAATAATTCCAATCGAATTGGATATAATGAACAACCAAAACAACGATTTTTGATAGTATTTATGGGCTCGAAACCGAAACGGGAGCAATGCCAAAATACAATAAAACCCGTTGAGATACAAAATAGAAATCGTGTTAAATTTCAAACTTCCTTGAAACAGTCTAATTCCTTCCGAAAACGATATTGAGCCTAACGAACTTTGATTATAGATATAAAACAACACTTGCGTGATAAATAAAATCACGTAAAGCATGCCGATGCGTAGCATTAAGGTTGTTAAATCATTTTTTAGCCATTTTTTCATTTTGCAAAGATACGAAAAAAACTGAAATAGAAAAAGGCAGGAATGTTTCGACTACGCTCAACAACCTACCTGAATAGTGCTTGTAGGGGGCGAAGCATGCCTCGCCCCTACCTGTTTAATATTCATCCTCGTGAAAGAAAAAATCCTCTTTCGTCGGATAATCCGGCCAAAGGTCTTCAATACTTTCGTAAACTTCACCTTCGTCTTCGATTTCGATCAGATTTTCAATCACTTCTTGCTGAAGTCCTGTACGTAAAGCATAATCCAGCAACTCCTCTTTGGTTGCTGGCCAGGGGGCATCTTCTAATTTTGAGGCTAATTCAAGTGTCCAATACATAATTTCTTTCCGTTTTTTATGAATTATTTTTTAATTTTTTGCAAAAGTAAGTTTTATTTTTCGATTTTGCAAGTTAAAAGTAAAAAAAAATTGTTTGAACTAAGATTTTATTAAGATTTTTAAGATTTCCATGATTTTTTTGTAATCTTAAATAATCTTTTTAATCTTGAGATAATCGTGGTTCAAAAATTTTTCGTATCTTTGTTGGTTCAAAAATTTAATAAGATGAAACAGATTTTTGTTAAAGAACTTTTGCAAGGAAAAGTTGCAGTTGGAGAAACTGTGTTGGTTAAAGGTTGGGTTCGCACCAAGCGAGGTAATAAGAACGTGGCGTTTATTGCGCTTAACGATGGTTCGATTATCCATAGTATTCAAGTAGTTGCGGATTTGGCTAATTTTGATGAGGAGTTGATAAAACATGTTACGACAGGCGCTTGCTTGGCGGTAACGGGCAAATTGGTAGCCTCGATGGGACAAGGGCAATCAGTCGAAATTCAAGCCGAACATATTCATATTTACGGCGAAGCCGACCCTGAAACGTTCCCTCTGCAAAAGAAAGGACACACATTGGAGTTTTTACGTGAAATTGCGCACTTGCGCCCACGTACGAACACATTTGGAGCGGTATTCCGCATTCGTCACGAAATGGCGTATGCGTTACACACGTTTTACCACGAACGCGGGTTTTTCTATCTGCACACGCCGATTATCACGGCTTCCGATTGCGAAGGTGCAGGTCAGATGTTTCACGTAACAACATTAGATTTAAACAATCTTCCGAAAATCACCGAAAAAACAGATACTTGCAGTTGCGGCAGTGTGGATTATAGCAAAGATTTCTTTGGAAAACCAACAAGTTTGACCGTTTCCGGACAATTGGAAGGTGAACTCGGCGCAATGGCGTTGTCGAAAATTTACACATTTGGTCCTACATTCCGCGCTGAAAACTCTAATACGCCGCGACATTTGGCCGAATTTTGGATGAACGAACCCGAAATGGCATTTTACGAAATTCAAGATAACATGGATTTGGCGGAAGAGTTTCTAAAATACCTTGTGAAATGGGCGCTTGAACATTGCATGGATGATTTGCAATTTCTGAATGATTTGTACGATAAAGAATTGATAGAACGTCTGAAATCCGTAATTGATGTTGATTTTGTGAGATTAAGTTATACAGGAGCTATTGATATTTTACAAAAATCGGAACAAAAATTCGAATTCAAAGTAGAGTGGGGCGTGGATTTACAAAGCGAACACGAGCGTTATTTGGTGGAAAAACATTTCCAAAAACCGGTCATTTTAACGGATTATCCAAAAGATATCAAAGCGTTTTACATGAAACTCAACGACGATGGAAAAACCGTTCGCGCGATGGATGTCCTGTTTCCGAGAATCGGTGAAATCATTGGCGGCTCGCAACGCGAAGAACGTTTGGACGTCTTGCAAAAACGCATGCAAGACATGAATATTCCCGAAAAAGAAATGTGGTGGTATTTAGATACTCGTCGTTTTGGAACAGCGCCACACGCCGGATTTGGCTTGGGATTTGAGCGATTGCTCTTATTTGTCACCGGCATGGCCAACATTCGCGATGTGATTCCATTCCCGCGAACGCCGATGAATGCGGAGTTTTGATTTTTCAAATCAAACATCAACACCATGAAAAACGTCAGAGCCAAAAAACATCTCGGACAACATTTTTTGAGAGATGAAACTATCGCGGAAGCTATCGCGAAATCGTTGCCTGACGGAACTTCAAATGTTTTGGAAATAGGTCCGGGAATGGGTGTTTTGACAAAATACTTAATTCTAAATCCGGAAATTTCGCTAAAAGTTGTTGAAATAGACTCGGAATCAGTCGATTATTTGCATGAAAAATATCCTGAATTAACCGTCATTTCAGATGATTTTCTGAAAATGGATTTGACTAACTTGTTTGAAGGAAATTTTGCAGTGATTGGAAATTTTCCGTATAATATTTCGTCGCAGATTTTGTTTAAAGTATTGGAACATCGAAATTCTGTACCTTGTGTAGTTGGTATGTTTCAGAAAGAAGTTGCCGAACGTATAGCCGCAAAATCTGGAAATAAAACATACGGTATTTTGAGTGTTCTTTTGCAGGCGTTTTACGATATTGAATATTTGTTCACGGTTCACGAACATGTTTTTTCGCCACCGCCGAAGGTTAAATCCGCGGTTATTCGTCTCACACGAAACTCGCGCCAAAATTTAAATTGCGACGAAAAACATTTTTTTACAGTGGTCAAAACAGCTTTCAACCAACGTCGAAAAACGTTGCGAAATGCGCTTTCAGGACTGTTCGACAAAACCTTGCTGACCGATCCGATTTTTGATAAGCGCGCTGAACAACTTACAGTTGAAGACTTTGAACGAATCTGCAATTTTTCGCATAAAATTTGAAAAATCAAAAAATATTCGTATCTTTGCAAAATACAAATCAAAACTAAACATATATGAAAAAATTCCTATTATCCCTACTGGTTATCTTATTAACCATTCCTGCAATGGCTCAAATGGGGCCGTTGCCTATTGACCCGAAAGTTCGCAAAGGTGTTTTGCCAAACGGATTAACGTATTTTATCCGTCATAATGCGGAACCTCAAGGTCAGGCCGAATTTTTTATCGCACAAAAAGTTGGCTCTGTTCAAGAAGAAGACAATCAGCGCGGTTTGGCGCACTTTTTGGAACACTTGGCTTTCAACGGAACGAGACATTTTCCGGAAAAAACAGCGTTGCTTAACTATCTTGAAAGTATTGGGGTGAAATTCGGTGTAAACCTGAATGCCTACACATCGTTTGACGAAACGGTTTACAACATTTCGGCCGTTCCTGTTTCCCGTCAAGGCGTCGCTCAGAAAGGCATTATTGATTCTGTTCTTTTAGTGCTTTGGGATTGGGCAGATGGTTTATTGTTAACAGACGAAGCTATCGAGGCGGAGCGTGGTGTAATTCGCGAAGAAATGCGCACCAGAGAAAATGCGGTTATGCGTATCTTTGAGAATATTATTCCCGAAATTTTCCCCAACAGTCGCTACGGACAACGTATGCCGATTGGTACGGAAGAAGTGATTATGAACTTCAAACCCGATGAGTTGCGTGCTTATTACCGCAAATGGTACCGTCCCGATCATCAAGCTATCATCGTGGTTGGTGATATTGATCCCGACTATATAGAAGCCAGAATTAAGGAATTTTTCACTCAAATTCCAACGCCAACAACACCTTCCCTATTAGTTCCTATTCCGGTTGAACCAAACGAAGCTCCGATTGTTGTTATTGGTCTCGATCCGGAAATGACCATGACTCAAGTTTCGATAAATTTCAAATACGACCCGCTTCCAAAAGAAGTGAAATTGTCACAAGCAGGTTTGGTTGTGAACTATGTAACCAGCCTTATTACCTCCATGTTAAACACACGTTTGAGCGAAATTACTCAAAAAGCCAACGCACCTTTTCTTTTTGCTCAATCGGGAATAGGAAAGTTTTTTATGGGAGTATCGAAAACGATGGATGCTTTTTCTGTAACCGCCGTAAGTAAAGAAGGTGGAATGGCAGACGCATTCCAAGCAATAGTTACTGAAATTGCCCGCGCAAAACAGCATGGATTTACGATGGGCGAGTTTGAACGCGCCAAAGCCAGCTATTTGAGCAATCTCGAAAGAGCGTACAACGAACGTGAAAAACAAAGAAGTGTGATTTATGCTCGCGAATATGTGAGCCATTTCGAAGATGATGAGCCTATCCCGGGTATTGAATATGAATACACATTTATCAATCAAATTGCGACAATGATTCCGTCAGAACAAATGTTGATGCAAATCAACATGATGATACAACAACTTATTCAAGACCAAAATATCGTGATTTACGGTATGGGGCCTGAAAAAGATGGGCTTGTTTATCCGACTAGAGAAGAATTGTTGAGCATTTTGAAAACCACAATGGCAACCCCACAAGAGGCTTATCAAGATGAAGCTCTTGACGAACCGCTTATCGCTCAAATGCCGAAAGCCGGAAAAGTAACAAAAACCGAGAATTTAGATTTGTTCGGCGCTAAAATATTTACATTGTCGAATGGTGTGAAAGTAATTATCAAACCTACGAATTTTAAAGATGATGAAATTCGTTTTACGGCAACTTCGTTTGGAGGAAACTCATTGTTTAACGATAAAGATGTTGCAACATTCAGAGTTTTGAATGAAATTGCAACCGTTGGCGGTGTTGGTAATTTTAGCCGTGTAAATTTGACCAAAGCGCTTGCAGGCAAACAAGCTCGCGTAAGTTCAAGTATTTCCACAACCACTGAAGACCTCAACGGAAGTGGTTCTCCGAGAGATTTGGAAACCATCATGCAGTTGATTTATCTATATGCCACATCTCCACGTTACGACCAAGAAGCATTTGATTCATGGCTCGGACGCATGAGAGCACAGTTAGAAAATATGGCACTCAATCCGATGGTGGCATTTTCAGATACGCTAACCGCAAAATGGTGGGGCGACCAACCTCGTATGAAGCGCACAACTATGGCAGATTTGGACAAAATTGACTATAAAAGAGCTATCGAATTATACAAAGACCGTTTCAAAGATATGAGCGATTTTACGTTTACATTTGTCGGAAATATTGATGAAAAAACGTTTATTCCGTTGATGGAACAATACATTGGCGCATTGCCGAATTTGGACCGCAAAGAGACGTATAAAGACATCAATGTACGCCCTCTCACAGGTGAACGTTACTCACATTTCGATCGAGAAATGCAAACCGTGAAAGCCTCTATTGTTACGGTTTTCACTGGAAAAGCTGATTTTACACCGGAAAACAGATTGAAATTTAGCTTTTTTGATCAAATTTTAGATATTGTTTATACCAGAGAAATTCGTGATAAAGAAAGCGGCACGTATGGCGTTATGACGCAATGTCAACTTCAACGTTATCCGGAAGGCAATTATACGTTGTTAATTTTATTCGATACCGATCCTCCTTTGGCAGAGAGACTGTTAGCGGCTGTGTATCGCGAATTAGATAAAATAGCCGAGGAAGGACCTGCCCAAGAGGATTTCAACAGTGTAAAAGCCTTTATGCTGAAAGATACCGAAGAAAAACGTCGCGACAACAATGCGTGGATGAATGCCATCGACGAATATGCGATGTTTAAAATGGATAACTTCACAAAAAGAGAAGAGATGATTAATAAACTTACTCCAGCAGATATTCAAGCGGTAGCCAAATTGATTTTGGGACAGAGAAACCGTGCAGAAGTCGTGATGAGAGGCATTGAAGCAAACTAATTCTTTTGCAAATTTAAAAAGGCGCATTTTTAGGTGCGCCTTTTTTTTGTGATATAAAATAAGATTTCAAGATTAGAATAGCTAACAGATTCCTCGACTTCGCATACTTCGTATGCTTCGCTCGGAATCTACTGGCTATCTGACCTTAAACCTAAAATTTAAATCGCTACACTACCACCCTCTTTTGGCAGTTGTGCACCTAATCTTGCAGCAATAAATTCCCGATTTAGTTTGGCAATATGGTCAATTTTAATGCCTTTCGGACATTCGGCTTCGCATGCACCTGTGTTGGTACAGTTTCCGAAGCCAAGTTCATCCATACGTTTGACCATAGCTTGAACGCGCTCGTGTGCCTCAATTTTGCCTTGCGGAAGATGTGCCAAATGCGACACTTTAGCAGCCACAAACAACATTGCGGAAGCATTTTTACAAGATGCTACGCATGCACCGCAACCGATACATGCAGCAGCATCCATTGCCGTATCTGCATCCGTCTTGCGAATAGGAATGGCGTTGCCATCGGGCACTCCACCTGTAGTTGCGGAAATATAACCACCCGCCTGAATGATTTTATCGAACGCACTGCGATCTACAACCAAGTCCTTAATTACCGGAAACGCTTTTGAACGCCAAGGTTCAATTGTAATCGTTTGGCCGTCTTTGAACTTGCGCATATGTAATTGACAAGTCGTAATATCGTCGTCGTTTCCGTGCGGGCGTCCGTTGATGTACAAACTGCACATTCCGCAAATGCCTTCACGACAATCGTGGTCGAAGCAAATCGGTTTTTCGATTTTGTCAACCAATTGTTCGTTGAGAATGTCTAACATTTCCAAAAATGAACAATCGCTGGAAATATCCGTAATTTTATAGATTTCGAAGCGTCCTTTGGCTTTTGCATTTTCTTGACGCCAAATCTTGAGAGTAAAGTTCATAATTCAAAAGTTTTTGTATTTGAAAGGTGCGAGGTGCGGGGTGTGCTTCGTAGAAACCTCGCACCCCGTACCTCGTTACCTCGTACCATTATTTGTAATTTCGTTGTGCAACTTTAACAGTTTCGTAATTAAGCGGTTCAACATTGCGTTTCGGCTCTGCATTTTCGCCCGTAAATTCCCAAGCAGCCACATGCATAAAGTGTTCGTCATCACGTTTGGCTTCACCATCGGTTTGATATTCTTCGCGGAAATGTCCGCCACAAGATTCATCGCGAAGATTGGCATCGCGAGCCATCAATTCGCCTAATTCGAGATAATCCGCCAAGCGCAAGGCTTTTTCAAGTTCGTTGTTCATTTCGTCGGCTTTTCCGACTACGCGAACATCGTTCCAAAACTCTTCACGCAACTGTTTAATCATTTCAATCGCTTGTGCAGTACCGTTTTTTGTGCGAGCCATACCAACATAATCCCACATGATTTTGCCTAATTTTTTGTGTATGGTATCTACGGACTGTTTGCCGTTTATGCTCAACAATTTTTCAATACGTGCTTTCACATGGTTTTCAACTTCGTCAAATTCGGAGATATTTGTAGAAAAATGCGGCACTTGAATTTGATCTGCCAAACAATTTTGAATGGTATAGGGCAACACAAAATAGCCGTCTGCCAAGCCTTGCATCAACGCAGATGCGCCCAAACGATTTGCGCCGTGGTCGGAAAAATTGGCTTCGCCGATGGCGAACAAACCTTTTATAGTTGTTTGCAATTCGTAATCCACCCAAAGTCCACCCATGGTGTAATGTACGGCAGGGTAGATTTTCATCGGTGTTTCGTATGGATTTTCATCTTCGATTTTTTCATACATTTGGAATAAATTTCCGTAACGCTCTTCAACTTTTTCTTTGCCCAAACGTTTGATGGCATCGGAGAAATCCAAATACACAGCCAATCCCGTAGAGCCCACGCCATAACCCGCGTCGCAACGTTCTTTCGCAGCACGAGATGCCACATCACGAGGGACTAAATTTCCGAAAGCCGGATAGCGACGCTCAAGATAATAATCGCGACCTTCCTCCGGAATATTGATTGGTTTCATACGTCCGGCGCGGATTTCCTTAACATCTTCCAAACTTTTCGGAACCCAAATTCTACCATCGTTTCGCAAACTTTCCGACATCAATGTGAGTTTCGACTGGTAATCGCCGTGAACAGGAATACATGTCGGGTGAATTTGCACATAACAAGGATTTGCAAAATATGCACCCTTTTTATAGGCTTTCCAAATAGCAGAAACGTTAGAGTTCATCGCATTTGTAGAGAGGAAAAACACATTTCCGTAACCGCCTGTTGCCAAAACAACAGCGTGTGCAGCGTGGCGATGAATTTCGCCTGTTGTCACATCACGCGTGATGATACCACGAGCAACACCATCAACCAACACCAAATCCAACATTTCTTGACGAGCAAAAAGTTCTACCGTTTTGCGTTCGATTTCGCGGCTTAGCGCGCCATACGCGCCAATTAACAATTGTTGTCCCGTTTGCCCGCGAGCATAAAATGTACGCGAAACCTGCGCACCACCAAACGAACGGTTGTCCAAATAGCCCGAATAATCACGAGCGAAAGGCACGCCTTGTGCCACAGATTGGTCAATAATGGAATTGCTGACTTCCGCCAAACGATGCACGTTTGACTCTCTTGCGCGATAATCACCACCTTTAATTGTATCGTAAAACAAACGATCTACACTATCGCCATCGTTCGGATAATTTTTTGCTGCATTGATACCGCCTTGTGCTGCGATGGAGTGTGCACGACGTGGACTATCAGAAATACAGAAAATTTTCACATTGAACCCCAATGCTCCCAAACTCGCAGCAGCAGAGGCTCCCGCAAGTCCTGTGCCGACAACAATCACATCTATGCGACGTTTATTCGCCGGATTAATTAGCGATTGAGAGGTTTTATAGGTTGTCCACTTTTGCTCTAAAGTACCTTGTGGAATTTTGGAATCTAAATTAGCCATATCAAAAAATTTAATTATTTACAAAAATAGAAAAAGATCGGAATAATCGCAAATCCCACGGAAACACCAAGTGCAAAGATCACGCCAACGACTTTGATAATCGGCGTATATTTACTATGTGCCATTCCCAACGTTTGGAATGCAGACTGAAAAGCGTGCATTAAGTGGAAACACAATGCTGTCAAGAAAAAGAGATACATCAGAACAATCCATTTATTTTGGAAAAGGTCTCGAACCATAACATAAAAATCAGGCTCGTATTTAACCGGTAAAACAGCTGTAATCTCTCTAATTTCGGCTTTGCTTAAATCTGTGATATAATCGAAACCGCCGTGAAGTGCATCGCTTAATTTTTCGTTGGTTTGAAAAAATTCCAATCCATCTTGAAAAGCAACGAAATCTGCCTCTATTTGCATTCTCTCTTCGTCGGTTTCTGTTTTGATAAACGCGTCGGACAACGCCTGCTGCTTAACTTTATAGGCTTTTTCGATTGCACTGACTTTGATGAGATAACGCCCCTCATTCCAACCCACTTTGGCAAACCAAAAATTCACAAGATGTATACAAAGAAAAAGCGCAACTAAAAGTCCTGACCAAATCATCAGTTTAGATCCAAAAGCCGTTTTGGACTTACTACCCGAAGCATAACCCACCGGACGAGCACGCCAATTGTGAATTTGAATGGTGAGTGCAAGCAAAATATGCAGAGCAATTGCACCGAAAAGTACAACTTCAAACACTTTTACGATGTAATTTGTGCCCATAAAATGGGCGGCTGCGCGAAACCATTCTCCGCCGTCGTTGCGAAGCAAACAGAGGTTGATCCCCAAGTGTGTCAGCAAAAAGAGCATCAAAAAGAGCCCAATCAACGCAAGGGTAATCTTTTTGGTTATGGATGCGAATTGTAAGAATTTTGGCAATTTTGGCATTATTACGAATGTTTTTGATTTTAAATGCAAAGATACGAAAAAATTACGAATTGTCAATTACGAATTGTCAATTACGAATTACGAATTTACTCGTAATTTTCAATTCGTAATTCGTAATTAGTCTTTTTTTTGTATCTTTGTACTATTATTATGATAAAACACACCGATTTTTTAGTGATTGGCTCGGGAATTGCGGGTTTGAGTTTTGCTCTGAAAGTGGCAAACTACGGAAAGGTTTGTATTTTGACCAAAGCCAAAGTTGAGGAAAATACCACCAATCACGCTCAAGGCGGAATTGCCGCAGTGATGGTGGCCTCCGATAGTTACGAAAAACATATTCGCGATACAATTATTGCAGGTGATGGCTGTTGCAATGAAAACATTGTACGCTTGACCGTTTCCGAATCCACCAAGCGTATCGAAGAACTCATCGCTTGGGGTACACGTTTTGATAAAACACACGCCGGAAACTTCGATTTGGCACGCGAAGGCGGACATTCCGAACATCGCATTTTGCACTATAAAGACCAAACCGGTAGTGAAATCGAACGGGCATTAATCGCCAACGTCAAAAATCATCCGAATATTGAAATTTTGGAAAATCAATTTGCCATTGATATTATTACTCAACATCATTTAGGCGAAAATGTTACACGCCGAAGACCCGATATTTGCTGTTATGGCGCGTATGTGTTAAATTCCGAAACGCAAGAAATTGACACGTATTTAGCCAAAATTACCATCCTTGCAACCGGCGGCGCAGGGCATGTTTACAACACCACAACCAATCCGATGGTTTCAACAGGGGACGGCGTGGCCATGGTATTTCGTGCAAAAGGCAAAGTGAACAATATGGAATTTTTTCAATTTCACCCAACATCCTTATACAATCCCGGAGAAAAACCATCGTTTTTAGTTTCCGAAGCCGTGCGCGGGTTTGGTGGCATCTTGAAAAATCTGAAAGGCGAAGAATTCATGTACAAATACGATGCTCGAAAAGAATTGGCACCTCGCGATATCGTGGCCAGAGCCATTGATAACGAAATGAAACATTCAGGCGATGATCACGTTTTTTTGGATTGCCGACATCTGAACAAAAATGCACTGATAAGCCATTTTCCTAATATTTACGCTAAATGCTTGAGCATTGGAATTGATATGCACAAAGATTTAATTCCGGTTGTACCGGCTGCACACTACAGTTGCGGCGGAATTACGGTGAACGAATATGGTCAAAGTTCGATACAAAATCTTTATGCTTCGGGCGAATGTGCCTGCACCGGATTGCATGGTGCAAATCGTTTAGCATCAAACTCGTTGCTCGAAGCAGCTGTGTTTTCACACCGTTCAGCCATTCACGCTATTCAGCAAATTGAAACGATTTCGCTCAACAAAAACATCCCCGAGTGGAATGCCGATGGCATGGTACTCAACGAAGAGATGATTTTGATCACACAAAGTTTGAAAGAAGTGCAAGCACTTATGTCGAATTACGTGGGTATTGTACGCTCGAATTTGCGCTTGCAGCGCGCATTAGACCGATTAGGACTTATTCACAAAGAAACCGAAGAACTTTACGATAAATCTGTTCTTTCTGTTCCGATTTGCGAACTTCGAAACATTATCGAGGTCAGTTACGTCATCATCAAATCTGCCCAAGAACGCCGTCAAAACTGCGGTTTACATTATTCTATTGATTTATGCAAACACTAAATTCCATTCAAAATGTCGTGATTCTCGGTACCGGAAATGTGGCCACACATCTATCCGAAGCGTTGTTAAGTGCAGGATACAGTGTTTTACAGCTTTGGAAACGCGGTGAAATTTTACGCGATGTAGATTTATATTTCATCGCTGTAAGCGATGATGCGATTGAAGAAGTAGCCAAATTAATTCCCGAACACAAAATGCTCGCACACACTTCCGGAAGTGTTGAGTTGTCAAGAGGTGGCGTGTTTTATCCGCTTCAAACATTTTCAAAACATATCCCTGTCGATTGGGAAAATATTCCGATTTTGATTGAATATAATGATACGGACAATGCCGTAGAGACGCACGGCCGTGCGTCTCTACAAGAAATCGCCAAAAAAATCAGCACCAATGTGCAAATCACAAACGCCGAAAAACGTCGTCAATTGCACCTTGCAGCTGTGTTCGCCTGCAATTTTACCAATCATTTGTGGACAATTTCGGAAGAGTTGTTGAACGAAAAAAACATCTCTTTCGATTTACTGAAACCTTTGATTTATCAAACGGTTCGAAAAATCGAAACACATCATCCGAAAGATGTTCAAACCGGTCCCGCTGTTCGGAATGATTTGAAAACATTGGAAAAACATCGGGAAATATTATGGGGCGATAATGGGCGCGCTGACCCCGCCCCTACGTGTACGGGCGGGGTTCGCCCGCCCTTGTCTGAAATTTATGATATTTTATCCAAATCCATAAAACACACCCATGATTCGCATTGATAAATACCTTTGGGCTATTCGCCAATATAAAACTCGAACGATGGCAGGCGACGCTTGTCGCGGCGGAAAAATCAAACTCAACGGATTGCCTGTAAAAGCGTCTCGCGAGCTAAAAGTCGGTGATATAATTGAAGTTTCTACACCCGGATTAGTCAAAAAAATCAAAGTGTTGGAATTGTTAAACAATCGTGTTGGTGCTCCGAAAGTGGCGGAATATATGGAAGATTTAACACCGCAAGAAGACATCGAACAAGCCAAACTCGTTCGTCAAACCAATTACGAAAAACGCGACAGAGGGCTTGGACGTCCTACCAAACGTGATCGTCGGGATATTGAGGCGTTGAAAAAATATTTGACATGAAATCGGCGAGACTTCGACTCCGCTCAGCTATAGAAATAGGTCATTGAGCGGAGTCGAAACGACCATTTATTCCCCAATAACAGCCTTGCGAATACCTTCGTCAACCAAAATACGTCCGCAATGCTCGCAAACCAAAATCTTTTTGTGCAACTTGATTTCAGCCTGACGTTGTGGTGGAATTTTATTGAAACATCCGCCGCAAGCATCACGTTCAACAACCACAACCGCTAATCCGTTGCGTGCATTTTCACGAATTTTATCATAAGAAGAAATCAAACGCTGTTCAATTTTTTTCTTATGTTCGTTGGAAACTTTTAATAATTCCTTTTCTTCGATTTCGGTTTCGGCAATAATTTCATTCAACTCGGTTTTCTTTGCCGATAAATCATTCGAACGCTCTTCAAATGTTTCTTGAACCTGTTCGAGATCTCTTTTCTTTTGTTCAAGCTGCCAATTCGCTTCTTTTATGCGTTTATCCTGAAGTTGAATTTCCAAACTTTGATACTCAATTTCTTTATTCAACGACTCGTATTCGCGATTGTTGCGAACTTTATTTTGCTGCGATTCGTATTTTTTAATCGCAGCTTTAGCATCTAAAATCGCTGTTTTCCGCTCTGTGATTTGTTTTTCGAGATCTTCTATTTCGGTGCTAAATCGATTTAAGCGAGTTTCCAAACCTGCAACTTCGTCTTCAAGATCCTGCACTTCGAGAGGCAATTCTCCACGAATGATGCGGATTTTGTCGATTTCCGAGTCAATAAGTTGCAACGAAAATAAGGCCACTAATTTTTGTTCAATGCTGTAATCACCGGCATCCATCGTGGCTTTAGAAATAGAGGCTTTGGCTTTGTCAATAGTTTCTTTCATAAGGTTAAAATCTAATTCTGTCGTAAAATTAAATGCATTAGTTATTTTTTTTGTCTTGGTTTTAGGAGATGGTGTTGATTTTGAAGTAGCAGACTTCGTTGATATAATAACTTTTTTAGTACCCGGTTTCTTAACAACCGGAGCTTTTACAAGTTTCTTTGCAACGGGTTTCGCAACAGTCTTTTTGATTGGTGCTTTTTTAGCTGAAGTTACAGGTTTAGTCGATTTTTTCGCAACAGCTTTTTTTGGAGCAATTTTTGCAATTGGTTTAGTTACTTTTTTTGCAACAGGTTTTGCCACTTTCTTCGCAATAGGTTTGGTTGTTTTCTTTGCAACCGACTTCAATACTGTTTTTTTCGCGATGGGTTTAATCCCTTTTTTGGTTGATTTTACCACAACTTTTTTTACAGGCTTTTTTGCAATAACTGCTTTTTTTACAGGCTTCGCAACAACTTTCTTTTTAGAAACAGATGCTTTGGAAGCTACTTTTTTAGCGGCAGGTTTCTTCGCTACAGCCTTTTTCAACACTGGTTTTGCTTGTTTTGCTATTTTTTTCGCCGGTGTTTTCTTTGCCGGAACCACTTTTTTTACCGGTGTTTTTTTGGCAGGAGTTTCTTTTTTTATCGGCGCTTTTTTTGCCGGAGCCTTCTTGGCAGCGGGCTTTGCAGTAGACTTCTTCGCCGGCATTTTTTTAGCTGGTGGCTTGGTCGCCTTTTTGGGTTTTGCTTTGGCCATAACCATTTATTTTTTATCGGTAGAACACCGGATTATTATTCGTTTTTGTTTTTAGCACTGCAAAGGTAGGAAAATTTTTGGAAATTTCCGAATATAAAATATCAACAGCGAATTGTTCAGTTTCAAAATGCCCAGCATCTACAAGTAAAAGCGGAGTATTTACCAGATGATATTCGTAGTGTTTAAAATCCGAACTTACATACGCATCCACATGCTGATCAATGGCATCCGGCCTCAATTCCGAACCTCCGCCACCGCATAAAGCCACTGTTTTTATTGATTTTCCTCGCAATTTCGAATGTTTGATAACCGGAATTTGACATGTTTTTTTGACTAAATCCAAAAAATCCAATTCGTTCAAAGGTGTTGCAAATTCACCGATAACACCCAATCCAAAACGCTCGTCGACACTGTTTTTTCGAAGTGTTCGGAGATTTTGAAGTCCCAATTTTTCGCCCAAAATTGTACTCACACCAAAATTCGCAGAATCCAAGTTTGTATGTGCTGCATAAATAGCAATTTTGTTCTGAATGGCTTGATAAATCAGACTATTCGTGTCGATTTTTTTTACACCAATAAAAATTACTGGATGATGAGAAATAATTAAATCACATTTTTCTGCAATGGCTTCTTGCAAAATTTCGTTGGTGACATCCAAACACAACAAAATTTTATGCACTTCATCATCGGGACAACCTATCAAAAGTCCGCAATTATCATAGCTTTCCTGAATATTCAAAGGTGCGATTTTTTCGATACATTGTGTAATATCAGAAATTTTCATAGGCAAAATTTTCGATAAAGGTACAAAAAATTTTGAAATTTGACAACTTTTTTGTAAATTTGTGCGCATTTTATCGTTATGAACCCATTGAGGCTTTTACTTTTACCCTTCGTTCCTTTGTACGCAATTGTGATTGTAGTACGCAATTGGCTGTTTGATCTCCATATTTTGCATTCGCAAAAACCACAGTTGCCAACCATTTGTGTTGGAAATATTTGTACGGGTGGTTCGGGAAAAACACCGCACGTCGAATATTTAATCCGACTTTTGAAGGATGAATTCAAAGTTTGCACGCTCAGTCGTGGTTATGGCAGAAAAAGCAAAGGTTTTATTTTAGCAAAAGCACCTGTGTCTTCAGCTATTTTGGGCGATGAATCCATGCAATATTTTCAAAAATTTCCGGATATTTCCGTGTGTGTGAATGTGAATCGTCGCGAAGCTATTCACAAACTTGAAACCGAAGCCCCCGATATCGAAACTATTTTGCTCGACGATGCATTTCAATACCGTCAAATAACAGCAGGATTGAGCATTTTGCTTACCGATTATTTCCGTCCTTATTACAACGACTATCTGTTGCCTGTAGGCAATTTGAGAGAACCACGAAAGGGGATGAAAAGAGCCGATATTATTATTGTAACCAAGTGTCCAAACATACTTTCGCCTATCGTGAAAAACGATATTTTGGAAAAAATTAAACCTCAAAAACATCAAGCGGTTTATTTTTCTTATCTCAAACATGGACATATGCGTCGCTTGGATGGCTCCGTTTGCGAGATAAACAAAGATGTTTACAACCATTTTGTCGTGCTTTCGGGGATTTTCAATCCTTACCCGTTGGTTGAACATTTGCGAAATTTTACAAAAGATGTTAAGTTGTTTCAATTTCCCGACCATCATGAGTTTACAAAGTCCGAATTGAAGCGCATTCGAAAGCATTTTTTGGATTATTTTTGCAATCACAAATATATTGTTGTTACAGAAAAAGATTTGATGAGATTAAAGGATTCGCCTGCATTTGCTGAGATTTCAGACTTGCCGATTTGTTATGTTCCGGTTGAAGTGGTATTTCACAAAGACGACAAAACTCGGTTTGATACGCAAGTGCTGGAATTTGTGAAAAAACATAAAAAATAATGTTCATAAAAAAAGAAATTTCAGAGCTAAACCGTTTGAATGTGGAGGAATTTAAGTCTATCAAGAAAATTCCTCTCGTTGTTGTTTTAGATAACATTCGTTCACAACACAATGTTGGTGCAGTGTTCCGAACGTGTGATGCTTTTCTGGTTGAGAAAATTTATTTGTGCGGAATCACGGCAACTCCGCCCAATCGCGAAATTCACAAAGCTGCATTGGGTGCAACCGAATCTGTCGATTGGGATTATTTTGAAAAAACGACTGATGTTATTAATCATTTAAGACATCGTGGATTTTCGATTTTTGCATTGGAACAAACTCAAAATTCTATTTCTTTTTTCGAATTTGGCACGGGCGTTTCGACACTTCGGCAGACTCAGTGCATCGCTTCGCTCAACGACCGTTCCGCAATTGCGTTGATTTTGGGTAATGAAGTTGACGGTATTTCCGATGACGTTATGGCTTTAGCTGACGGCGCTTTGGAAATTCCACAATTTGGCACCAAACATTCGCTCAATGTCTCTGTTAGCGCAGGAATTGCGATATGGGAGATTTTCAAGTTGGTTTCGAAATAGCCAAACGTCCAAATGACGATTTTTTTTCGTATCTTTGCAACGAAATTTCGTAATTCATAATCATCATGAAACACATTCCAAACCTCATCACCCTTGCTAATCTGTTTTGCGGCTGCTTAGCCATTGTTGCCACATTCAGCGGGCACAATTATTTAAAAACAGCCGGATTTTTGATTTTTTTAGCTGTTATTTTTGATTTTTTAGATGGTTTTTCAGCACGATTATTAAAAGCGTATTCGGAGTTTGGAAAACAATTGGATTCGCTTGCAGATGTCGTGAGTTTTGGTGTTGCGCCTGCCATGATTGCATTTAGAATTATGTTTGCACATCAAGATGGATTGCCATTTGCGAATTTGCCATATATTGCTTTCGCGATGGTTTTGTTTTCAGCTTTGCGATTGGCAAAATTCAACGTTGATACACGTCAAACTGAAAATTTTGTTGGTATGCCAACACCCGCCAATGCGATATTTTGGGCTTCGCTACCCTTAGTGCTGCAAGAACTGCATCAAAAAGAACTGTGGAACTTGGAAGCTGTAATTTTTCATCCCATTGCTATTGCCGGTTTGTGTGTTTTGTTTTCTGCACTGTTGGTGCTTCCAATTCCGATGGTATCGTTCAAATTTAAAACTACCGCATTCAAGCCGAATTGGCAGCGATTTACGTTGATTTGGTTGATTTTGGGATTGTATTTTATCATTGGCGTAAGCGCAATTCCGGTTGGAATTTTGGTATATCCGCTTTTTTCATTGACCCTTCGTAAATGAAAAAAGCGGTAGATATAGATTTGGAAACCAAACCCGTCGGAAAACTACTGCTTCATTATTCCATTCCGGCGATTATTGGAACGCTTTCGGTTTCGCTTTGTCATTTAATCGATCGCGCGTTTATCGGGCAAGGCGTTGGTCCCTACGCAATTTCAGGATTAGCGCTGACGTTTCCGATTATGATTTTGACACAAGCGTTTGGCACGTTGGTCGGCGTTGGTGCATCAGCACGAATCTCCATCGTTTTAGGCCAAAAAAACATACCATTTGCGGAACGCGTTTTAGCAAATAGTTTATATCTCACACTCACGTTTTGGTCACTCATGACCATTTTCGGTTTAATATTTATGGAACCTTTGCTCACCGCTTTTGGCGGAAGTGAAAATACGATGCCACACGCTAAGGAATTTCTCCAAATCATTCTTCCTGCAACGCTTTTCAGCAATATCACATACGGCTACGGAAGCATGATGCGCGCATCGGGCTATCCAAAAAAATCCATGTATGCGTCGCTTATCGGCGTGATTTTAAATCTGATTTTAGCTCCGATTTTTATTTTTGGATTGAACATGGGAATTAAAGGTGCAGCATGGGCTACAGCGATTTCAATGTTTGTGAGTGCGAGTTATGTCATGCACCACTTTTTGAGTAAAAACAGTCTAGTTCGGTTTCGCCGTTGTGCATTTAAACTGAAACTGTATATCATTCGAAACATTACGGCCATTGGGCTTTCGCCATTTTTAATGAATGTTGCAGCATCAGCAGTAGCGATTGTTGTGAACTTGGTTTTGCGCCAACACGGTGGCGATTTTGCAATTGGTGCTTACGCGATTGTGGGAGGTTATGCGATGGTATTTGTAATGGTTATTGTGGGCTTGTGTCAAGGTATGCAACCGATTGTAGGCTACAATTTCGGTGCACGAAAACTCAAGCGCATGAAAGATACGTTGTTGCTGGTTATCAAAATAAGTATGGGTATTAATGCGATTGGACTTGCTTTGGCGCTGTTGATTCCAGCATCAATGATACGCTTGTTTACCACAGATATTTTACTTATCGAAATCGCCTCGCGTGGTTTGTTTTTTGTATTTTTGATGGCACCATTAATCGGATTTCAAATCGTTACAGCAAATTTTTACCAATCCGTTAATAAGCCCGGCTTATCGATATTTATGAGTTTATGTCGACAATTGCTGTTTTTTGTACCATGTTTACTTCTTTTCTCGAACTGGTGGGGTTTGAACGGTGTTTGGTATGCCATTTCTGTGTCCGATTTATTGTCGGTTATTGTGGCTTTTTCTGTGTTTTTGTGGCAAAAGCGGGTGTTTTATCCGCGAACATTTGCTAAATAAAAGACTACTACAACCGTCTCGAAACGCGTTTGACCATTTCAGTTTTCCACGAAGCAAAATCACCGATAAGAATATGATGGCGTGCTTCGCCGACCAACCACAAATAAAACGCTAAATTGTGCAAACTTCCAATCATAGGCGCTAACATTTCACCCGCGTGAAACAAGTGGCGCAAATAGGCTTTGCTGTACACGGTGTCTACAAAGCTTGCTCCATCTTCTTCGATTGGAGAAAAATCGGTTTTCCATTTTTCATTTCGCATGTTGAGAATGCCGTTTTTAGTGAACAACATACCGTTTCGACCGTTCCGTGTGGGCATCACGCAATCCATCATATCAATTCCCAAAGCGATAGATTCTAAAATATTTGCAGGAGTTCCCACCCCCATAAGGTATCGCGGTTTTTCTTTCGGTAAGATTCCGCATACGAGTTCCGTCATTTCGTACATCATTTCGACAGGTTCACCTACAGATAAGCCGCCAATTGCATTTCCGTCACAGTTGCAACTCGCGATTTTCTCTGCGGAAGCGATACGCAAATCCTTATAAACACTGCCTTGAACAATCGGAAACAAACTCTGCGAATGTCCGTACTTGGACTCGGTTTGCGAGAATTGAACAATACATCTATCCAGCCACCGATGAGTCATTTCCATAGATTTTTTGGCATAATCATAATCGCATGGATAAGGTGTGCATTCGTCGAAAGCCATGATGATATCCGCACCAATACTGCGTTGAATGTCCATCACACGTTCGGGTGTGAAAAGATGTCGCGAACCGTCAATATGCGAACTGAACACCACACCCTCTTCGGTGATTTTCCGTGTGCCTTCTAACGAAAACACCTGATAACCACCGCTATCCGTTAAAATCGGTTTCGTCCAGCCGTTGAATTTGTGCAATCCACCTGCTCTTTCGAGCACTTCCAATCCAGGACGAAGATACAAATGATACGTATTTCCTAAAATAATCTGCGCTTTTACATCCTCCGAAAGATGTTGAAGGTGAACGCCTTTTACACTTCCGATAGTACCCACAGGCATGAAAATCGGTGTCAAAATTTCGCCGTGGTCCGTCGTGATTTTCCCGGCACGAGCAGATGTTTTTGTATCGAATTGGTCAATTTGGTACGTCATCGTGAAATTGTAATAACAAACAATGCAATGTTGATAAAATAATTTTCAAAGGTACGAAAAAATTTTGAAAAAACGGTAATTTTGTAATCGTATAATTGTTTTTTATGATATTTGAACTTTTGGAGACTAATTTGTTTGCTTCAATTTTAGTGGGCATACTGTTTATTTGTACCGTTGTTTTATGTGTATATTATTTTCGATTTTTAAAAATCAAACCCAATAAACAACCGTTAGATTTATATAACCAGCAGCCAATCTCAGTGGTTATCGCAACACGTAACCAACATGACCAATTACGTCAAAACTTACCGTTTTTTTTGGATCAAAACTATGCTAATTTCGAAATTGTTGTTGTGATTGACGAGTCTGACAAAGAATTGAGTTATATCATGAGTGACTTTGAAAAACGGTACTCAAACTTAAAGATTGTCAGTTTTGAATGGTCAAGAAATTTCTTTGTCAGTCATAAATTTGCCGAATCTGTCGGCATAAAATCCGCTACTTACGATCGAATTTTATTATCCAACATTACTACACGCCCAGCCTCTCCCGAATGGATTGCGCGAATGTCCAAAACATTGTCGGGTGATAAAAAAATCGTGATTGGGTATCATACCTTGGCTTCAAAAACCTCTTTTATCAACGCGTTTATTCGTTTTGACACATTTTTATATACCCTGTCTTATTTGCGAGCAGCGATCTCCGGGCATTCGTTCACGGCGAACAGTAAAAATCTGGCTTTTGATCGTTCGATATATTATGATACAAAAGGTATTGCCCGATTTTATAATGTTAACACCGGAGATGAAAATATGTTTGTGAATAAGGCTACCACCAAAACCAACACAGCCATTGAAATTCATCCGGATGCAATTATCAAAGATCAACAGAAACCAATATTTAGTGAATGGTTTGAAAAAAGAATTCGACGTCGGGTTTTAATTAAAGAATTTAAACCGGTCAACAGGTTTGGCTTGGTCATTCACGACTTATTTACGGCTTTATTTTACATTATATCTGGCCTAATTTTCGGATGTTTTTTCTTACCGGCAACGAGTCTTGATATACCAATAGATTTATTGATCGTTGCCGGTGGACTATTTTTCCTAAAACTTTTAATTCAATGGATTGTTTTTAAACGAACAATGAACTTGTTTAAAGAGCACGGTTTTTTGTTGTTGATACCCATTTTTGATTTAGTGAAGTTGATTTTACTGCCTATTTTGTTATTCACCGGATTATTCACCAAACGCACCACATGGAAATAAACCACATCCCATCAACACAGTTTGCAACAACAAAAGCAACCGAAGATTACGAGTTGGTTTCTGCCTGCTTGCAACGTGGTGATCAGCGTGCCTATGCCCAATTGATGGATCGTTACAAAGAGAGTCTGTATTTCAGATTGATGAAAATGACGGGGAGCGCAACCGATGCCGACGACATGACCATTGAAGCTTTTGGCAAAGCATTTAACAATTTGCACTTGTATTCGCCCGAATATGCGTTTAGCACGTGGTTGTTTCGCATTGCAACCAATAATTGCATTGATTATATGCGTAAAAAACGGGTACAAACTACACCTCTCGAACAACCGGGTGACCGCCTCAGCATCGAAATGCGAATTTCAGACTTGGCGCGAGACCCCGAAACCATGATGATTCGCGACCAAAAAATCGAAAACCTAAAAGCCATTATTGAAAAGCTCAAGCCGCATTATCGTATTCTTATCGAACTGCGATATTATAAAGAATATTCTTACGAAGAAATCGCCGAAAAGCTTGATTTACCTATTGGTACAGTGAAAGCAAAATTATTTCGAGCCAAAGAATTTTTATACCATATTTTAAAAAGTTCGGAGGACAAGATTTAGTCGATTTATGAGTATGGATTGTAAGGGCGAGGTATACTTCGACTTCGCTCAGCAACCATGCTTCACCCCTACTAAGTTTCATCTTCCAAAATCCGTTTGTTGTAACATTTCCAAATTTCTAGAATCTGTACGTTCAGGAACTTTCGATGGTTGTGAAGCTTGCGGCGCTTGTGTCCAAATATCGAATTTGGATTTCGGACGACGATCATCTTGCCATAAAAACCCTTTTAAAAACCGATCTGTTACAGGCAGTTCCCACTCCGGATACATTGCGCCATCTTCGGGTGTATAGTAAGTGATGCTGACCATGGCTTGATCTTCCAAAATAAATTCTATTTCGTCGGAATTAACCTTTAAAATACCGATCAATGAGGTATCCGCATCATCAATGACAAAATAAACGGTTTCCGCATTTTCATACACTTTGACACGTTCCAGCTCCGAACTGTCGTTGAAAACCCCAATCATTTTCCATCCCTTAACTTGATTGAAATGCCCTTCATAATATCCTTTTGAAGCAATGAACGCCCGATTCAACAAGTGCATGTATTGAGGTCTGTTGTTAGACAAAAAAACGCGAATTGTATCGGCTGTGAGTTGGTCATTACCGCTCCACACAATCGGCGAACCAAACATCGTCAATATCGAATCTCTTACCTCATACGACATTGAATCGCCGGCACCTTGCATATCGTGTCGAAAAAATCGCACGTTGTAATACGCCAACATGTGGTGTACGTCATTTGTGCTGGTATCGTAAACAATTCTCAAGGTATCACCGCGAACGAACAGCGAATCCCCATCATTAATCATAATTCCAACAGGATTTTTTGTAAACCACGCTTCGCCAATTCGTCTGTCGCTTTGCGCGAAATCGCTGTAAACAATAACATCGCGCGCACTATCAATCACAACTACATTTTCAAACGCTTGGCCAAAATCAACCTTCATCTCGTAGTAAATGCTATCGCCATACATTTTGTGATCCGGTGTTTGAATAAACGCGTTTTGCACCAAACTTGCGATTTCTTCTTTAATTTTGTACCAACCCTTTTCGCAATACATATAGTTGCTGTCAGTCCAAACGTGCGTCGGACTGAAGAAACGAATTACATTGTTTACCATTTGCATGGTATCGGTGTGAATGGTATAGCTCGGGTTTACAATCACCACATCGGTTTTGCAGTGAAATGCTTGCGTTTTGCCGTGATAATGACCGATTTTGGACGTCAACACCGTTGAGTCGGACGTAATTATTCGTCCGCCGGTGGTGTAGGTGGAAACTTCCGTAATCCGATTATACACCAAGCGATCGGTAAAAAGTTGTGTAGAATCTACGTCGGTAAAAATAACATTTCTATTAACCGTCAATGTGTTTTGTCTAGGATCGTTGGTAAGTGTTAAACCTGTGATTATAGCCCCTTCTTTGGTTCTAATTCGCAAATTTTCTCGAGCTTCAAAATCTTGTGTGTGTTGATTTATTTCAAGGTAATCACAGTTAATTCTCATACCCTGATAATTAATAACCACATTTCTAGTAAACCTCCCCCAACCCGGACGCCCTGAAATACTCTCAAAAGGCCCGTCACTGCGAATTTGAGCTCTTGATTGCGTAAACCCTTGCAAACAAAAGAACAATAATCCGACAAAAACAACTGATTTCATGACAGCATACAATTAGCAAGTTGCAAAGATACAAAAAAAAATGATATCGGAAGTAATTCAGAAAAAATTTGCAATTGTGCAAAATTTTTTGTACCTTTGCAGTCCTTTTTAGAATTTAACGTTAAAATTTTTTATTCGTCATGCCAAATCCAAAATGGAGGTTTTCGAAAACGAGAACCCGCAAAAGAAGAACCCACGACAAATTAACCGCGCCTCAATTGAGCACGTGTTCCGGTTGCAATGCAGCTGTTGAATATCATCATGTTTGCCCTACTTGCGGTATGTATAGAGGTAAGCAAGCCATCGAAACCACTACGGCTTAAGTTTATTTTTTTTCTAAAAAACTAACATCATGGGTCAAATCAGGGCAGCTATCACAGGCGTTGGAGCGTATGTTCCCGAAGATGTCATCACCAACGAAGATCTTAGTCGGATGATGGATACGAGCGACGAATGGATCATGACTCGCATTGGTATCAAAACCCGACATATTCTCAAAGGTGAAGGCAAAGGAACGTCAGATCTTGCTGCCGGAGCTGTAAAAGAACTGCTTGCCAAAACCAAAACCAACCCCGAAGAGGTGGATTTGGTGATTTGCTGCACGGTTACACCCGATATGCTTTTCCCGTCAACAGCTTGTATAACTTGTGATAAACTTGGTATTCGCAATGCGTTTGCGTTTGATCTCAACGCCGGATGTTCGGGCTTTTTGTATGGGCTTTCAACAGCCGCAAGATTTGTTGAAAGCGGAAAATACAAAAAAGTTGTTTTGATTGGTGCCGAAAAAATGACGTCTATTGTTGATTATACAGATCGCGCAACAAGTCCTATTTTCGGTGATGGTGCAGGCGCAGTGTTAATTGAACCTACCACTGAACACGTTGGCGTTTTGGACGAAGAATTGAAATCCGACGGTGTGGGGCGCATACATTTAAACATGAAAGCCGGAGGCTCTGTAAAACCATCAACGCACGAAACTATTGATGCTCGCGAGCATTATATTTATCAAGAAGGTCAACCTGTTTTCAAATGGGCAGTTTCCAAAATGGCGGATACTGCTGTAGATGTGATGAAACGCAACCATCTCGACCCCAACACCACGTGGTTCGCTCCACATCAAGCCAATCTTAGAATTATTGATGCTGTTGGCCACCGTATGGGTATCGACAGTAGTCGTGTGATGGTTAACATCGAAAAATACGGCAACACCACCGCTGCTACCATTCCGCTTTTGCTTTGGGAATGGGAACCCAAACTAAAAAAAGGCAATGATATCATCATCGCTACATTTGGTGCAGGATTTACGTGGGGTGCGATTTGGCTAAAATGGGCGTATTAAAAAATTTGTCGCCTATTTTTTGATGAATTTCTCTACAACAACCTTCTCGTCTGTTGTCGTTATACGAATAAAATATAAACCTTCTCGCAGATTTGATATATCCAAACGTTCGTTATCGTTGCAGCGATCCTTTTTCATTACGATACGTCCAAACATGTCAATAATCTCAATCTGCTTCATGTTTTTCACTCCAACATTCAGCACATTGTGAGCCGGATTTGGGAAAAGTTCGATTTTATCCAAAATCGCATCGTGATTTCTGAAGGATCTTTCTTTTTCAGATTCCTGAGTTTCATCCATGACAATCGGCTCAAATCCGCTGCCAACATATGCTTGAACACTAAATATAAAAATGAATATTAATGCTGTTGAAATTAGTATTTTATGTTGTTTATTCATGGTTTTGTGTTTAAGTTGAAACCACAAAGATACGAAAAAAAAATGAAATAATCAAGTTTTTGTTTTTTTATCACAAAAAACAAAGTGGAATCTAACACAAAGGGTGCAGTAAAACTGCACCCTTTGTGTTAGATTCGTGTTTTTCGGATTATTTTTTCTTCCGCGTCAACCGTTCGATCGTGTCGTAAGCAATCGGTGAAGAAATGAACCACGTTGAAAGTGTTCCTATCACAACGCCGAACATCAACGCAAACGTGAACCCGCGAATCACTTCACCTCCAAAAATGAAAATCATCAACAGCACCAAGATGGTGGACACTGACGTGTTGAACGTTCTTGACAAAGTGCTGTTGAACGCATTATTCATTTGTTGTTTCAGCGGTTGTTTCGGATACAATCCAATGTTTTCACGGATACGGTCAAAGATAATAATCGTATCGTTAAGCGCATAACCGATCACCGTTAGAATCGCAGCAATAAAGGCTTGGTCAATTTCCATTGAGAACGGCATAATGCTGTAGAACATTGAGAAAACACCCAAGGCAATTACTGCGTTGTAGAGCAATGCAGCCGTTGCACCCAAACCAAACTGCCATTTTCTAAATCGAATGGCGATATACATAAAGTTAACCAAAAGGGCAATGATAATTGCAATTATAGCAGCACGCATAATGTCGGTTGCCATTGTTGGTCCAACCATTTCGGAACTCATTTGTCCAAGCATTTTCCCCGGGTATTCGGCTCGGAAATCTTCCTCGGAAATCGGTTCTTTAAAGAATCCTCTTACGCCCTCGAATACTTTGTTTGAAACAATGGCTTCCACATCCATACCCACTTCGTTCACCATATATTTGGTGGTAATTTTTACTTGGTTGGACGGTCCAAATGTTTTCACTTCGGGTGCTTCACCGAATTTGGCTGTGAGCGCATCTCGAAGCTCTTGTGTGTTCACGTTTTGGTCGAAACGAACCACGTAAGTGCGTCCGCCTTGGAAGTCGATACCCAAGTTTAATCCCCGTGTAGAAAGCGAAACAAGCGATGCTACTAACAAAATACTTGCAATCACGTACGAATATTTACGCAAGCCCAAAATGTCGAACTTGGTGTTTTGCAAGAAATTTCTTACAATGCCATTGTCGAACGTCACTTCCATATTTCTGTCAAGCATCCATGTAATCACCAAACGTGTGATGAAAATTGCCGTAAACAACGATGTACAGATACCGATAATCAAAATCGTTGCAAAACCTTGAATTGGGCCTGTACCAAAGGTATAAAGCACAAGTGCGGTAAGCATAGTTGTAATGTTACTATCCAAAATTGCGGAATACGATGCTTTGTAACCGTCTGCAATTGCCAATCTCACGCCTTTTCCGGAGCGGATTTCTTCTTTGATACGTTCATAAATAATCACATTCGCGTCAATGGCCATCGCCAGCGTAAGGACTATACCCGCAATTCCCGGCAGGGTAAGCACTGCTCCAAGCGAGGCTAAAACTCCAAAAAGGAAAAATACGTTTGTAATTAGTGCCACGTTTGCCACAATTCCGGCCTTGTTGTAGAAAAACAACATATAAACTAAAACAATGATAAACGCTACGATAAACGACATAAAACCGGAACGAATGGCTTGTGCTCCAAGCGACGGACCAACTACTGCTTCTTGTACAATACGCGCAGGTGCAGGAAGTTTACCGGCTTTCAGAATGTTGGCCAAGTCTTTTCCTTCTTCAACGGTGAAACCGCCTGTGATTTGCGAGCGTCCACCGGAAATTTCCTGATTTACATTTGGCCAAGAGTAGGCATAATCATCCAAAACTACAGCGATAGCACGTCCAACGTTAGCACCGGTAAGGTTTTTCCAAATTTTCGCACCTTCGCTGTTCATGACCATTACAACTTCCACCGCACCGTGTTGACCGAAGTCTTGATAAGCATTTGTAATCACTTCACCTGTAAGTGGAGCACGATCATCGCGGGTATTTATCTTCAATGCGATGAGGCTGTATAAGTCGGTTTTAGGTGCAATAGGTTTTGCTGCCCAAACAAATCTAACGTTGCGCGGCAATCTGCTTGCTGCTTTTTCCAAAAGAGCATTTACAGCCGGAATGTCTTTTGCCAAAGCATACCCTGCAACAGGCGATGTTCCACGGCTATATTCATTACCTAACTCCGGTATAAGCACCGCAAACAGCGGATTTCTTCGGCGCCATTCTTCGCTAGTCAAATTTTGATCATCCATGCCGGACTCTTCACCGAGAAGGCCGGCAAAGTTATCACCTTCAGGCTTTTCTATAGTTTCGGAAGGATTGATGCCAATCAAGTCATCGATTTCAGAATTCAATGCAGAAAGTGAAGCTAAATACTCATTAGCATCTATCAAATTTTGCGCGATTTCGGAAAACATAAACGTTTCCCAAAACTCAAGTTGTGCGGTTCCTTGTAAAAGTCTGCGAACACGCTCAGGTTCTTTCACACCGGGAAGTTCGATGAGAATACGTTCTGTTCTCGCCAACTTCTGAATATTAGGTTGTGCCACACCGAACTTGTCAATACGCTGACGTAAGATTTGAAATGTTCTGTCGAATGCACCGCGTGTCTCTTCACGAATGGCTCTAATCACCTCTTCGTTAGTCGAGTTAGCGTTGATAGACTTCATTTCCCAACTGAAAATTGCGGCCATTTTAGCATTTGGATCAGTTTCGTTCCACGCTTGAGCAAACATGGTTACAAAATCCGTGTTTGGCGTAACCTTGTTTTTCTCAATAGCGCGTTCTATAACGGTTGTAAACAACGGGTCAGTGCTGTGTCCGGCCAAAGCTTTTACAACATCCATTGTAGACACCTCCATCATCACATTCATACCTCCGCGAAGGTCGAGACCGAGGTTGATTTCACGCTCTTTCACTTCTTTGAACGAATATCGGCGAATTCCGATGTTAAAAACGGTTTCGTTGGCTACAGAATCCAGATAATACTGAAATCTAACGGCTGATAACGAATCGAAAAGAAAACGTTCGCGAACGGGATCACCTGCAGCGAGATCGTGCGCTTCGGCCTGAACAGCTAGCGATGTGGCGTAGATAACGGCTCTTCGTTCTACATTTCGTGTAACAATCGTAAACGACAACTGATACACACAAATCAAAGCAAAAATGATTGCAAAAAGTCTGATAGCTCCTTTATTTTGCATAGTTTTTTTATGGTTTTTAATTAATTTTTAATCAATTTAGCCTGCAAAGGTACGAAAAAATTTTGACATGTCAAAATTTTTTTAATCGAGAGTTGAGAATTGAGAATTGAGAATTACGCTACGCTACGTTGCTAAGGGTGTAAGCAACATTCCTCATTCTCAATTTTCCATTCTCAATTAATTCTGTATTTTCGGCCCAAAAGCGAGGTCTCCAGCGTCTCCAAGCCCGGGAACGATATACGATTGCGATGTCAATTCTTCATCAATTGCCCCCACCCAAAGCGTGAAATCGCGCGAAGGAATATTTTTATGAAGATAATCGATCGCTTCTTGATGTGCGACAATTGTTACAATATGCGTGTGTCGCGGTTTTCCCAGTTCGCAAAGGGTTTGGTATGAAACTAACATCGACGAACCGGTGGCTAACATTGGGTCGCACAAAATCAGTTCTCTGTTATCAATTTCGGGCGATGCCACATAATCCATTCGGATGGTGATTTCGCCGTTTTTTTTGTGTTTGCGATAAGCAGAAATAAATCCGTTGTCGGCATGATCGAAATAACTTAGAAGTCCCTCGTGTAAAGGAACTGCTGCCCTTAAAATGGAGCAAATCACCGGTTGTTCAGCGAGTAAATTCATGATTTTGGTGCCGAGCAGTGTTTGTACTTCGCGCGTTTCATAATTCATAGTTTTGCTGATTTCGTAAGCAAAAATTTCGCCGATGCGTTGCAAGTTTTTGCGGAAACGCATACGGTCTTTTTGAATGTGTTCGTCGCGCAATTCGCTGAGGAATTGGTTGAAAAGCGTGTTTTGGAGGCCGAGGTTGTGAATCATATTGCAAAGGTACGAAAAAAAAACGATTTTCTTACAAAATCGTTTTTTTCGGCTTATTTTCTTGTTCCGTTTGCCCTTGGTTTTGTGATATCAAGTAATGCATCCAAATTGTCACTTGTTGGGGCTTCTAGTGTCGTTTTAGACGCTTTATGGGGCAATCGTTTTGCATCAATAAGTTGCAACATACTTGCATCTAAATTTTGATTTTTCGGATGTGGCAAGAATATTTTACCTGCACCTTTGTTTCCAACTTTTACACAATTCATTTCTCCTTGGAAATTATACCAGTAATTACCCGGATCGAAACCAAGCGAATTACCTGGCGGAATTGCTACCTGTGTGGCAACTCCCATGATTAAGGTTATAGCTCCATCATTAAATTGCAATTGATACGGCAATTGCCATGAAGTACCATCTTCCGAAATTTCCAAATAAAGTCTGAACGGTGCCTGAATTGAATAGATGTTGTTTGTTGTGCCTGTGCGCGTTATATAACCACCTACAACTTGCCAGAAAGAGCAAAGAGTGCCATCATCCAAAGCATCTATTGGATTCAAGTTAGGGTTGTTAGCGTTAAACGATTCTATATAGTAATCACCGTCCTCATCCATTCTCAAAACAATTGGTAAATCCTCATCTTGAAAAACCCATGTATCACCAACTTGGGCAATTTCCAAGTCCCAGTTTGCCAAATATCTTGGTGTTGCAAAATAAACCCATGATGTCACTCCCCAGTCTCCTGCTAAAGTGAGGGCTGCCGGGCAATTTGTGTCAATAGTTACGGTTTTAGCTGCACTCCAGCTGCTTTCGCCCATCGTATTAATTGCCTTCACAGTATAACTTCCGGTTGAGTTCACTGTAAGAGTTATTGCTGTTTGACCTGTTATTACTGTGCCATTTTTTCTCCATTCAAACGTAGGATCAGGATACGGTACATTAGGAACAGTAGCTGTCAACGTTACGATTCTTGCAGGACAAGTATTAGAATCCAAACCGGTAATCGTTGGCGTTGCAGGAGCTACACATTCACTAATGGTTACAGTTTTAGCAACACTCCAATTGCTTGCGCCTATCGTATTAACTGCTCTCACCGTATAACTTCCGCTTGCGGTTACAGTGAGATTTGCTGCAGTTTGACCTGAAATTACTGTACCGTCTTTTCTCCACTCAAACGTAGCAACAGGATTCGGCGTAGGATTAACAGTAGCTGTTAACATTACCGTTACTTGAGGGCATGGGTTAGCATCTAAACCGGTAATCGTTGGCGTTGCAGGAGCAGCATCACAATTAACGACATTTCCTTGTGCGGGATTATTATCTGTTGCAGAGATATGCGGATTGTTATCTATTTCCACTTGCGGGATTTGATAGATAAATCTCCAATTGGTTCCGCATAACATCACTTGTTCCAAATGGTTATTATAGGGTGTAGTATACGCTCTGTCTACTGTTTTTTTCAAACGAAGATAATCGTAAAAAATAACACCTTCTCCCCAACATTCCAAACGTTTTTGCAAAAAGATATCTTCAACCGTTGCAGATGTTTTGTTATAAGCATAATCGCGATTTTGCATTAATCCCATCAACGTGTTTGCAGCTTGGGCATTTTTACCTTGTTGAGCCTGAGCTTCAGCTTCAATTAAAAGCATTTCCGAAGAGCGCATGTAAATGTTATCCATCAGCCAGTTAGGTACATCTTTAAATTTCATGTTGTAGAATACATCTGTGGTCGTATTCATAAAATGTAAGTTTCTACGAACATCTGTCGTATTCATCTGATTAAACAGGCGATTATCCATGGCTTTGTAAGCTCCTATAACAGGTCCGCCATAACCTGCGCCATCACTGCATATCTGTGATTGGAACGATGCATACATCATGGTATTATTAGGTGTAGCTTTCAAACCCCACATCCATTCGGAGTTATTTTCACTGTTGTAGCCATATCCGCCACCGGCTAAAGGTGCATTCATGATTGGGAAGCCTTGACGAGCTTGCTGAGCCAACACTTCGGCTTCAGCAAATCTGTGCATACACATGTAAACACGAGCTAAAAGACCTTGCGCTACGGCTTTATTGATATAATCTTTGGATGGTCTTGCTGCTGTTAGCAAATTGATGGCTTTGGTTAAGTCTGCTTCGATACGAGTGTAAACTTGTCCAACTGTATTTCGGCTATAATTGCTTACTTCATTAGATGCCAAACGAAGAGGAACACCCGGAGCATTTTGGTTACCCATATAGGTTTGTTGAAAACGTTGAATCAAAACATGGTAGCTAAACGCTCTGAGGGCTAAACATTGTCCCAAAATAGTTTGCAAATTCGGATCGATTGTTAAAGGATCGATCATTCCTATCACTTCATTGACTTGCTCAATAACGGTATACATCATTTGCCACGAATGGGTGGGACGACGAAAGTTCAGTATATTATTATCTATTTCGTAATCGAAATAATACCAATGATTATATCGTTGAACCATATCCTCGGTCATGAGGTCACCAGCTAATTGTAAACTCATAATGTTTGCGGCATCGTGACTATTGCTTGTTAAGAAATAGCCCAACGTACCGTAAGCATTGTTTAAAAGAAAATAATAGTCCATTGTAACAACATTCAGGTTGCACGTCGCAATTTTATTACCATCTTCATGGCCACCTAATACTACAACAGAAATAATTGCTGTTCCTTCGGACAGAGCAAATATTTTACCGTTAATAACCGTAGCCACTTGAGGATTACTGCTTGCCCACACTACACCTTTAATGGTGGCATTGGCAGGCAAAACAGTTGCTTGCAATGTTAGAGTATCGCCAATAGGCATCTCCAAATAGGTATGGTTCAGCGCTACGCTCCCAATAGGTATAGTTGATGAACTTTGTGTTCGATAGAAAACAATACTATCCACATCTTTGGTAGCAAATTCATAAATGAATTGATTGGTGTGAACGAACATCGTGTCGTTTTGTTGTGAAAAAGCACCGAATGATAAAGCAATTGCAAAAAGGGTTGTGATTAATTTTTTCATGATATTATTGTTTTACAATTTTGAATGATTGAATTTGTTGCCCGTTTTGGTTTATATGCAGAACATAAACGCCTGTGCGAAAATTTTGCATATTGATCGTTGTTGTTTCGGAATGAATTTTGCCCGTTGTTTGCAGTTTGCCGTTCATGTTGAAAATTCGATAACTTAAGCCTTGTGTTAGACCTTGAATGTTTAAGTACAATTCATTCTCAACAGGATTCGGATAAAGATGAATTTTGTCATAGAAACTTGTTGCAATATTTGCATCCGGGTTGAGTCTAAACGAAAGTTTTTGAATATCAGATAATTGAAATGTTATTTGATCAATGGTCTTTGTTCCTTCACCAAATGTAATTTTCGGCTTGTCTGCAAGTGAAAATACAACATGTTCACCACCGATAGGGTGAACATAGAGATTCTGAGCCGAAAGACACAGTCCTATGGCAAAAAACAAGATTAACGTTGAGGTTTTTTTCATAATGTTTAGTTTGTGGTTTGTGGTTAATTTGTTCCGCAAAGATACAAAAAAATCTTAAAAAACAATTATAAAAAAATTAATTTATCACATCAAACTTAGCATAAGACCTCAAAACCTCAGGAACAACAATCCCTTCCGACGTTTGATTATTCTCCAACAATGCAGCGACAATTCTCGGTAAAGCCATTGCAGAACCGTTCAAAGTATGAACCAACTGTGTTTTTCCCTCTTCATTTTTGAAGCGACATTTCATTCGGTTGGCTTGAAAACTCTCAAAATTCGATACCGAACTCACTTCCAACCAACGTTCTTGTGCCGCACTCCAAACTTCAAAATCATAAGTCAGCGCCGACGCAAAACTCATATCACCTCCACACAATCTCACAATCCGAAACGGCAAGCCCAGAGAGCGAATCAGCGATGCCACATAATTTTTCATCTCTTCCAAAATTTCGTAAGATTTTTCAGGATGAGCAATGTTTACAATTTCCACTTTATCGAATTGATGCAAACGGTTGAGACCGCGAACATCTTTGCCGTAAGAACCCGCTTCCCTACGGAAACAGGCCGAATAAGCCACATTTTTTATCGGTAAATCTTTGGCTTGCAAAATCATGTTACGATACAAATTCGTAACCGGGACTTCGGCTGTTGGAATCATATACAAATCGTCTTGTGGAATGTAGTACATTTGTCCGTCTTTATCGGGTAAATTCCCCGTTCCAAAACCTGAATCGGCATTGACCATGAACGGCGGTTGAACTTCTGTATAACCTGCTTCAATGCCTTTTTCCAAGAAAAAATTAATTAATGCGCGTTGCAATCTTGCACCTTTGTTTTTGTATACAGGAAATCCGGAACCTGTGATTTTATTGCCCAATTCGAAATCTACAATATCGTATTTTGCACACAAATCCCAATGCGGAACGGCCACTTTCGATAATTTGGGCATCTTGCCTTCTTGATGAACAATTTCATTTTCTTCTGCGCCAAAACCTTTGGGAACATTGGTATGTGGAAGGTTTGGCAACAAAATTAATTTCGCTTCAAGTTGTTTTTCGATTTCGGCTAATTTGTCAAGATACGTTTTACTTTCTTGCTTTAGTTCTGCCGTTTTAGCTTTGATTTTTTCGGCTTCATCTTTCAGTCCTTTTGCCATTAAAATACCAACTTCTTTCGCAATTTTATTGCCTTCCGCTAAAAGATCATCGGCCTTTTGTTGAATTTCACGACGAAGTTTGTCAATATCTAAAACTTCCTTAATGTGCTGCTCCGCATTTTTGAAATTTTTCAAACTTAAACGTTCGATCACGTGTGCAGCTCGTTCTTTGATGGTATTGATTTGTAACATTTGTTTGTGTTTTTCATCATTTATTTTGCAAAGATACAAAAAAAATGTCAGAACCATGATTTTATTAAGATTTTTACGATTTCCACGATTTTTTTATTAATCTTGATAATCTTTTTAATCTTGAAAGAATCGTGGTTCAGATTTTTTTTGTATCTTTGCAAAAAACTTATCGTTATGACTCCCGAAACCAAAGCGTGCATCGAAAAGCACAAAACACAAATGGAGCATGCCATTCAGCATCTCGAAAAAGAACTTACGAAAGTACGTGCAGGCAAAGCCTCTCCGCAAATGTTGCAAGGTCTGATGGTGGATTATTACGGCACACCAACGCCGATTGATCAAGTGGCAAGTGTTAATACGCCTGACCCGAAAACGATCAACATTCAACCTTGGGAAAAAACCATGTTGAAAGACATCGAAAAAGCCATTCTTGCCGCCAATCTAGGATTTACGCCACAAAATACGGGCGAAATCATTCGTATCAACGTTCCGCCGTTGACCGAAGAACGTCGTAAAGAATTGGTAAAAAAAGCCAAAGAAGAATCGGAAAAAGCCAAAATTTCTATTCGCAACATTCGTCGCGACGGTAACGAAGATGCCAAAAAACTCGAAAAAGGCGGCCTTTCCGAAGATGAAGCCAAACATTTGGAAAAAGATATGCAGGACTTGACCAACAAATTCATTGAAAAAGTTGACCAAGTTTTGGCAGCGAAAGAGAAGGACATTTTGACGATTTAAAACTCGTCGGCCATGTTTCAACTGTCTTTTTCCGGATTATCTCTCGGACATCATACGTTTGAATTCCACGTAGATGATATGTTTTTTAAAACATTCGATTACAATGAAATTTCGAATTGTAATATTAAAATCGACATTGATTTAGAAAAAACCGAACGTTTTCTCAAACTTGATTTTCAGTTCAATGGTACGTATTTTGTACCTTGCGACAGATGTCTTGAATTTTTGCAAATTCCTGTAAATCACAATGATACATTGATTGTAAATTTCGGAAACGAAAATGATTTTGATAGCGAAGTTTGGACTATTTCTTCAAAAGAACACGAACTGATTTTAGATAATTTCATTTATGAAACCTTAGTGCTTTTACGCCCTTTCAGTACGATGCACGACATCGAAAATTGCAATCCAGATATGCTTGCAAAACTACAACCGCCGACACAATCCGAATCTGATGATACCGACCCTCGTTGGGATGCGTTGAAAGCGTTGAAAAACAAATAATGTCGTCATGTCGAGCGAAACGAAATGTAGTCGAGACATCTCCCTGCTTCAAGAGGATTCCTCGACTACGCTCGGAATGACGGCCTACTAATTCATCTTTATCTCTTCCCCATCACTATTCAAAAACCGATATTGCAAATAATGCATCTCCGTTGACGAAAGGATTTTGGTGCGTTGCTTGTATTTCCAACGCCATTTTCTGGAATAATTCCAAAAACCTTTCTTCAAAAACGCATAAACAAACGGATTCACTTCGAGAGAGAGTTTCTTCTGATTTTGTTCGCGAATCAAATAATTCAAATGTTGTTCGATATCGTCTATTAACAACAGGTTCGATTTCACTTGTCCCGTGCCATTGCAAACCGGACATTTTTCGAGCACTTTAATATTGGTTTGCGGTCGCACGCGCTGGCGTGTGATTTGCACCAAACCAAATTTGCTCGGAGGCAGAATATTGTGTTTGGCAGAATCGTGTTTCATCAATTCCGCAATTTTTTGATAAAGAATTTTACGATTTTTTGGATCGCGCAAATCTATAAAATCAACCACAATAATCCCGCCAAGATCGCGCAAACGAAGTTGTCTAACTACTTCTTGGGCTGCTTCCAAATTCACATTCAGAGCGTTTTGTTCTTGCGAAATTTCGGCATTCATTTTGTGTCCGCTGTTCACGTCGATCACATGCATAGCTTCGGTATGTTCGATCACCAAATATGCGCCGGTACGTTTGATTGGAATTACGCGTCCGAAGCCGGATTTGATTTGCTTCGTTATGCCATACACATCAAAAATCGGATCACCGCCTTTGTGATATTTCAAAATATCAACCTTATCTTTCGCAATTGATGCCAAATAGACTTTTATCTCGCGATACAAATCTTCATCATTAACTACAATGCTATTGAAATCCTTATTGAGCAAGTCACGCAAAATCGTCATCGTTTTAGCTTGTTCACTCAATACTAATTTTGGCGGTTTGGTGTGTAGCAATTGCGGTGCGATGCTTTCCCATTTGGAGATCAAATGTCTCAAATCACTATCCAAATCAGCCACAGATTTTCCTTCGGCAACTGTTCGAATAATCACACCGAAATTTTTCGGCAAAATGCTTTGAATGGTGTATCTTAGCCTATTTCGTTCTGCGCTCGACTTAATTTTTGATGAAACCGAAATTTTGTTGGAAAACGGTATTAAAACTAAATAACGTCCGGCAAACGAAAGTTCGCTACACACCCTTGGTCCTTTAGTTGAAATGGATTCTTTGGAAATTTGCACCAGCAAATTTTCGTTTGCCTTCAAAAATGAAGCCATGCGTTCGCTTTTGTCCAAATCTTCGGGTAGTTCCCATTTGGAGATATTGTTTACGTCCTGTTTTCCGACAACAGCATGGTTCGTAAATTTTTGAACCGTTTTGATTTGTGGTCCCAAATCCAAATAATGCAGAAACGCATCTTTTTCGGAGCCAACATCCACAAAAGCAGCATTCAGGCCCGGCATCACCTTACGGATGCGGCCTAAATACACATCGCCGACAGCATATTGGCTATCGTGCTTTTCGCGATGAAGTTCGACAAGCAACTTATCTTCTAACAAGGCAATAACAACCTCGTTAGACGACGAATTGATAATTAGTTCTTTGTTCAATGTTATAAATGTTTTACATTCGTTGTAAAACACACCTCGAGAAACATTGATTTCACTGTAGGGGCGGGGTTCACCCGTCCTCGTTGGCATTTGCCACAATCACCTGCAAGGGCGGACGAACCCCGCCCTTACGACGATTTATTTCTTTTTATGACGATTTTTACGCAAACGTTTTTTACGTTTGTGCGTAGCCATTTTATGACGCTTACGTTTTTTTCCGCTGGGCATAATTTACGCTTTTACTTTGTTTTTTACTTCAGTTGAAAATGGTTTTGCAGGTTTGAATGCAGGAATGTAGTGAGCAGGAATTTTAATCGACGTGTTTTTTGTGATATTACGTCCGATCTTTTCTGCACGGCGTTTTAAAATGAAACTACCGAATCCGCGAAGGTAAACGTTTTCACCTTTACACATGGTGTCTTTCATAACTTCCATGAATGTTTCAACGATGTTCAATACCGTTACTTTTTCCACTCCAGTACGGTTTGCAATTTCTGATACAAGTTTTGCTTTTGTCATTGTGTTTTATTTTTAATGTTTTACAATTAGTTTTAAATTTGGGATTGCAAAGATACGCTTTTTTTTTTAACTTTGCAAAATATTTGTAAAAAAAATCTTGCTAAAGACTTCTATTTCATGAAAAAATTACTTTTTGACTGGTTTTCACAAAAAAAACGCGATTTGCCGTGGCGACATACTAAAGATCCATATTTGATTTGGCTTTCAGAGGTTATTTTGCAACAAACACAGGTGGTTCAGGGGCTTTCGTATTACCTGAATTTTTGTTCGAAATACCCGACAATCGAAGATTTGGCAAATGCATCGGAAGATGAGGTTTTGAAACTTTGGCAAGGCTTAGGGTATTATTCTCGCGCTCGAAATTTACACAAAACGGCGAAAATTGTTGCAGAAAACTACAACGGCGTTTTCCCGAACACGTATGATGAAATTCGCACTTTGCCGGGTATTGGGGATTATACGACAGCAGCGATTGTGTCGTTTGCGTTTGATTTGTGTTATCCCGTTTTGGACGGGAATGTTTCGCGTGTCATCTCGCGGATGTTTGGTGTGATTACACCTGTTGACACACCTGCCGGAAAGGCTGAGTTGATGCGGATTTTAAATAAGCAGATTGATAAAAAAAATCCGGCAGAGTTTAATCAGGCTATTATGGAATTTGGCGCCATTCAATGCAAACCGCGCGGTCCGTTGTGCGAAACGTGTCCATTTCAAGCCGAGTGTTATGCGTTTCGGCATAAAGTTGTAGATATTTTGCCGATGAAAAAGAATAAAACGGCTGTAAAACCGCGCCGTTTAGATTATTTGGTTTGTATCGAAAATAATCATATTTGGATAAAAAAACGTACCAATCGTGATATTTGGCAGGGATTGTATGATTTTCCGGAAATTGATTGTAGGGGCGCGGTCGGCGCGCCCTTGCCGACAAAAAAGGGCGGGCAAACCCCGCCCCTACAGTTATTGGATACCTGCGAGCATCAATTATCCCACCAAAAATTGACCATTTCATTTTGGGAAACAGAAAAATTGCCTGAAAATTTAAAATCATCGGCTCAAAAAGTTCCGATTTCGCAATTTTTTGAATTTGCAACGCCCAAACCTATTCACAATTTTGCTATTAAAAACCAACTTATTGCAAATTCTGTTGAAAAAAAGAGCCTAAATGTTAAAAAACTTTAACAAAAAAAATATACGAAAATCGACTTTTGAGCGTTATATATAGTGAACGCCAAATTCATTTACAAATTTAAAAATTAAAATCATGGCAGGAATTAACAAAGTCATTTTGATTGGAAACTTAGGCAAAGATCCTGAAGTTTTCACATTTGAAAACGGTAACAAAAAAGTTTCGTTTTCGTTAGCGACCACAGAGTCGTTCAAAAACAAAGAAGGTGCGCGCGTAGATCGCACAGAGTGGCATAATATTGTTCTTTATCGCGGTTTGGGGGATATTGCGGCACAGTATTTGAAAAAAGGTCAGACCATTTATTTGGAGGGTAGTATTCGTACGCGTTCTTACGACAACAGCGAGGGTCGTAAAGTGTATGTTACTGAAATCGAAGGCAGCACGATGACCATGTTGGGTGGTAAAAGACCTGAAGGCGATGCTCCGCAAGTAGCGGCTTCTCTACCTTCCGAGGCGGCAGATTTGCAACCGGTGTTTGATCCTCCGGCGGATGATCTTCCTTTTTAAAACTGCGTAGTCATGTCGAGCGTAGTCGAGACATCCCATAGCAAAAGGATCCCTCGACTGCGCTCGGGATGACGAGACTACTATGTCGCATAATCAAGACATCGGAAAACAAGGCGAGGCGCTCGCCAAAAACTACTTGCTGGCAAACGGCTACACGTTGGTGGAAGAAAATTGGCGTTGGCACCATCACGAAGTCGATTTGATTGTTTGCAACGACATCTATATGGTCTTTGTGGAGGTCAAAACTCGCACATATGTTATTTTCGGCGAGCCCGAAGTCTTTGTTACCTATGAAAAGCAGCAGAAAATCATTCGTGCTGCGAATGCTTACATGCTTAAATCGAAATCGCCGAAAGATGCGCGATTTGATATCGTTTCTGTAGTTATTCGCAACGGCGAAACAGATGTGAAACATTTGCCGAATGCGTATTCAGCGCATGCCACAAAATCTGGCTTTCGTAGAAAAAAATAATTACGAATTAGCAATTACGAATTACGAAGGTATGAAAGAGAAAAATATCGTATTAGAAAAGAGTTTTGCATTTGCTATTCGTATTGTGAATGCTTACAAATATTTGAAGAAAGAAAAAAATGAATGGGTAATTTCTAAACAATTGCTGAAAAGTGGAACATCTGTAGGAGCAAATATAGAGGAGGCTATTGGAGCACAGTCTAAAGCCGATTTTTTATCAAAACTATCTATTGCTTACAAAGAAGCTCGCGAAACAAACTACTGGATCCGTTTACTTATTGCAACAAACTACCTTTCGGTAAAATTGGGAAATAGTCTGCAAAAAGATAGTGAAGAAATTTGTAAAATAATCGGTTCTATTCAAACATCATTAAAAAAAACGTAATTTGTAATTCGTAATTCGTAATTTTTTCGTATTTTTGCAAAAAAAATCGCAATGAAATACAAAAAAATCCTCCTAAAACTCAGCGGCGAATCGCTGATGGGTGAACAAGAATACGGGCTTGACCCAAAAATGCTGACACAATATGCAGCTGAAATTAAAGCTATTCACAACATCGGTTGTCAGGTGGGGATTGTGATTGGCGGCGGAAATATTTTTCGCGGATTGCAAGGTGCAGCAAAAGGTATGGATCGTGTGCAAGGTGATTATATGGGCATGATGGCCACACTCATCAACAGTATGGCGCTTCAAGCCGAATTGGAAAAACAAGGTGTATCGACACAGTTGTTGTCGGGTATTTCTGTTGATCCGATTGCAAAAAAAATGTGTCGCGCTCGTGCAAAAAAATATTTACAAAACGGAAATGTTGTGATCATTGCAGGAGGAACAGGCAATCCGTTTTTCACTACGGACACGGGGGCTGCACTGCGTGCAGTGGAAATTGAGGCTGATATTTTGCTCAAAGGCACACGCGTAGATGGCGTTTATACTGCCGATCCGGAAAAAGATAAAAATGCTACAAAATTTGTTACGCTAACGTTCGATGAAGCCTATGAAAAAGGGCTTTCCGTAATGGATTTGACAGCATTCACGCTTTGTAAAGAAAACAATTTGCCGATCTATGTGTTCGATATGAATACGGTTGGAAATTTGCTGAAAGTTGTAAATGGCAAGGATATTGGGACGATTGTTCGATAAAATTATGTTTGTAGGGATGTATTGCATACGTCCCTACATTTTTTTAATTAATTTTCACCCTCACCGCCGGATATTTTTCAAAAACCCCATCAACAAAAGGTTTAGCCTGCACTTTAAGATTACGTGAGGGCATATTAAGCACGCAATTATTTTCATTATCGACAATTTGAAGAGATAATGTGGAATTTCCGGGATGCAGTGAAACCAAGGTTTTCAGCGTATCGGTAAAGGCTGTGGTAATGTCTTCCGTGTTTGCAATCAAGTGTAAAGTTTTGGTTTGTTTGTCCAACAAATTCTCAAGCAAACTGATTTTTTTGAGTTTTATTTCGAAGGTGTCTTCGATAGTTCTACCTTCGGCTTCGGCTCTTTGACGCTCATCGTAACGAACAAAACGCTTATCCACTTTGGCCTCAACAAACACAAATGAGTATGGAATTAAATCATTTCTAAAATTCTTATAATCGTCTGTAAACAGTGTGAAATCTATGGAATCCTCAAAATCTTGAAAGGTTACACGTCCGTAATTTGTACCTTTTTTTGAAATCAAATGTTCGGCATTTGTAATCATTGCTATAAATCGCAAATCCTTATTTTGTAAGGCTTTCAAGTCGCCTTTTAAGATTGGAATGGTACAATTTGCAAAATGTTTTTGCTCGAATTTGTAATCATCCAACGGATGTCCGGAAATGAAAAATCCGGTTACATCTTTTTCGTTTTGAAGTTCGACAATTTTAGGCCAAGGTTCGCAGTACGGAATTTGCGGATCTGCAACCTCTATACCGCCCGCATCATCGTCAAAAAGCGAAGTTTGTGATGAATTTTTATTGGTTTGGTATTTATTTGCAAAACTCACCAAACTATCTAAAAATAAGGTATCATCCGGATTTTGAAAGAAAAATTGTGCGCGATGAATATTTTTGAAACAATCGAAAGCTCCTGCTTTTGCAAGCCCTTCAAAGCATCGCTTGTTGAATTTTTGCAAATTGATGCGTTTTGCAAAATCAAAAATTGACGTGTATAATCCGTTTGTGTTGCGCTCCTCAATCAAAACTTCCACTGCAAACCCACCAACGCCTTTAATAGCCGCCAATCCGAAGCGAATGGCGCCCGCTGCATTCACCGTAAAATCCGCCTGACTTTCGTTCACATCAGGACTCAACAACGGAATTCTCATTCGCTTGCATTCATCCATCAAAAAGCTGATTTTACTGATGTTTGCGAGGTCGTTGGTAAGCGATGCTGCCATAAATTCCGCAGGATAATGCGCTTTCAAATAGGCTGTTTGATAAGCAATATACGCATAACATGTGGAGTGAGATTTATTGAAAGCATAGTGAGCAAACGCTTCCCAATCTTTCCAGATTTTCTGACAAATTTTCTCGTCGTGTCCGTTGGCTTTACAGCCTTCCGTAAACTTCGACGACATCTTTTCCAACACCGCCATCTGTTTTTTTCCCATCGCTTTGCGTAAGGTATCGGCGTCGCCTTTGGTGAAATTCGCTAATTTTTGCGAAAGCAACATCACCTGTTCTTGATACACGGTGATGCCGTAAGTTTCTTCCAAAAACTCGTCCATGCCTTGCAAATCGTACGAAATGGCTTCTTGTCCGTGTTTGCGTTTAACGAAAGAAGGAATGTAGTCCATTGGGCCCGGGCGATACAGCGCATTCATCGCAATCAAATCCTCGAAACGATTAGGTTTTAAAGCCATTAGCCACTTTCGCATACCATCCGACTCAAACTGAAATATAGACGCTGTTTCGCCTTTGGAAAACAATTCGTAAGTCAGAGCATCATCAAGCGGAATAGCCTCAATATCAATGTCAATATTATGTCGAAGTTTGATGTTTTTAAGTGTATTTTTGATGATGTTGAGCGTGCTCAATCCCAAAAAATCCATTTTGAGCAAACCTGCGTCCTCAACGACTTTTCCTTCGTATTGCACCACAGGCATATCGGTTCCTTTGGCGATGCTCACGGGAACGACATCCATCAAATCTTCGGGCGAAATAATCATGCCACAAGCGTGAACACCTGTATTGCGAATGCTGCCTTCCAACTCAATGGCATGTTGCAATGTTTTGCGAATAGTTTCGTTCGAGCTGTCTTTTTCTTTGGCTAAATCGGCGCTTTCCCTAAATGCATCTTTTAGCGTAGTCCCGGGTCTGTCGGGGACTAAATTAGTCAATCGGTTGGATTCGTTCAACGGCAAATCAAACACGCGCGCCACATCTTTGATAGAGTTTTTTGCAGCCATCGTGCCAAGTGTTACAATCTGCGCCACACGCTCTTTTCCGTATTTTTCAACTACGTATTGAATCACTTTTTCCCGTCCTTCGTCATCGAAATCAATATCCATATCGGGTAACGAAATTCGGTCGGGATTCAAAAAACGCTCAAACAGCAAATTGTATTTTATCGGATCAACATTCGTGATTTTTAAAGCGTACGCAATTGCTGAACCTGCTGCCGAACCACGTCCGGGGCCCACCAAAACGCTCATTTCACGAGCCCTTTTGATGAAATCCCAAACAATCAAAAAATAACCCGGAAATCCCATTTTTTCAACCGTATCCAACTCAAAATTCAGTCGCTCCAAAATCTTTTCGGGAATAGGATCGCCCCAACGCTCTTTCGCATTATCAAGCGTGATTTTTCGAAGATAATCCATTTCGGTATTAAATCCTTCCGGCAATGGAAAATGAGGCAAAATAGTTTCGCGTTTGATTTCAAAAAGTTCGATTTTACTTACAATTTCTTGAGTGTTGGAAATGGCTTCGGGATATTCGGGGAAAAGCGTTGCCATTTCTTCCAACGATTTCAAAAATTCCTCGCCGGTGTAAGTCATTTGCTTTTGTTCGCCCATTTTTTTGCCGGTGTTCAAACACACTAAAATCTGATGTGCAGTGAAGTCGGTTTTATTCACAAAATGCACATCATTCGAAGCCACTAACTTGATGTTGTACTTTTTGGAAAGTTCCGCCAACAAAGGGTTTACACGCTTTTGATCATCCCAGCCGTGATTTTGTATTTCTAAATAAAAATCATCTCCGAAAATATCCAAAAATTCTTGCACGGCTTTTTCGGCTCGATCGGGTTTATCAGCATTCAACAATCTCGGGATCTCCCCACCCAGACAAGCCGACAAACAAATCAAACCCTCACTGTATTTTTGCAAAAGTTCTTTATCAATACGTGGTCGATAATAAAAACCTTCCTTGTAGCCCAACGAACATAATCGGCACAAATTTTGATAGCCCTGTGCATTTTTTGCTAATAAAATCAAGTGGTTCGAGCCACTTTCCTCCGCATTTTTTTTCTCAAAACGACTTCCTGTTGCCACATAAAATTCGCAACCGATAATCGGTTTTATCCCCACTTTTTTGGCTTGCGAATGAAAATCAAACACGCCAAACATCGAGCCATGGTCGGTGATAGCAAGTGCTTCCATGCCAAGTTCTTTGGCGCGTTCGAGAATTTTTGCTACATCGGCTTGGCCGTCGAGAATGGAGTATTGGGTGTGAACGTGGAGGTGGGTGAACATTTATCAATAAAAGAGTTTATCATCTAAAAAAACTGTTGTCTTTTTGTCTCACCAACTTAAATTCTATACCATCTTTGACAAATGATGTGCTACTCGTTATGATATAATCACCTACAAAATAATGCAAATATGGAACGTATTTAGGATCTGTTTTTTCATCCTCATCGAAGTTCAAACGGAAGGTATAATAATACCTCCCGCCATTTAATTCGATCGGCGGATCATTTTTTGTAAGTTTGAACCCTCGAACGGCTAAAAGGTTTGTTTTTCCGAAGCGTTTACAATCGAAAGCGTCTTTACTTTTATCCGGTATCCTAACATAAAATTTAGAATCCTTTGCTTTATCTAGAACTAAGTAAAAATCGCCCTTCGAAGATCTGTACCGTCCGGGAACCAACGGACGTTTTTTCGTGGATAAACTAAATTCCATCATCCTGTCCCAAAATCCTTCCTCGTGAAACAAATAATCTGTAGCATTCAGCACATTGCCGAAAGGAATATACCCTTTAACACCATCCGCTGTTTGTATTTTAAAGAAGCTGCCTTTTCTTCCACCTTTTCTTGTAACTCCCAATACTGTAATTTCGGTGCCCGGCTCTAAAATTGCGATTTGCTTGTTACTAAAAAGCAAATTTTTCAAAACCTCTCCTTCTTTTTCCATCACAGCATCTGCTCTGACAACAGGAACTATGGAGTAGTTCTTATGATGATTGCTCCAAAAAAGTCCGGCAATAAGCAAACTAAATGTGATAAGATTAACAGGAAGGCGTTTCCAAAATGATTTGCCTTCGCTTTTCATGTGCCTATTTATTGCTCTCCCAACGAACCAAATTGCCCCAAGAATAAGGATGTACAAGATGTTAGTTGCAAGTAAAACAATAACTGCAAGGGCAAGTAATGATAGTATAATCACATACGCCCCTCCTGTGGCAGCCCCTTCCCCAAGAGTGTCACGATGTTTGTTTGCTTCTGATTGACTGTTGTGTAAAGAACCATCCGAAGCACGATATTTCCCTGTTCTTTGATCATAACTCATAAAAAACCTCCTTTGTTGTTTTTTATTATTGATTACCTTTACTATCTCCTTATTCTACAATTGTATTCCAATTGAATTTGTCCTCAACCTCACCTTTTTGAATACCTGTGAGACGTTCATAAAGTTGAGTGGAAACTTTTCCTGCAACACCTTCTTCGCCGAATTTGTAAACTGTTTTGAGTTCGCGGTCAACGATTTCGTCGATAGGTGTGATAACCGCTGCTGTTCCGCAAGCGCCGACTTCTTCAAAATCTGCCAATTCTTCAACGGCAACAGAACGCTCGGTAACTTTCAAACCCATGTCTGCAGCCAATTCGCGAAGACTCATGTTGGTGATTGAACGCAAAATTGAACTTGATTTAGGTGTAATGTATTCGTTGCCTTTAATAGCGAAAAAGTTTGCAGGACCGGCTTCATCGATATATTTTTTCTCTTTTGCATCTAAAAAGAGAACGGTAGCAAAACCTTCGGCTTGCGAACGAACGCTGGCTTGAAGCGATGCAGCATAATTTCCGCCCACTTTGTAAGTGCCTGTTCCGAGTGGAGCAGCACGGTCGAAATCGCGAACAATCTGCATTTTCACAGGTTTGAAGCCTGTTTTGAAATACGGACCAACCGGACAAACGAATACCATAAACGTGTATTCGTCGGCAGGTTTTACACCCACTTGCCCGCCTGTACCAATCAACAACGGGCGCAAGTACAACGAAGCTCCCGTTCCATGAGGAGGAACGAATTTTTCGTTAAGTTTGACTACTTTTTTACATGCTTCCATGAATAGGTCTTCAGGAACAGGTTGCATTTTAACTCCATTTGCCGAATAAACCATGCGTTTAGCATTTTCTTCCAAGCGGAACATGCGAATTTTTCCGTCTACACCACGAAAGGCTTTTAAACCTTCGAAAGCCTGTTGTCCATAGTGCAAGCAGGTTGCAGCCATGTGCATCGTGATGGTTTCATCGGTGCAAGCCTCTAGTTCGCTCCATTTACCGTTTTTGAAATACGCACGAACGTTGTAGTCTGTTTTGAAATAGCCGAAAGGGAGTTCAGCCCAATTGAGATTTTCCATAGTATTTGTTTTTTTTATTTTTTGCAAAGATACGAAAAAAATCTGAACCACGATTTTATTAAGATTAAAAAGATTGTCAAGATAACAAAAAAATCGTGGAAATCATAAAAATCTTAATAAAATCACGGTTCTGACATTTTTTTCGTATCTTTGTATTATGAAAAAACGTTTTTGGTCTATTCTGATGGTGTTGTTTTGTTGCTCTGTATTGCTCGCTCAACAAGGCAGTACGGAACAATTGGCTATCGAATTTTTGAACAATGGTGAAATTGCAAAAGCCCTCAAGCTCTTTGACGAAGCCTATTCCAAAACACCATCACAGCATATTTACAACCTTTTTTTAGATGCTCTTTTGCAGGAAAAAAATACCAAAGAAGCAGAAAGATTAGTGCGAAGACATCAGCGAAATTTTCCGCAAAATCTGGCAACAGCTGTAGATTTAGGTTACGTGTTTTTAATTTCGGGCGACAAAACCAAAGCCGACAAAGAATTTTCCGCTGTCATCAACAAACTGCCGAATAATCACAATCAAATTGCTGAGATTGCTGTTGCTTTGTTCAATCGAGGACAAACGGAATACGCCATTCAAGCATTTGCAAAAGGACGACAGATTCTAAACAATCCGCAAGCATTTTCCTTGGATTTGGCAGCGCTCTACGAACGCAGTAATCGTATAGCCGAAATGACCAACGAATATTTGCTTATGCTTGACCATAATCCCAATTTTTTTTCTTACGTTCAGCAACGTGTTCAGGTGATTTTATCGAACGATACCGATGACAAAAAGGCAACCGGCGAAATTCGAAAAACAATTTTGGAGTATATTCAAAAAAATCCGCAAAATCGCACAGCACAAGACTTTTGGATAAGTTTTCTCCTTTCAATCGAAGATTTTGATATGGCGCTAACCTTCGCAAGAGCCTACGATAGACGATTTGGCGACGATGGTCAAAAAGCGTTGGAAGTGGCGCGGATTGCACAAAATTCAAATTCCAAAGTTGCTGAACAAGCTTATCAGTATGTGATAGCAAAAGGCGAAATTTTTTCGTATTATTTTGACGCAAGAATGGGGTTGTTGTCGTATTATTATCAACAAATTACGACATCGGCTGTTGTTGACGTTAAGGCTTTACTTGCACTCGAAAAACAATACGAAGAGTTGCTGAACAATCGCCCGTTGACGGCGCAAGCCGTTCGCTTAATCCGAGATTGGGCGAAGATTTCGGCATTTTACAAGAACGATTTTGAAAAGGCGGATTCTTTACTGAATAAGGCGTTGAATATTCGGAATTTGCCACGAGAATTGGCTGCCGAAATCAAATTGGATTTAGCCGACATCTACCTGTTTACGGGCGAAGTTTGGGAATCTACATTGCTTTATTCTCAAGTTGAAAAAGAATTTAAACACGACGAAATCGGCTTTGAAGCCAAACTTCGAAACGCCCGATTATCCTATTATATCGGAGAGTTTGAATGGTCATTGGCACAGTTGGATGTGTTGCGTGCAGCTACGTCCAAACTCATTGCCAACGACGCCATGGAATTGAGTTTGCTCATTCGCGAAAACAACGATTTCGACAGCAGTTACACGAATTTAAGATTGTTTTCACATGCCGATTTACTGATTTATCAACGAAAATACGATGAGGCGTTAACTTTTTTTGACAGTATTCGCAAACGACAATTCACACATTCGTTGTACGATCAAATTTTGATGAAGCGTGCTGAAATAGCCTTAAAATATGATAACACAGACGGTGCGTTGAAATATTTGGAGGAAATTTATACCAATTATACCGATGGATTGTTGGCTGATGATGCGTTATATTTGGCAGCGCGGATTAGTGAGGATTTGTATGTTGGAACTGTAGAGACGCACGATCGTGCGTCTCTACGGATCAACACCTTATATTTGTACGAAAAATTGATTTTGGAACACCCGTCAAGTCTGTACATTCCCGATGCACGTAAGCGTTTTCGAGAATTGCGAGGACATTGATGTTATCTCAAAATAGCTCCATAGACGTCCAAATCATTCAAAATTTCAATCGCTTTTTGCACGGCTTTGTCGTTGCGCAAAGCAAATTCAATTATGCCTTTTTGATAGTAATACCGAATTACAAGTTCCAAGCCTAACACGTGTTTGATTTCATCTTTGTTTTTGTTCATATCCGTATCTTTATCGTGAAAAAGTTGGGTTTTTAAATGTTCTAAATCTTTTTTAATAGCGTCGAAATATTTTTCTTCTTTGGCTGCTTTTTCAAGTTCTTCTAAAATTATTTCGGTTTGTGTTTTGTAATCTGTATCTTTATCGCTGAGGTAGGATTTAAATTCATTGAAAAGATGGTCGGAAACCACAAATTCCGATGGTTTTGGAAGGGTTTTATGTTTATGATGATATAAATTTGCGAAATCGAAAAAATGATATTTGATAAAAAGCGTTGCGGTGATATGGCTCATGATTTTGGGTTCAATTTCGATGTCCGGTTCGATGCCATCGCCATCGTAAACCACGCGTCCGCCTTTGGTTTTGAAAGCCGTTCGCAAAGAATCAGGCACCTTTTTTGCACGACCTTCATCGTCTCTATCTGCATAATCTAAAGCTTGCACACAACGTCCGCTGGGAATGTAATATTTTGCTGTGGTAATTTTCAATTGTGCGTTGTATTCAAGCGGAAGAATATTTTGTACCAAGCCTTTTCCAAACGAACGTTGACCAACAATCACAGCTCTGTCGTAATCTTGCAAAGCTCCTGCAACAATTTCCGAAGCAGAAGCAGATGTCCTATCAATCAACACAACGATAGGAATATTGCGGTCTATGGGTTCGTTACGTGTGCTGAACGATTGGTTCCGTGCCTCCACTTTGCCTTTCATGCTCACTATGGGAAGTCCCCTATCTACAAACAAATTGACGATATCGGTGGCTTCGTTCATCAATCCGCCGCCGTTTCCGCGAAGGTCTAAAATCAGCGAGGTTGCACCGTCTGCTTTGAGTTTGAGAAAGGCTTCTTTCACTTCATTAGCCGCTCCTTCAGTAAAACCATCGAGTTTGATATAGCCCACATGGTCTGCAAGTATAGCAAAATAACTCACATTTTTGAGTTTGATGGCTTCACGTATCAACGTTTTTTCAATCGGCTTGTGTTCGCCAATTCGTTGAATAGTAAGGGTTAAGGCTGTGTTTGCTTGTCCTTTCAACAAGGCGCTCACGTCATCGTTCGTACGATTGGTAAGGTCGGCACCATTAATCGCAAGGATTTGGTCGCCCACCATAAGTCCGGCTTTATGTGCAGAGTATCCTTCGTGAATTCCCGAAATAAAAATCTTTCCATCACGCGACATGATGAGTGTTCCGATGCCTTCGTAAGAACCTTCGGTAAACAATCTAAGGTCTTCGATATTAGCTTCGGGAATATAGACCGTGTAGGGATCTAAACTCTGCAACATAGCGTCGATTGCGGTTTTTATGAGTTTCCCGGGTTGAGTTTCATCCACATAATGCAAGTGCAATTGTTTGTAGGTTGTGGAAAAAATTTCTAAATTCTTCAAAACTTCGAACGTTTTATCGTTTTGATTTTGCGAAAAACCTGCGATTTTAACAATTAGCAAAAAATACAACAGGAAAACGGACTTTTTTAGGGGCATTTTTATCATGGGTAAATTTTTCAGAATTACAAAGATACGAAAAATTTTGTTAAAGTTTGTTAAGTTTTAACACTTTTTAACTTAAATTTTTGAAAGCGTGGCTTTTTTGTTTTTAACTTTGCAGCGGAATATCTAAAAAATACAATTATTATGAAAACAAAAAACATGGTTAAAAAAATATCGATATTGAAACCTTGTTTGTTTTTGATTTTTCTCTGTATTAACAGTGTTTTCAGCGGACAAGACATCGACCGAATTTTGAATTCCAAAGCGTTTTCGCATAACGGTTCGGTAGTTTTGAATGCGATGAGTAATTTTGGACAAAATTCTTCAAACTCTTTTACTTATGTGCTTTTCGGACATTATACTCCTGAATTTTTTGGAATTGCATTGCCGTTTTCGATGATGTACAGTAATCAAAAATTTTCGTATGGGCAACCGTTTAGTTCTTGGCAATTCGCTCCGTCATATCGATGGATTCGTACACAATTTGGTGAAGCTAATGTTCAATTTTCGCCGTATAGTCTTTCAGGGCATCGATTTCGTGGTGCTGTGATAGACGTAAAACCGAATCCACATTGGGAGATTACTGCGTTATACGGTCGTTTGAACGATTATCGAAAAGCCGATAGCAACGGACAAAATGGGTCGCTATTACGCTTGTGCTATGGTGCAAAAATTGCTTACAACAGTTCAACGTACAGCGTTAGCAGTTCGTTTTTCAAAGCTAAAGATGTTACACATGCAACGGTTGATTTGGCACCTCAGGAAAATGTTGTTCTTGCTTTTTCTGGACATTGGACACTCACTAAAAACATTCGTGTATCAGGCGATTTGGCAAGTTCTGCGTTGACAAAAAATACCAACGATGAACGTGTTCATTCCGATTTTAAAATTCCGAATTGGGTTGGTTTGTGTTTGCCTTATCGCTTGTCGACATCTGTTTTTCATGCTTACAAAATTAATATTGGATCGCCGTTTTTGAACGTCGGGTATGAATATGTTGCACCACACTACCATAGTTTGGGAGCACATTATTTCACCAACGATTTCGAAAACTTCACTGTTAACGGTTTACATAAATTTCGAAACATCGCTATTGGCGGACGTTTCGGCGTTCAGAACGACGATCCGAAAAATCAAAAAATCAATTCTAATCGACGATTTGTATATGCCGCAAATCTCGACTACAGCGGAAATTCGCGTATTTTCGGACAGCTCAATTATTCAACCTTCCAAACAATTTCCCGCGTGGAAAGATTTCTCACAGAATTCGAGAATACTAATTCTTACGCAAGTTTAGACACTATCGTTTTTCGAAAAGTGGAGCAACATGGTGACATAACAATCGGTTATCGTTTCCGTGAAAACGAACATTCGCAACAGCAAATTCAATGGTTTGTTTCCATGCAAAGTGCTTCACAAAACGGACGTTTCATAACTTCGTCAATGAATTATGCATGGTCGCAAAAGGGCGGAAAAAATCTGGGTGCTTCGGCGTTTTTACATCACGACGCATTTGCTGATGAAAGTCGATCGTCATTTGGATTAACCGCCTTTTTTGGCAATACGTTTTCAGAAAAACACGGACATTGGCGAATAACTGTTTCCGAAACTTTAGACATCTATAATCGCCGAAATAGTCTTATTCTGAAAGCCTCTACTTCCTATGTTTTTCGAAAAAAACACCCCATACAAATGCAGTTTTCACAACGCTTCGGCAAAGACTATTCGGCGATGGTGAGTTTCAGTTATGGCTACTCGTTTGGGCGATAATTTATCGAAAATTTAATAAAACCATATCAAAACTATCAAAAACAATTATCCGAAATTTTAACAAAAAGAATTTTGTCAGTCAGAAAAAAAATTGTAACTTTGTAGAAAGTTTCAAAAGAAAATTAGGAAAATATCTTTTAGATATTTCTAAGTTGATATTCGGAGGTGCTGTAATTGCAGGGATTATGAGAGAAAGCATAAGCCTCGTTTATGTGGTGCCAGTGGGAATTTTTGCTGCTCTGACAATTGCTTTTTCTGGTTTTTTATTAATAAAACAAACAATTATTAATAAAACAAACAAAAATAAAATAACTATGGAACTCCTTATTCTTTTTGGATTACTTGGAATTGCTGGCTTTGTAGGGTCTATCTATATTCATTTTTCGGGTAGAAAAAAAAACAACTCTACACACTAACGAAACAATCAACACAGATTAAAAGAATCTTAAGGTAAACTTATTTAGTTTGTCTTTGCAGGTTACGAATCACTCAGAGTCTCCATACGAGATTATAAATTATCTCCGAAATAACTAAATTATTTTTGAATCTATCAAATATTTTTGAAAAATTTCGTATCTTTGCATAAATTAACATCATTATGAAAAAATTTCTAACCTTTCTAATCATTGCCTCAATAGCGATTGTTTTCGTGCTTTGCAAAAAATACATTCCCGTCACAGATGTGGTGTTGAGTCAAAGTGTTGCTACACGAATAGTTGGCGACAGGTTCACGCTTGATGCAACTGTGTTGCCTAACAATGCCACCAACAAAGCAGTGCTTTGGATAAGCAGTACCCCTGCTGTTGCTACAGTCTTTGATGGCACAGTAACCCCCCTAATTATAGGCACTACCACGATAATTAGCGTCACCAGAGATGGCAACAAAATGGCACGTTGCTCTGTAACTGTAATTCCGGCACAAAGTTGCAATACTGCCGTTCCCGGTTGGGGCAATAATTTAGGCACAGTTACTCGTGGTACGGATGAGTGGAAAATTTCGGGCAGTGGTATCACTCAAGTTTGGTCTGATGCTGTAACTGCTACCGGTTGTGACAAAGAAAGTTTTGCAGGTGGCGATGACGGTAATTTTAATGCTGATTGTCGTTCCAATCCCGATTTTCCTGGAGATTTTTTTTCTTGGTGTGCAGTTTATCGTTTTCAAGATCTGCTTTGCCCTGTGCCTTGGCGTGTTCCTACGACACAGGATTTTGTTGATTTAGATATTGCTATGGGTGGTACAGGGAGTACTCGAATAGATTTGGAATTTGTTACTTCTAAATATCTCAATTCTGCTATTTGGAATGGTGCTTACGGAGGTTACTGCACTTTGGGTGGCACGCTGTATGATCAAGGTTCATGGGCAGGCTATTGGTCACAGTTGACAGACATTCACAGTGTAGGATGTGGGCTAATCTTAAACTTCACTTCTACTGGGTCAATCAGCATGTCTCGCACCATCGTCAAAGCCCACGGGCACACGCTTCGCTGCGTTCGTTAAAATTTACATTACGGCACAGGATCATACCCTTTGCCTCCCCAAGGATGGCAACGTGAAATTCGTTTCAAAGTAAGCCAAAAACCTTTGAAAACACCATATTTTCGGAAGGCTTCAATCCCATACTCCGAACATGATGGAACAAACCGACAACTTTTCGGAAACCACGGCGAAATCGCATATTGATACACACGAATTAAAAAAATAAACGGCGCTGTTAACCATTTTTTCATTTGATTTTTTCTAAAAGTTTGGGCAAATGTTCCTCTACAAATGCGTAATCGGGGACTTTTGACGATGCATAAATTATGGCTAACGAATAAATATTTGATCCCATGCCGTTGAGCAAAGTCGAAACGGGCGTCCGCGCCAGCAAATGTTTGTGCTTGCGATAAACCTCACGAATTAGGCGTTTGGTGCGGTTTCTGTCAACGGCGCGTTTTTGAAAACGTTTAGGGACTGAAATTAATATTTTTGGTAAGGGTTGAAAATTTTCCGCCCCTACGGTTTCGTCCATATGCGAACGTAGGTATTTCACCGTGAAACCACCCGAACGACGGGCTTCTCCATTGGCAAATAGTTCATCAATGCAATTTTTTGAGCAAAGGCGTTCCGATTTCGGAAACGTGGCATTCATGTTATTTTTTGGCTTTGGCTAATGCTGTTAAATAAGCGTCAATAGCAGCTGTCATCGAAGGAAACTCCGGCGTTGGCGCAGAAATTTGCAACTTCAACCCGGCTTTTTCAACGGCTTCGGCAGTGGCCGAGCCAAATGTTGCAATCACCGTTTGAGCTTGTCTGAATTTTGGAAAGTTATCCAATAACGATTTGATTTCAATCGGACTGAAAAACACCAACATATCAAACTTCGTGATTTTCAAATCCGATACATCATCCGGCACTGTGCGATAAAATTTAGATTTCGTAACTTTGTATTTGGATTTTTCCAAAGCCTTAGGCAAATCTGTTTTCCCAACGTTTGAGGTTGGAAACAAGTAATTTTCAGTACGATGTTTATGAATTAAATCCATCATCGCCTGAAGCGATTGGTTTTTTGGGAAAAAGATTTTACGTTTCCGATATTGAACGTAGTTTTGCATGTAAAGTGCTGTGGCTTCCGAAGTACAGAGGTATTTCATTTCAATCGGAATTTCGACACGCATTTCTTTGGCCATGCGAAAATAATGATCAACAGCATTTTTGCTTGTTAAAATAACGGCCGAATAATCTAAAAGATTGATGCGTTCTTTACGAAATTCTTTGGCTGGAACACCTTCTATTTTGATGAATTTTCGAAAATTTAAATCGAAATTAAATTTTTCTGCCAAATCTTTGTACGGTGATTTTTCGCCTTCTTGTGGTGCCGGTTGAGAAATCAACACGCTTTTTATTCTTGTTGATAATGTTTTTTTCGCCATAATTCTTTGTTTGTCTCTTGCTTAATTGCTGATTTACGACATTAAAATTTGGTTCAAAACCACATAAGCCAAAAGGTAATATCCGATTTCGAAGGAGCAAAGGTACAAAAAATTATGGACATACGAAAATTTTGTTAACGATTTAATAATAAAAAAACTCCGAACTCCGCGCCAAATGAACCCTACTGCTAATAAAAAAATCATTACATAAACTGCTCCCGTTTGAAGCCAAGAATTGTCAAAATAAGACTCGCAAAAGAATACTATTAACAGTAACGGCAAACAAACCAACGCCAAACTTGCATTAAACACAAATAAATTCAACAAATACTGACTAGCGGCAGTTTGTTCTTTGAAAATCCATGCACTGATTTTTACAAAGACCACCTTAGCCAGATAAAGCAATCCCACACCAGCCATCACTAGCTCATAGGTAAAACTGGTTTCGAACTCTAATATCGTCCAAAATCCAAGTGTCATGTCGATCTGAAACACGGACATCGAAAAACAAAACAATATCAGAATAATAAGTGGAAAAAAAAGTTGTTCTGAAAAAACATCACCATCTCTTGTTAGTCGGCCTAAACCGCGATTTCCGAAAAGCGCACCGAATATTTGTCCTACACGTTTGATATGAAAACTCATCAACCATATAAACAACACAAAACAAAAAAACAGTAACACAGAAAACCACATATTATAGGGGTCGAGCATTCTATCTTCAATGTTGATCGGTTTAAGCAGATGTCCGTCGAATATCGAAATTCGTTCAAAGGTACCAGTATCAACCTTTTCCGTAAGTTCTAAAAGCGGTGAGGAAAACGTTTCATCACTGCCTTGTATGGAAAATACAGGAGTTTCGAAAAAAGTGGTGGTGGTATCGGTTGGCATAATATTTACAAAGATACAAAAAAATGTGAATACGTACAGTTACCGCAGTGTGGTTTGTGCCAATGCGTAATCCTCCGGAATACCAATATCTATGAAATAATCTTGTGATTCGAATGCTAACAAATTCAAGGAACTTGTATACTTTTCCAAGATGTCTTTTTCGAACGAAAATTTTTTAGCAGGAGCTAATTTTTTTACGATTTCAGGATTGATGAGCATAACACCAACGTTGATAAAACCTTCATTTAATGTTTTTTTTTCTTCAAATTTGATGATACGGTTTTGACTTCGTCGAGCTCGCACTTCGTGCTTCGGTTGTTCTAAAACTACACTTCCGTAACGATCGAAGTGGTGCATTTTTTTTACGGCCAAAACCATGTCGGCATGATTCTTGTCGTAAAAATTTGCCATTTCGGGAATATTTACTTTGCAAATCGAATCCCCATTTAAAAATGCAACAACCGAAGACTTCAATAAATTCAAGCTTTTTAGGAGGGCTCCACCTGTTCCGAGCGGTTCGTCTTCGATCGAATATAGCAATTCCATATCCTTGTAAGAATGTCCAAAATAATCCGATATAACTTCATGTTTGTAACCTGCGCAAAGCACCACACGTTGAATATTTTGATGTTTGCAATAATCCAATACATAAGCTAAAAACGGACGTCCTGAAACGTCTGCCATAGGTTTTGGCAAGTCTGAAATGACTGACTTCAGACGGGTTCCAAGCCCTCCGACCAAGATTGCAGCTTCGGTTATCGAATGGTCCATGTGCATAAACCGTGTTTAGTAAATTGAAAGGGATGAACGTCGCATTGTTGTTTACTTAATGCTTCTATTACGCGGTATCGCGAGTTTTCAGGGCAATAAAAGAAAATATATCCACCTCCGCCTGCTCCGGAAATTTTTCCGCCGGTTGCACCTGCACGCATGGCTGTTTCGTAGATTTTTTCAAATAAATCCGTTGAAATGTTGTCTGCCATGCGTTTTTTGTACTCCCAACCTTCATTTAGAACATTGCCGATTTCGTTCAGATTTCCTTTAAGCAACGCCTCTTTCATGGTGGTGGCTTGAACTTTGATTCGGTGCATGGCATCAATGGATTTCTCGTTTTTCGAAGAGACGTTTTGTTGTTGCTGTTTGATGATTTCGCTGGAATCGTGTGAAGTTTGAGTGTAAAATAACACCAAATTATTCGCTAATTCATCTACATATTTGGCCTGAATGCGAAGTGGATTAATGATCACTTTATCATCTGCAAAAAACTCCATAAAGTTGAACCCTCCGAAGGTTGCCGCATACTGGTCTTGTTTTCCACCGGCCATTTGCAGGTCAATACGTTCGATGTTGTAAGCCAAATGTGCAATGTCATACTCGCCCAACGGCAAATTTAGCCATTCTGCGAAAGCACCAACCACAGCCACCGTCAGCGTTGAAGAAGTTCCCAATCCCGAGCCTGGAGGTGCATCAATATAGGTAGAAAGTTCAAATCCGCAAGGTTTCATGCCAAAATCTCTGACCATGCAATTATAAACTGCTTTTTGCAATGCGCCTTTGCCGTCGGTTGGGATTTGGTGTAGAGACACGCTGTCGTGCGTTTCTACAGTTATGTCATATTCTAAAATCACATTTTGATCCTCCAACCGTATGATAATTTTGTCATCATTTCGTGGAATAATCGAAGCATGTGCATAACGATTGATCGTTGCGTTCAAAATTGCGCCGCCGAACAAATCGGAAAACGGCGAAACATCGGTGCCGCCACCGGCGAGACCAAGACGTAGGGGGGCTTTGCTGCGGATAATCATTTTTTTAGTTTATAAAGTTTGTAAAGTTCTTAAAGTTTATAAAGTCATCAGTATTTTTGTCATCGTGTTCCACTGAAAACGTTTGCGTTGTTCGTTCAATGTTTCTGTAAAAAATTCGGGATTTTTGGTTTCGAAAAAATCGACCAAAGCGTCGGCAATGGCTTGTGGATTAGGTGTTACAACGTAACCTGATTTTCCGTCGGGAACCAATTCGGCGAGACCGCCAACGTTGGTTACCAACATCGGTTTTGTGAAATGATAGGCAATTTGTGTTACGCCACTTTGCGTAGCATCGCGATAAGGAAGTGCTATCAAATCTGCAACACAGAAGTAATTCGCGACTTCATTGTCGGGAACAAAATCGGTTTTCAGAATGATTCTATCGTGAAGATTATGCTTTTCGATGAGGTCTAAATAAGGTTTGGAATCCTCGTAAAATTCGCCGGAAACAATAAGTTTGACAGGGATTTTTTTCAAACGTTCATCGGCAAAAGCTTCCAGCAATAAGTCTAAACCCTTGTAATGGCGAATAAATCCGAAATAGAGGAGATAACGAAAATCATTCGACAAATTCATATTTTGCAAAGCCTTATCGCGAGAAATCGCAGCGCCGAAATTGTCGAACATCGGGTGAGGACTCAAAACACAGGGCTTTTGAGAAAACTTTTGTATATCGGATTTAACCGATTGACTCATAGCAATGAATGCATCTATCGGTTTTACAAAATATTTCGACAGTGGTGTATCGTAAAAATGCTTTTCGTGTGGAACCATATTATCCACGATTGACACAATTTTGGTGTGTTTGTTGCGTTTTGCCAATCGTGCAATTGTTCCGAAACATGGCGCCATAAATGGTATCCAATATTTGATGATGAGCAAATCGGGGTTTTCTTTGCAAATGCAACGCCCGATTTTCAGCCAATTCAGTGGATTAATAGAGTTTACACAACGCTTTATCGTCAGATTTTTTGGTGCTTCGCCCGATGAATATTGAGTTTTTCCCGGAAATAATAGTTTGGGATATTGTAATGAAAATGTCAAGATTTTTACCTCATGTCCTTCGTCTTGAAACTGTTTTGCCAAACGTTCGTTGAATGCTGAAAGTCCTCCTCGAAAAGGAAACGCAGAGCCTAATATGTAGATTTTTTTTGGCATATAAATTGCAAAGATACGAAATTTTGTTGAATTAACTCTGTTGAGGGCTTGCACCGTTGTATTTTTTTTCGTATCTTTGTAAAAAAATCAAAACAACATGAAAAAACTCCTAATTTCAATTTTCTGCTTCGCAGCATTATCGCTTTTTGCACAAAACACGCCTGTAACAAAAGCAAATTACGATTTAGCAGCGCGATTTTCGCCTGAAAAAGTTAATAAAATGGTGTTTTCTACAACTGTATCGCCGAATTGGCTCAAACATTCAAACCGATTTTGGTATGAGTATAGCACGCCTGAAGGTAAACGCTTTTATATTGTAGACGCCAATACAGGTACAAAAAGAGATTTGTTCGATCCTGTACAAGTGGCTGCAGATGTAATGATGGTGGTAAAAGATCCGTTTGATGCTCAATACCTGCCTGTTCAAGATCTGAAATTTATCGACAACGAAACCAAAATCCGTTTCGGTATCAGAAGCAGTTTGGACGAAGATAAAAAAGAGCCTATCGAAGGCGATTCGCAGGACAACAGGAGAGGCGGTAGTAGCGCACGAAAAGAGAAAAAAATCTTTTGGTTTGAATATGATTTGCAATCGAAAAAACTGACGGAATTAAAAGATTTTGATCCTGAAAAAAAGTTTCCGACTTGGGCCAATATCTCACCTGACGGGGAAACCGTGCTATTTATGAAACATGATCAACTTTATTGGATGGACAAAGAAAATTTTGAAAAAGCCCGAAAAAATGATAAAGATACGACCATTGTTGAACACAAAATCACCGATGATGGAGAGGAACATTTTGCTTGGGGCTCTATCACACGTGGCGAAACGAATGTGGACAGAAAGAAAAATAAAGATAACCGATATCCCGTTTATGCCGTTTGGTCGCCCGACTCCCGACATTTTGCCATTATTCGTAGCGATGAGCGCCATATTGAAGATTTGTGGGTAATCAATAGTCTTGCCGAACCGCGTCCGACTTTGGAAACCTACAAATATCACATGGCGGGCGAACCCAATGCTGCAAAATACTATCTTTATCTTTTCGAAAATGCCGGAAAAACCTCGAAAGTGGTGGATGTTTGGGCGTTTAAAGATCAAACCATAGACTTTTTTCGCAAACCCATTTTGCAAAAAGACCGCAATAATGACTATAACTCCCCTGTTTGGCTTGGCTATAACGACAAATTTTACATGCAGCGTACCAGTCGCGATTTAAAGCGAATTGACATTTGCGAAGTTGATGTAAATACAGCCACAGCAAAACCGATTATTGAAGAGCGTTTGAACACTTACGTGGAACTTCGTCCATTGCGACTTATTGAAAATACAGGCGAATTGATTCATTGGAGTGAGCGCACCGGCTGGGGTCATTGGTATCTCTACGATTCGAAAGGCAATCTCAAAAACGCGATTACGTCCGGCGATTTTCATTGCGAAAGCATTGCAGGTATAAATCCGAGAACGCGCACATTGTTTTTTAACGCAATGGGTCGTGAAGCCAATGAAAACCCCTATTATCAACATCTTTACAGCGTAAGATTAGATGGTTCGAATCTAAGGCTTTTGAACAAAGGCGATTATTTCCACACGGTAAGTATGAACGACGAATGCACGCATTTTGTAAACAATTATTCGCGAGTAAATACCATTCCGAAATCGGATCTGATGGATGTTAACGGCCGTGTGATTACAAATTTGGAAACAACCGATTTATCAAGGCTTTTTGAAGCCGGATATAAATTTCCGGAACCGTTTAAAGTGAAAGCGTCTGATGGCATCACCGATTTGTATGGTGTGATGTATAAACCGTTTGATTTCGATTCGACGAAACTTTATCCGCTCGTGCAATACGTGTATCCCGGACCCCAAACGGAAGCCATAGAATTCGCGTTTACCAAACGATTGGACCGAACAGATCGATTGGCACAAATGGGTATGATTGTGATTTCTGTCGGAAATTTGGGCGGAAGTCCGCATCGCGGAAAACGCTATCACAACCACGGTTACGGCGATTTGCGCGACTACGGTTTGAAATGCAAAGTCGTGGCAGCACAACAATTGGCGGCGCGTCACAATTATATCGACATTAATAAAGTAGGTATTACGGGCATGTCGGGCGGCGGATTTATGAGTACGGCAGCAATTTTGAAGTATCCTGATTTTTTCAAAGTGGCTGTGTCGAATTGCGGAAATCACGACAATAACATCTATAATCGCTGGTGGAGCGAGAAACATCACGGCATTTTGGAAGAAATCGTGCAAGATAAAAAAGATACTACCGGAACAACATTCGACACGATTTTCAAATACAACATGCCCACCAACCAAAGTTTGGCAAAAAATCTAAAAGGAAGATTATTATTAACCACCGGAGAAATCGACAACAACGTACATCCTGCTGCCACCATGCGAGTAGCACATGCGTTGATCAAAGCCAACAAACGTTTCGATATGTTTATTTTCCCGACGATGCGCCATTCCTACTCCAACAACGATATGACCGAATATTATTTTTGGATGATGGCCGATTATTTTTCGGAACATTTGATTGGCGATAGCGAAATGAAACAGACGGATATTCGGCAGATGAATTATTAACCGTAGGGGCGCGGTCTACGCGCCCTTGTTGGCAAATATTAATAGGGCGGGCGAACCCCGCCCCAACACAGAAACAAAAATAAAAAAGCAATACAACAAATATGACCCCACATCAACGTATCGCCGAAGTCGGCAAATTAGTCGGCAACACCCCCATGGTGAAAATCACCTACAAATACAAAGGCAAAACGAATACGATTTTTGCCAAATTGGAGTATTTTAATTTCAGCGGAAGCATCAAAGACCGCATGGCGTTTCACATTTTGAGCAAGTCGTATGCCGAAGAGCTGATAAAACCGGGAGATCACATTGTTGAAGCCACCAGCGGCAATACCGGTATTGCGTTTTCGGCACAAGGTCGTGCTTTAGGGCATCCGGTTGTGATTTATATGCCTGATTGGATGAGTAAAGAACGCATATCGCTTATTAACAGCTACGGTGCGGAAATTCGTTTGGTGTCGAAAGAGGAAGGTGGTTTTTTGGGTAGCATTGCACGTGCGGAAGACATGGGCAAAAATCAACAAAACGTGTTCTTGCCATGTCAATTCGACAATACGTTGAATTGCGAAGCACATTTTAAAACGACAGGGCCTGAAATTTGGGCACAATTACACAACGTTGGTTTAATCCCTGAAATTTTTGTAGCCGGCGTAGGCACAGGCGGAACGGTGATGGGCGTGAACGAATATCTAAAAAAACGCAATCCGAATGCTAAAGCGCATCCACTTGAGCCTTCGAATTCGCCAACGATGTCGACAGGACACTGTGTCGGAAAACACCGTATTCAGGGCATTTCCGACGAATTTATTCCTTCGATTGTAAAGTTAAACCAATTGGATAAAATTGTTGAAGTGGATGATGGAGATTCGATTATTATGGCGCAAAAATTAGCGACAGTGCTGGGATTAGGCGTTGGTATTTCGTCGGGGGGAAACTTTTTGGGCGCTGTAAAATTGCAACAGGAAAATCCCGACGCCAATGTAGTAACCATATTTTCGGATTGCAGCAAAAAGTATTTATCTACCGATTACAACAAACAAGAGCCTGTGAAAGACGATTTTTGGTCGTCCGATATTGAATTGATTTCCAAAGAAGCTATCTTGGTTTCACGAGACGATGTGGCCAAGCAGATAATTTAGTCTAATTTATTCCTCCGTCGGTTGCACTTTCGAATAATTTCTCCATTTCTCTAAAACTCTTGCAAAATCTGCAGGTAATTCGGAATCGAAATTCATGTTTTGTTTCGTTGTCGGATGAATAAACCCCAGCGTTTTTGCGTGTAACGCATGACGAGGAATCATCTCAAAACAATTCTGAACAAATTGCTTGTATTTAGTGTAAATTGTGCCTTTCAGAATTTGATCGCCTCCGTAAGTTGCGTCATTAAACAACGGATGTTTGATATAGCGCAAATGCGCACGAATTTGATGAGTGCGGCCGGTTTCAAGCACACACTCGATGAGGGTTACATAGCCAAAACGCTCCAAAACTTTGTAATGCGTCACAGCGTGTTTACCATAATCACCATCGGGAAATACAGCCATGACTTTTCGGTCTTTGAGACTACGTCCCACATTTCCGACAATTGTACCTTCATCCTCCTGAAAATCGCCCCAAACAAGTGCCCAATATTTTCGTTCAACCGTATGATCGTAAAATTGTTTGGCTAAAAACGATTGTGCAGTTTCATTTTTGGCAATGAGTAAAAGACCCGATGTGTTTTTGTCGATACGATGCACCAAACAAGGTTTTGAAGTAGGATCAGTGGTTTGAAAATAGTAAGCGAGAGCATTCACCAGTGTTCCGTTGCGATTTCCGAAACCCGGATGAACAACCATTTCCGGAGATTTATTGATAATTAAAATATCATCATCTTCGTAAACAACATTCAATGGAATATTTTCGGGAATAATCTCCGTTTCATGCGGTGGATAGGCCATCACGACACTAATGATGTCGCCGGGTTTCACTTTGTAATTCGGCTTCACAGGAACTTCATTCACCAAAATATTTCCGGCATGAGCCGCGTTTTGAATTTTGTTTCGCGTAGCATTTACCAATCGAACCATCAAAAATTTATCAATACGAAGCGGTGATTGCCCTTTATCTACAACAATTCGATGATGTTCATAAAGATCCTGTTCGTCTTCTTGAAGTTCTATATCTAAGTCTTCGGCCATTGTTTTTTCTTGCAAAGATACAAAAAAAATCATAGTTCACCTTTTTTTCGATTTTTTTTGTATCTTTGCAAAACTATTAATCCATTAAAAAGCCCAGCACATGAAACATTTTTTTACTAATTTTTTCTTTTTTCTTTTCCTTTTTCTTACCTATCACGCAGATGGACATCATTCCCATAGCCACACGTATCCCGACACGCTTATTCACGGCACCCGCTCCCGCCCCAATGGCGATCGCTTGCTGAGAGAATCCATGGTTTTATCCTCCGAAAAACATCTACAAATAAAAGGTTTTAGCGATTACCAGCCCGACACGGCAGATGAAAACACCGTTGGAAACGTAGTTTTGCGTGTAGCCTCGGGTGGAACGCTGTTTATAGGCAGTGAAGAAGATTCTGTTTCGAGCGAGTTTCGCATTACCAGTCAAACGCTTTTGATTATTGAAGATGGCGCTCGATTGCAAATAGAGGACGGTTCGCTTTTGATCGTAGAAGACGGCGGAAGCATTATCATCGGCGAACATGCAGAGTTTGTGTTTAAAGGCGATTTGGCTGTTGTTTTAGAAGATGGCGCAACAGGATACATCGTAGGCGATTCCAATATTGAAGTGCATGGGGTGTTCGGCAACTTTATAAAGGTTGATAATTTTGATGATTTACTTGATGAACCTTCTATTTTTTTCAAGCCCGACGACTATACCAACAATCTTGTCGGCATGGTCGGCACTACACCTTCGGGTGCGTTGACCTATCAAATCCCGCTTGTGTTTCCTGTAGGCACTGCCGGCATGCAGCCCCAGTTGTCCATCGTATACAACAGTCAGAATAGTTTTTCGGGCATGTTAGGCACAGGTTTTGGGCTTTCCGGACTGTCGTCCATCAGTCGTGTGGGCAAAAATTTCCATTTGGATGGCGAGCGCACCGGTGTAACCTTGACCATGGATGACCATTTTGCCTTAGATGGCAACCGTTTGATTC